>Ga0209943_1001610_pt1 | contig 13393 bp, 11 predicted proteins | sample SalPonR1_B_D2_MG_FD_185698 | JGI IMG/M metagenome (GOLD analysis project Ga0209943, IMG submission 185698) | Salt pond soil microbial communities from South San Francisco under conditions of wetland restoration - Salt Pond MetaG R1_B_D2_MG... ... | reverse complement strand
AGGCGATTAAACCCGTTTCTGCTGCACCCTGGGGAAGCGCGAGTATCCTTACGATTTCTCATGCCTACATTCGCATGATGGGCGCTGAAGGATTGAAACAAGCCACTGAAATCGCCATCCTGAATGCCAACTATATCAAAGACCGGCTGAAGGAACACTACCCCATTCTTTATACCGGACGGGGCGGACGATCGGCCCATGAATTTATTGTAGATCTGCGATCGTTTAAACAGAGCGCCGGAGTTGAAGCAGTTGATCTTGCCAAGCGCCTGATGGATTACGGGTTTCACGCCCCTACCATGTCGTTTCCGGTTCCCGGAACGCTGATGATTGAGCCGACCGAAAGCGAATCGAAAGAGGAGCTCGACCGGTTTTGCGACGCCATGATCGGTATCCGAAATGAGATACGCACAATTGAGGAAGGGAAGGCAGATCAGGAAAATAATCTACTGAAACACGCACCACACACCATGCGCGTGGTGATGGGAGATAAGTGGAATCGACCCTACTCACGTGAAGAGGCGGTGTTCCCCGTTCCATCTTTAAGGTTTGATAAATTCTGGCCTGCCGTAAGCCGCGTGGATGACGCCTATGGAGACCGAAACCTGGTTTGCAGCTGTTTGCCGTTAGAAGCCTACACTGAAGGACAGGAGCCTGTTTCTGAAAGTTCTGTACATCCGGCTTAGTCAGGATTACTGTTTTACAAGTTTGCAACCTGAAAAAGTACCTGCTATTCCAATTATTCGGACGAAAAAGTCAAGCTGATACCCCGGATATAGTAGTTGCTATTTTCTTGAGTTCCAATAAACTGATTTACGTTTCGGTTGCCATACGGCCGTGATTGTGACTCTGTTTTCAGAAGATTCACAAATAATTTCGCAGGAAAAGCGGTCAAGGATAATTCGTCGATCTGTTTTTGTACGTGATGTCCCTGATTTCGGGTGTGCTAATGCCTGAACGATAGCTTCTTCTTCATCAATTTGCTGATCGAGGCTATCAATAAGCTTCTTGGCTAAATCAGCTTGGTGGTTTGCGTGCAATTCCAGAGCTGATTACTGAATCTCTTTGTTAATCTGTTATTATAGTTTTAAGGTCTATTTAACGACTACCCAATACATTGAATTTACGATTCAGCTCTGCACTTCGAATCATTGGCTCTTCAGCGAGTTTTTTTGCCCACAACTTTTCTTCACCGACTGGAACACCAATTAATGCAAATCGCAGATTCTCATAATACTTTTCCCATTCAAGTTGAAGTTCTTCAATTCTTTGTTTTACAGCGGTTTCCTGGACACCTTCTTCTAAGGAGATGATTACTTCACCCGGGACATAATCCAACTCACTTTCACTCGAAGTTGAGTTGCAAGCATTTGATAGCAAGAAGAGAATAAAAATTAAAAGTAGAAAACTTTTTGAGCTCTTCACAGTGATCACCTCAAGACAATTTATTAAGTACTATGATAAGGGTTAATTGGTAAGTCTGAACCCTATACTAGACAAAATATCTAACCTGAGTGCGCTTTGCAATGAAAGCCTATAAATCATGGGTTTACACGATTCGATTGAATGAAAAGCTGCGGTAATGATTAGTTAGATATTGACTTACAGAATTGTAAAAAAATCAAATTCAAACCCCAAATATCTATTTCAGTTGAGTGTTTATATTGTTATTCGGTTATTTGTACATATTCCCCACATCCATGCTGGAAATCTCAATTAACAGCTGCCCCACCCGCTCCGATACCTCTCTCACATAGGCTTCTCCTTTTTCCACCGTCGCGTGTTGGGGGTTGCCTACGCCGGTGTCATCCGTTACCTGAGTCCATTTCCTTTCTGCCCAGGCCCAGCCGTTACAAATATCGGTAATCACCGACAATCATGATTTAGCTTTTGTCTGACAATTATCAGCATTCACGAATTGTCTAAAACATCCTTTCATGATATAATTGTACAAAATTCTGATGCAGATTGGTCGATGGAATATTCAATGTTTATCGGTGCAGCTTATAACTATTGGGGAAGTTTGGGGGATAAGCTTTTGCTACCTCTGCGCCATTATGCTATTGTCAAAATCGAGCACTGCAGCAGTGATAAAAGCCCGGTTTGCTGCGGTAGGTTAGATGGCATTAACCAACTAAGGTAGTCAATCAGTCATCGGAGTACTTATTTTTTATGGGGTTGGCCTTGGACTATTTGGAGAAGTTGGTAGAGCAGCACAACTACTCATTACTCTGGGAATTTGGGCACTTCAGTTTGGATGGTCTGACATGGTTAGATTTATTCCGATTTGGCCCTTTAGAGTGGCTTTGGCACTCCCTTAGCTATATGAAATTTCAGCCTATGAGGAAACGTTAATTTATTGCTTCAAAATAATTGAGTGGTTCTGGCAGGAAGATCTTTTTTGATCAGTTATAACGAGCTTAAGCAGACTTTTTGCCCACCGGGGTTATTCAATGATTCATACTTTTCATTCTTCGAAGTTGAAGTTCAGCTTCACGTTGTGTTCCCAACAGATATGGATGAAGCATGATGATACAATTAACGGATATATAGATTTTTAATAAATCTATATTTATAATCGCGTTCAGGTATCATTCAGGCAGATTCACCTGTTTATATTTGTCAACATACTTAATATCTGTGTTAAAATAGTGCAACCGATCGGGAGTGTTATTGCAAATACTCTGTTGACGCCAGTTTTTCTCTGTATTTTTTTTCCAGCATATCTGCAAAAGCCGTTTTGTCATCCCTGAGAAGCTCCATTTTTGTTCCATTCACAATATCCGGATGAATGTCCCTAAGATGACGATCGCTCCAGCTTGCCAATTCAACAAGCAGGGGCGTTAAAGACAGTCCCTTTTCAGTTAAAAGATATAGATTAACCTTCTTGTTATCTGGCCGTTTCGTTTTCATAATGATTCCCATCTCTTCAAGCAGTTTGAGTTTTGTCGATAGAACATTGGTGGCAATGGCCTCGTCACTCTCCGTAAAGTCCTTAAATGTATCCTTTCCTTCCACCAGCATCTGTTTTACGATCACCAGCATCCACTTGTCGCCCAACACATCAAGGGCTGATGTGAACGGGCAGTTGCATCTGAAATCTTGTGATATCATTGTTTAGCTCGTTGAATTTTACTTGCAAAATGAAATTAATTTATATTTTACTTGCAAATTAAAAGTAATAAGTGAATATTACTTGCGAATTGAAAGTAATGATTTCTGATCTGTGAAGAAAGGTATTCCTGTATAAGCATTAACGAGCCTTTCGAACCCTGAATTACTTTTACGAAACCGTCTGTATGGATCAACCATACAACTACCCCCTTAAACCACAGTATATAACAATGAATAAAAAAGAAACCGTTGGCACTTTTTTAGGTGCTGTACTAAAACATGATCCCGAAACCATGCGTGAAGTAGCCAATAGCAGCTATATTCAGCACAATCCATACATCCCTACAGGGCTGGAGCCGTTTATTCAAATGCTTCCCATTCTGCAGGAAAGCGGAACCACCGCTGAAAACATCAGGATTTTTCAGGATGGCAATTATGTGTTTATGCATAACGTCTGGAGAAATGCAAAGCCGTTTGGCGCAGAGGAGATGGTCTCGTTTGATATAATCCGGCTGGATGAGCACGGAAACGTGGCGGAGCACTGGGACGCCATGACGCCTCTGGTGAAGGAGACGGCAAGCGGCAGATCACAAACAGATGGTCCTGTTGAATCTTCGGACCCGGATAAAACTGAGGGCAACAAAGCGATAGCGAAAGCTATGGTAGAGGATATCCTGATGGGGAAAAACCCTGACAAGATCACCGATTATATCAGTTCTGAACAGTATCATCAGCATAACCCCGGCATAAAAGATGGATTGAGTGGAATTATAGAAGCTGTTGAGTACCTCACTTCACAAAACAATATGTTTAAGTACACACATATCCATAAAGTACTGGGTGAAGGGGATTTTGTACTTACGGTGAGCGAGGGCCGATGGAACGGAAAGGCACACGCTTTCTACGATTTACTTCGTTTTAAAGATGGAAAAGCGGTTGAGCATTGGGATGTGATCCAGGAAATTCCCACCGAGGGTGTAGCCAACGAGAATGGAATGTTTGGGTTCGATACAGACGCTGTCCATGAATAAGCCTGTCAAAACACTTTTGCATAAAAACGTTTAGTGAGGCTACTATGATGGATAGAACAGAAGCAACCACGATAGTTTCTTTTGTAGTACATGCTACAGAATTATATGTAAGAGAAGCCCGGAGTTTATCTTCATCTTACATAGAGGCCGTAACTCAGGTCATCTACGCAGGCGGAGCAGATGTCACCAAATATCGGCAGTGTTCGCAAGCCCGTAAAAGGCAACCGGCATTTTTGAATAGATAGCGGCAGAAGCATATGATAAATTCTCGTTTCCCATTCAGCAAACCATTGAATCTGAGGCTGTGAAAATTACAAACCGGCACAAGCCGAAATTTTCAAATGAAGCACCAGGGCGAATGAATGAACTGCCCCGGGGCAGAGCCCGCGAGGTATCAACTTAGAAACCATAACTTATTGTCCCATATTGAGTTGAATCTGGAGTGTCCCTCCATCAGCTCACTCCGTTCGCTTTCGCTTCGCGTTCAAAAAATGAGCCCCTTCAAAAGGAGGACTTTTACCTTTTTCCGACCCAGAAGGTCGGTGAATTTAACCACTCATGATTAAAAACAATTTTAATTCAGTCACTCAAAACTAAAGATACATGAAAAATATAGTCATAACAGGAAGCAGCAGCGGATTCGGCTTAAAAGCTGCTAAGGATTTTGCCGATAAGGACTACAACGTATTTGCAACGATGCGTAAGCCCGGCGGGAAAAACGCAGCTAGGAAAACAGAGCTGGAAAAGCATTCTCCACAGATCAAGGTCGTGGATATGGATGTTACGAACGAAGCTTCGGTAAAAGAAGCAATGGACAACATCCTTGAACAGGCAGGAACTGTCGACATCCTGATCAACAACGCAGGGATTATGTACCTTGGTATCACCGAAGCGTTTAGCGTAGCTCAGACGCATATTCAGATGGAAACCAACTATTATGGTGCGATCAGAACAATGCAGGCAGTTTTACCAGCGATGCGAAAGGCGCGCTCGGGTTTAATCATAAATACATCATCGCTTGTAGGGAGGATGTCGCCACCATTTTTTGGCACATATACAGCTACTAAACATGCTTTGGAAGGCTACTCCCAGGCATTGCGATATGAGGTATCACCTTTTGGCGTAGATATTGTGATGGTAGAACCCGGTCCGTTTGGAACAGGGCTTTTGGAATCAGGTCAGGCTCCGGATCACGGCAACATTTTAGAGACATATGGTGAGCTGGCGAACGTTCCGGCGGCCATGGGCGAAAACTTTGCCGAGATGTTACAGAGCGAAAATGCGCCCGACCCGCAATGGGTAGTAGATACTTATCTGAAGTTGGCAGAGTTGCCCGCCGGCAAACGGCCTACACGCACAGTAGTTGGCATTACCTGGGGTGTTGATAAGATTAACGAGTTAACGCAACCCATTCAGGACAGTGTTCTAAAAGAGATGCAGCTCGAAAAAGTACTTGGTGGGACATCTGCATAACCACTGATTTCCAACTCAAGGTCATTAAATCACAAGGGTTTCGATTCTTGTGATTTTTTTGATTTGAGTTTTTCCATATTAACTAAATAGGTCAATTAAAGTGGAATATCTGTATTAGAATAGTCTTAAAAATTTGTACCAAAAAAATCACCATACACATAGTTTCTAAAAACTACCATATCGGCTCTTGGTTTGTACTGTAGGCGATCTACGTTTAATCGGCCTGCCAACTTATCCGGCTACCGATACATATTTTCCATATCCATTTGGGATATCTCAATCAACAGCTGCCCCACTCGCTCTGATACCTCATTCACATAGGCCTCTCCCTTTTCTACGGTGGCATGTTCAGGATTTCCCACGCCCGTATCCTCCGTCACCTGAGACCATTTCCTTTCTGCCCAGGCCCAGCCATTTCGTATTCCTGTAATAACCGATTCTTTTGCAGCGCCGCTTCCCGCTTCCTCTAGCGGACGAACAAATTCCGGTTTCAGGTGGAGCATAACGCTGGTCTCCATTTCATCAGCGTGATCGCCCGGTTCCTTAAAATGCTTGTCGCGATCGCCTACTGAAAACCAGTTACAGAGGGAGAGAAACATTTCGGGAAATTCCAGGCCCAGTTCACGAAGAAGCGGCTTGAAATTATTGCCGCCGTGGCCGTTCAGCACCATCAACTTATGAATACCCTGCCGGTTCAGTACCGTAATCAAATCCCGGAGGATGATCAGCTGCGTGCTGGGATTCAGGTTCATGTCCAAACGTATATCTGCCTGGCCTGTATTCACACCAAAGGGCACTACCGGTAAAACGATTGGGCGAGCATCGGCCTCCCAGGCAATGCCGGCTGCTCGCTCGGCTATCGCCTCCACCTGGTAGTTATCGGTTCCATAGGGCAGGTGGTAGTTATGCGCCTCCGTGGCTCCCCAGGGCAGAACAGCCATATCAATCTGCTGTACTTTTATCTCGTGCCAGTTGTTTTCCGCAAGAATATAGGGTTTCATAAGAATGCTTTCGTTTTTTGTTTGAGTTAGGCCCAGCCCGGTAAATAGACCCGCCGATTCTCCGGTTCCGTGTCGATGTTTTCAATAGCCGGTACAGAACCCGTAGCCTCTTTTCTGGCCTCATTAAGAGCTCTATCTCCGTCATTGAGTTCAAGGTCGCTCACTCCGAACGATTTTCCGTGATCACCCGAAGCTACGTACATCCTCACGGAGCAAAGTTTCCGCCGCCTTTGAAAAAAGCTTTGCTGAAGAGTGAAATCCTGAATTCGCTTTTTCTTAATGTAGGCTGTTGACTTCGATAAAAACCGGCTTCGTATCACAAACAGATCGCCATCCCAGCCGGCAGCGGCATCTTTAAATCGCAACCAGCCCCAAAAGACCGATAGCATGGGCAGCAGCCAGATCCATATGTTGAGGGATAACGTCCAGTACAGAATTCCCGTAGCCAGCGTAATTAAAACAGATGAACGAAAAATGTATCTTCGTAATGACCGGGAAGGTGGCTTCATCCCTTCTACTCCCCGATTATAGTCCGGAAGCACCTCTTCGAGCAGCGATGGTATGTTTCTTTTCCCGATAAGCGGGAATAGCACAAACGAACCCGATCCTTTTTCATCGCCATAACCCGCACTTTCCAGATGCAGCGATGCATAACCCAGGGGCTGGCGAATCATCCCCTCCGCAACATGGATGGCCTGTATTCGGTTAAAGGGAATGGTTATGCGCTTCTTTTCAAATATTCCCCTCGACACCACTATTTCATCCTCCTTTACATCCAGCTGAAAATTGCCATACTTAAACAGCGTACTGAAAAACGAAATCAGCCATGCAAAAACAACAAACGCAGCAACCGTAGTCAAAATCACAACGCTATCGGCGTCACTTGGAATCAGACCAATCAGGTATTCATACATTTCAGACTGGCTGATAAGAGGCTCAACCTGAGAAAAGACCGTTGCAATCAGCGATAGTGCAATTCCAAAACTTCCCGAAGTAGAGGCCGCAATCAACAACTCCTTTACAGGCAGTTTTATCGATTTTCCATTCTCTTCTTTAATGCCTGATTCGACCGAATCCAATTGATCTCCCTCAGCCGAATCACCATTTTTATCCGGCCTCAACAGACGATTTATTTCCCTGGCGTTATCGGTGGTAATGGCGTCAATTGCTGCCTGACGGGAGCTAGATCCAGCCGTTTGAATATCGAGGCGCACAAGGCCGAAAATTCTCTGTAAAATTCCTGAGGTTACATCAATCACCTGGATACGATCGCGGGTGAGATAAAGATCTTTACGAACAAAAATTCCGCTTTTTATGTGCAACGTGTCGTCTTCAACCTTGTAAAGAAATCGCCACCAGTTGGCAACTCCAACAACAAGTAAAAACCCAACTCCCCCGGCAATCCACCACAAAAAAGGGAAGTTATCACTGCGGGCACCCACAAACAGAAATACCAGTATTGTTACGAAGTTTCCCCTGATAAGCCCCAAAGCGCGGCTGATTGCTGCTACCGGATGTTGGCGCTGAAATTCAGACATCGTCTTCTGCAAGGCGTGCATAGGTTGAAATTTGACGGCGAACACGGTCGGCCAAAACAGTATCAAGGCCCGGAATTTCGTGCGTGGTTGCGGCTGTGGATATGGTTACCTGTGAAAGTGAGTACCAGCGAAGCAGCGGCCCCTGCCGGGTATCCACATGCTGTACGCGGCTTAATGGTATTAGTGTTTGTGTTTTAAAGAAAACGCCGTGCTTTAGCTCAATTTCCCTGTCATTAACAGCATATCTCCAGTTCTCCCATATTTTATAGGGCAGCCACACAATCGAGAGAATCCAGCCCGTAAGAACCAGCAGAGTCAGGGCCGCCGCTACCCATAAATGAAATTGTCCATTCCCGAAAATTGCCAAATAGCCTATAGGAAGTCCGAAATAAAACAGATACTTGACGGCATTAGACCACTGCCACACTTTAATAGCCCGCGGGGTAATTTTATGAAAAGATTGCTGCTCCATACTCATTCAACAAAATTTAGTAAAAACGTTGAGGAGGTCCCAACCGCACAAAAGATATGAGTTTAAAAAACGTGCTGAAACAAAAAAAGCCACACAAGGTGGCTTTTATAGAAAAAGAATAAATCTCTTATTCCGCATTTTTCTTAGCCTGGATTTCAAGGCGTACATCCTGAGCCAGTTTTTTCAAATCTTGCAGTTGTTTTCTTGCACGTGTACCGGCGGCTTTGTTGCCTTTGTCGTAAAACTTAACAAGATCTTCTTCCAGCCCTTCCATCAACGTTTTAATTTCGCTAATTCTGCTCATAAAATATCTCCGTGTATTTAGTTAGTGATTAATTGGTTGTTCAAACCAACAATTGATACGAAAAATGGTCTTTATCTCGTCTCAAATAAGTTTGCACAAGTTAACACTCTGAAGCTTAAAATCACTTTTTAATGATGTTTTTTTTAAACTGATCTCATCATTTCGATCTTAATGCCATTTCTTTTCCTATTACCACAACAAACACTTTTCATTTAAATAATTATCAACATCTTAGCATACATCTATAACTTTATTTAATTCGGATATGGTACTCCTTAAATCGATGTTAAAAAATATTTGTCAGCCAGAAATGTCTTTAAATATGCTTTAAAGCACTAAATTCTGTTCTTGAAAATCGTCCGCAGCTGTTTCCCCGCGCTTTTCATTCACAAAGAGACAGACGATAATCGCTGCCAAAAACAGGAACGCACAGAATAGAACGGATTGATGAAGTCCAAACTCAGCCTGAAGCAGTCCGATTCCAATAATTCCAACAACGCCCGCAATTTTATTGGCGAGGCCCCAAAATCCAAAAAATTCAGCCGATTTTTGTTCAGGAGTGAACAGACCCACAAGTGCCCGGCTTGCAGACTGGCTGGAGCCCAGGCTCAGCCCCGCAATCACCCCGATGTTCAGAAAAACGTACTGTACCTCATAATTCTGATCAAACGCACTATTTAACCAATTTGTGATGTCTGTGACTCCCCAAATTCCCATCACTCCGATAAACCATAAGCCAAGGGTTAGATTGTACGTTAATTTGGCCCCAATTTTATCCTGTATAAACCCAAATGCAAACGCTCCTATGGCCGCAGTAATCTGTACCACAATAAACATGAGTACCCGAACCGACTCATCCCACTTCACGATCTGATCGCCGTAAATAAACGCAAACGAAATGACGATATAGATCCCTGCCATGGCAAAAAATACCGATACCAGGAACACCGTAAGATCTTTAAATTTGCTCACCATTCTCAGCGTTTCACCAAGTCTTTTGAAACCCATTGAATAAAACGTTTCTCCCCTTGGCAGCGGTTTCCGGGCACCGGGCTCCTTTACCCACATAAATGTTGGAATGGCAGCCAGCATAAAGAAGAGAGCGGCAAAAGGGCCAACCCAGCGGATTCGATCGAAATTATCGGCTGTTGGCTCTCCAAGATACGCAATCACAAAACCGGCTGAAAAAAGCCCGCCAATATAACCCAAAGCCCACCCAAAGCCCGATATTTTCCCAAGATCACTCGGAGGACCCAGGCTGGGTAAAAAAGCCGCGATAAAGTTTTCCCCTATTGCATAGGCAAAATTTGAAATAATGATCAGAGTAACGCCAAGAACCACCAGGCCGGGCTCTACAAAATAGAGTAATGTTGTGCTTACAATCGTTAAAGCATAGCTGTAGAACAGAAATTTCTTTTTGAGGGCAGAGTAGTCCATAATGGCCCCGAACACCGGACCGCTTAGTACTACAATAAAATAACTAACGCCAAGGGCTACACTCCAGAGCAAATTTCCAAGGCGGTAGTCCTGTTCTGCATCGCCCACAATAACGGTTGTGAACAGTACGGGAAATATCACGGTAATAATCAAAAGCGTATACGACTGGTTCGCAAAATCGAACATGGCCCAGCCAAATATTTCTTTCTTTGATGCCCGCGGTGTGTCGCTTCTGAATCGTTTCATGCTTCTATGCTAAAATTAAATGTAGCGTGATATTACGAATTTATTTGGTGAATGAAAGAAAAGGCTTTGTAAACAGATACCCCATTTTCATATCCAATCTAAATAGAATTGGTGCTCTTCTTGTGAATCGATAATTTGCTATCTTGTTGAAAAATTAATCAATCATCAGCTATTTCATGACAGATATCGTTTTAATACCCGGAGACGGCATTGGAAAAGAGATTACAGAATCCGTTGTTAAAATTTTAGACACGGCCGGAGCCAATATCAACTGGATTGAGTGCGAAGCCGGAGAAGCCACTTTCAAGCGCACCGGCAATCCACTTCCGGATAGAACAATAGAAGCGATTGAAAAACACCGAATTGCTTTCAAAGGCCCTCTTACCACGCCCGTTGGAGCTGGTTTTCGGTCAATAAACGTAGCCCTTCGCCAAAAATTTAATCTCTACAGCAATATCCGCCCTGCAAAATCCCTTCCAAATATCGAAAGTCCATTTCGCGCAGTAGATCTCATTATTTTCAGGGAAAATACACAGGGGCTCTACTATGGAAAGGAGCACTGGGTCGATAAGGAAGAGAGCGAGCACGCTGAGAGTATCGCCGTGGTAACGCGGAAAGCGAGTGAAAAAATTATCCGTGCCGCATTCGAATACGCCGTTAAAAATAAACGGCATAAAGTAACCCTTGTTCACAAAGCGAACATCCTTAAACTTACAACCGGACTTTTCCTGGAGGTTGGAAGGGAGATAGCAAAAGAGTACTCCAGCATCGAATTTGAGGATCTCATTGTAGATAACATGGCCATGCAGATGGTGCTGAACCCCGGCCAGTTCGATATCATTGTTACGACCAACCTGTTCGGCGACATTCTGTCTGACCTGGCATCGGGCCTGGTAGGAGGTTTAGGTGTAACCGGTGCAGCCAATATTGGCGATGACGCCGCTATGTTTGAAGCAGTTCACGGCTCGGCCCCCGACATTGCAGGAAAAGGAATTGCCAACCCTACAGCTGTTCTGTTTTCCGCACTGATGATGCTCGAATACCTTGATCAATATCGAACAGCAGAACGCATTCGCTCGGCCGTTTACACAGTACTGCAAGACCATAAAGCTGCCTGTACCAGGGATATTGGCGGAAGTGGTAATACGAAAACCTATACCGATGCCATTTGCCGGCTTTTGAAAGATTAACTCAGTCACATTTCAAAAAAAATTATATCAAGTATAATCAAAAACAGCGCGTTAGAGCCTCTTACATTTAGATGGAATATTTGTATTTTGATAAGTAATAATAACTGTCTTGTATTGTCATGAGTAGCAGCCCCAAAAAAATACTAATTGTTGAAGACGAGCTGGTTCTTCAGCTTATGCTGATCCATATGCTGCAAAGAATGGGGTTTGAGCAGTTCGAAAAAACCACAAAAGGACGCGAGGCTGTCCGGCTCTGTGAAGATAACGACTTTGGCTTTATCCTGATGGACATCATGCTCCAGGATGATATCGACGGTATAGAGGCTTACCGACAGATAAAAGAGAAAAAAGGAGATATTCCCGTGATCTATATAACTGGAAATACTGATCCGAAAAATAAGGAACGGGCCGAAGAGCTTGGATACTACGATTACCTGGGAAAACCTCTTACTTTCAAACAGCTAAAGAGCTCCATCGATAAAATTGAGCCACTCAAGCCCTGATCCATTTTCTCTACTTCACTTCTGAGCGGTCTTTTTTTGAACCATTTCAAGCAGTGTCCCATCATCAAAAAGCTGCTGTATGTTTGTTCCCGGGCAGGTGGTGTCTGCATAATCACTGTGAGTTCCGATAGCATCCGTGGTGAGGCCATACTTTTCTAACCCAAACGCCATCAAATCGGAAATAGCCTCAAGCTGTGCATCTGTGGGTTCCTGCAGGGTGTAATTTCCCATCACGCTTACCAATAGGTGGCCCCGAGGGTCGTAAGTGGTATTGGTGTCTCCCGCAAAACGCGCATCTCTCCCCTCATAAATGGTTCCATCCAGATCAATCAAATAGTGATAGGGAACATCCCACCAATTCTTCTCTTCTGCTCCCCAAGTGTATAAATTTCTGAGCACCTGTTTTGGATCCATATCTTCCCTTAGCGGCTCCGCACTTCCGGTATGGTGCAGTGTAATCTGCCTAATGCGGTGTGGAACCCGAATCCGGTCGTTTGCCGTCCCGATTTTAGTTGAAGCCGCCCTGGCTACAGACAACGACGAGACCGTAGCCACCTCGATCTGGATCATCCCTGATTGAAAATCGGACTGAATAACTCCAATATGATATCCATACCAGTTAAATGCATCCCCTCTTTCAACTTTTATCCGCTCCTTTACACCATTTTTATAAAGCTGCAGAATAATCGTCTCCTTTTCATCCGGCTGTTCCTCCGGAGCCGTTTCCGGGGCCTTCAACAGATGTGCCGGAAACGGCACAGATTTAACCATTCCCTCATACACAATCGTCAGGTCATGAAACCGAAGCGTATCCCCCTGCAAAATATTTCGGCGAATACCATTGGCCTCCACTCCGCCGGGCTCTTTTTCACCCCATTCGTTTCGCGAAATCATTTCCGGCAGTTCTGCATCTGTATGTTCCATAATTTGACCCCTGTGCTTATTGAGGGAAACACTCACCTCCCGGCTTTGAATTCCCAAACGGTTCACCGCCGTAATCCGAATCTCATTCGGACGTTTCATCGCCTCACCGCCGTAATACCTGATATCCCTTCTCTGAGCCGGTATCACATCATATTCCATT
>Ga0209943_1001607_pt1 | contig 13422 bp, 12 predicted proteins | sample SalPonR1_B_D2_MG_FD_185698 | JGI IMG/M metagenome (GOLD analysis project Ga0209943, IMG submission 185698) | Salt pond soil microbial communities from South San Francisco under conditions of wetland restoration - Salt Pond MetaG R1_B_D2_MG... ... | reverse complement strand
CCAAAAAGGAGTATAATGCATAAAAGTTTTTATCCTGGTTAAAGGCTGAGCCCAAAGGAGAATCTATAGGTATTTCATAACCTTTTACCTGTAGATAATATTTTAAAATCCCGGCAACAGCTATAAGAACTGCACTCATTTGAATCAGGGTAGTAATTTGATGAAAAATAGTAAGCAATTGATTTTTGGATTGCTTATGATGAATGATAAAAAATAACCCGAACAATAACATCAAATTCACTGCAAATTCAAATAAATCTTTCAGGTTGTGATGATATATTTTTTGGGAGATGATTATTCCGATAATATAGAATAAACCCAGGATAATTAACGGGTTAAAAGTTTTAAAAAATTCAACAACAATAGATTTTCTAAATATTGATTTCCAGTAAACCCCTAAATAAGTAATAAAAATAGAAAATGCAATGAGGAATGGATAGATCATTCCGGGAATTACCATCCGGAGAAACCAGGTAATTATGGTTGTTAAGAAAAGAGTAGTTAAAAAATTTTTATATTGTAATAGTGTCATTCAAACATTAAGAATTATATTTGATTATTCTGGCGGGATTACCTACTACTACTGCATTATCTGGAATGTCTTTGATAACAACTGCCCCAGCACCCACTGTAGCGTTTCTCCCAATATTTTTTATACCAGTCATTAGCGTAGCACCAATACCTACGAAGCAATAATCATCAAGCTGGATACCAGCACCAACATTTGAACCAGCTGAAATAAAACTACCTTCATGAACAATAGTATGATGAGCTATTAATACAGAAGGACTAATAATACTATAAGAATCTACATATACTCTTGTCCAAATATAAGAATTAGCATGAATATAACATCCTGTAGAAGATATATTTGCATATTCACTTATTGTAGCTTGTGGGTGAATTAAAGTTGGAACAACCGCTCCTTTTTTAGCAAGTTGTTTCATTTTATCTACCCTTATTTTATTATTCCCAATAGCTACAATAAAATTCTTATTTTTAACATCAAAAGAATCCAAATTAAGCTTTCCTATTACAGGAATATTCATAATATTTAAGCCCTGCTTTTTTTCATCATCATCAAAAAATCCAATAGGTTTATAACCACAAACTTTGGCTAATTCAAACATTGCTTCACCATAAGTTCCGGCACCAATAATATATATATCATTCCTAACCATCTAATTTAGAGCCCTTAAAAGGTTTGACAAATTCATCATCTGATGTATTAATTCCCTCACGTTTTAAGACTTTTGCGACTGTCTTCCATAATATTTTAATATCAAGCCAGAAATTTTGATGATCTACATACCAAACATCCAGTTTAAACTTTTCTTCCCAACTAATGGCATTTCGGCCATTAATTTGTGCCCAGCCGGTAATTCCAGGTTTTACTTCATGTCTGCGATTCTGTTCAGGTGAATAATATTTTAAGTATTCAACCCTTAAAGGCCTCGGTCCCACAAGACTCATATCACCTTTTAGTACATTGATTAATTCTGGCAATTCATCTAAACTGGTTTTTCTCAAAAATTTTCCAAAAGGAGTAATACGCATTTCATTTGGCAAAAACTCTCCTTTGGTATCTTTTTTATTTGTCATCGTACGAAATTTTAACAGAGTAAAAAGTTTGGTATCCTTACCAGGTCTTATTTGTTTAAAAAAAACAGGTTTCCCCAATATAATATAAATAAAGAATCCAATTATAAAAATCACAGGAAATAAAATAATTACAGCAAGTAATGAGATTAGTATATCGCTTATACGTTTAAAAAATAGTTTATACATCTTTAAAGTAATTCATGGGCTTCAACAATAGAAATATGGTAAATAAACAAGCATTTAGTTTTAATTAAAGTAATTTATCCATAATAGATACAAATTTCTTACTTAATATTGATTTATCATATACTTTTTCTGCAAGCTTTCTAGAATTTCTGCCCATTTCGAGAACTTTCTCCCTCTTCCTACTCCACTTTATTAATGTATCTGCAAGTTCTTGGGGGTTATCAGGATCTACATAAACTCCACAACTATATTTTTCTAATAAATCTTTAGTCCAACCAGCTGAATTCACGATGACAGGAATCCCAGCTGAAAGAGAATCAAATAATTTATTTGGAGAGTTTGTTTGTAGAATAGGTATATTTGCAAAAGGAACCATTGAAACATCACAAAGGTTAACAATCTCCGAAACAACTCCCATTGGCTGTGCATCAATAATTTGCACATTTGTCAATCTCTTTTCTTTAATTATAAAGATCATATTCTTCTTAACAGCACCTTTTCCCATGAAAATAAAATTGATGGAATTAATCCCCATATTCTTTAGTCGTTCAGCTGATTTTAAAATATATTCAAGGCCGTTAGCTTTTCCCATTGCCCCAAAATGAATTACATTCATTTTTTTTAGATCAATATTAAATTTTTCAGCAATAAGTTTATTTTTTGTTCGTTGCCAAAACTTATCTATCTTTGACATATTCGGTATTATGCTTACTTTAGAAGCTTCAATACCCTTATTTATTACTCCATCTTTCATTCCAGGGGAAAGTGCAATAATATGGATTGCATTATGGTATATAGTTTTCTCTAGCATCAAGGCGAGCTTTCTCAACAATGGATTCTTTAGAGCTCCCATTTGAATCGGAACTTCAGGCCATAAATCTCTCACTTCAAAAACATAGGGAACCCTTCTAATCCACCTCATTAGTAATGCAGGAATACCCACTGTTAATGGAGTAGAAGTAGCAAAAACTAAATGAATATCCCTCTGAAAAAGCGCAATCCATGCCGATTTTATCATGAAATTAAAAAAGGCAATCATTCTCCGTAGAATTCCCATATTATTGGAATAGAAATTTTTAATATATATAACTTCTATACCATCAATAACCTGTTTTTCAATTAGTTTCTTTTGCTTTGGCCTGGAGGTTATCATTATCACATCATAACCATTTTTTATCAGCTCAATCGAAAACCAATAGGATCGGGTTCCTCCTGGCTCTTCAGGAGTTTTAAAGTACTGATGAATATAAAGAATTTTTTTGTTATTACTCATATCAACTATTAACAGGCATTAGATAAGACCTGACAATATAAATGATTATACTTTTCTGCGATTTTGTCCCAATCAAAAGAATTAATTTCCTTAAGAACATTTGATGACATAGTTTCATAATTGTTAAGAATTAATAAAACCTTATTCTTTATATCAGAAGGATTAAATGGATCTACACCAAAACCTACAATACCTTCCCTAAAGTACCCATATAGTCCTTGATAATTTGAGTAGACAACAGGAAGTCCCTGGGTCATTGCCTCAATATAAGTCAGGCCAAATGTCTCTCGAAAAGAAGGCATGATAAATATGTCACTTTCTTGAAATAATTTGGCTAAACTATCTCTATCTCTAATCTGTCCATAAAAACTAATGAAACTAGAATTTTCTTTTATCAAATGCATTATTTTTTTATGATTATTTCCCCCACCACCAATTAATTTTAACTTAACATTAATCTTCTCTCTCAAAAGAAAACATGTTTTAACAATATTCTCAATATTTTTTCCCTTATTAAAAGCCCCAACGTATATTAAGGTCAAATTTGTTAGATCAGGTATCTTAGATTTAACCGTTGCGTTCTGAATCCAATAATTCTCAACCCCATTGGGAATTATATCTATTTTATTTTTAATTTTTTCTATTTGTTTTGTTGAGAATAGTTTTTTCAGATGATACAGGTATGCCGGAGAAATCAAAACAATTCGATCAGCGTGTTTTAAAATTTGATAGGCAATAAACTTCAAATAGGGTTGATATTTTAAATAAGTAAAAAGGTCAGTATTTCTAACAGCAGTTATATATTTTTTCCTAAAAAAAAATTTTATTAAATATGCAACACCACCATTGCTCATAAGAAAATGACTGTGAACGACATCTATATCTTTAATCGATATCTTTGTGATAAGATCTATAAAAATAACTATCGTTTTTAAAAAATAGAAAGGACGAATTATTTTAAAATGTATTTTTGAAAAAATATATTGGACTGTCTCAAATTTAACTATATTTTTATTTCTATCATTTTCTCTTCTTATTGGAACATAAATAATTTGTTGAAGTTGCTTTTTTGACAAAGCAGCTATTAAATACTTATAAAGAGGTGTAATGCTGTATGCATTATTTATATGTAATACTTTCATAATTATTTACTGTTCCTTTATTTTTAATATGCCCATATAACATTCCCAATAACATCCAAAATTGAAAAGCACCATTTATTTCTCTAAAGAAATAATAACCTATAGAAAAGATAAAAAATCCTGTAAATACTATGATTACAAAATTTCTTTCTACAATTTTCCCTTGTTTCAAAAAAATATCAATAAAGTATAAATGAAAAAACAAATAATAAAATATTCCTATGAATCCATATACGCCCAGGATATAAAGAAATTCTATCTCCATTAATTTTTGAAACACATCAAAATTCGGCTTCCCCATACCAAAAATCCAAAACAAAAAATTTTGATTCAAAAATTCCACCATTTTACTCATTTGACCTTGCCGGCCTAATTCGCCTACTCCTAACTTTTCAAATAAAATTGAAAACCTATAAATTAAGCCATTAAACTTTCCAGTAAATAACAGGGCAAAAAATACAACAAAAACAACAAAAGCACCTATCAAAAATTTGCTTTTAAAAACCCTTTTTTGAATTAGATAATAAACTATTGCAATAACCAGGGTTAATATAAGTGCTGAAATTGATGCTTTACTCTTTGTTAATAGAATATTAACAATTGCTAACAATACTCCTAAGTACTTAAACTTATGTTGATAAATCAATACAAAAAACCAGAAAAAGAGGAATGATATTCCTCCCCATTTTATTGGATGCCCAATAGTTCCAAACACACGAATATTCCATGAATTTTTTAGAAACTTAACTTGGGATTCTGTAGATGCATAAAGGGTATTAAAAAATGTATTTAAAGACTCAACCTGAAGTACCTGAATAAATCCTATAATCAAGGCTATTATAGCAATATAACCAAATAATTTTATCAACCAGTCAAAATTAACGATCTGTTTTCTTACTATAAAATAAAAGAAAGTAAAAATATACAATCTATTGAATACCTGAATAACTTCGCGTGGAAAGTAAAACAAATAATTGTCCATTAAGAATAAACCCAAATTATCCGATAGGAAACTTATTATAAAAAAAACAACAAAAAGCAGGAAAGAATTAATGTAGACCTTGTCATATTTACTATTTTGTATAAATTTCAGCAACATTAAAGGACTACTAATAAATATAATTACATAATCATATTTGATCAAAAATGGCTCCCTGATGTACGGGGACAATAATGATAAAATAAATAAAAATGAAAAAAACTTATATGTTGTTTTTACATCTAATCTCATTAAAAAGTGCTAATCTAATATTTTCCTATATATCCCAAGCAACTTATTACCTACCTGTTGTTCAGAATAGTTTTCTATGGCGTAATTTCTAATTGTTTCTCTATTAAATTTCATTTTAACAATTTTCTTTAAGCTGTCAGTAATTGAAGCTACACTAATGTTGCAAAGCAATCCCAGATCATTGTTTTTAATAATTGATTCAGGTCCTCCAGATCGTGTGGACAATACTGCCAGCCCACAACTCATGGCTTCAATTATTACTACCCCAAAAGTCTCAAAGGTACTTGGCAAGACAAAAAAATCACTAAGTTGCATCTGCTTTTTTACCTCTTCTCGTTTTGCTGAGCCATAAAGTATAATGTTATCTTGTACATTCAACTTAATTATCTCTTTTGCTAAATTGTTGTATTCACTTCCACCACCTACAATTATAAGTTTATCAGCTGGTCTGTTTTTTAGATACACTGCAAATGCTCTTATTAGCATGATATGATTTTTTTTCTTTTGCAAATGACCAACTGTGATAAAAGTAAATTCGTCCGTTCTTTGTGTTTTTTCCCCGGGTAAAAAGAAGTTTGTATCCACCACATTAGGAACAAACTGAAAAGTTGTATTAAACTCTTCCTCCAACAAAGAACAAAACTCTTTACTTACTGCAATATTGGCACTACTTTCCTCATAAACTTTTTTTGCCAGTTTCAATTGCCATGGTTTCATGATTTTTCTGGCAAATCCTGTAAAATGCTCTGTCAATATATATGGTATATTATAATTTTTCTTAATCCAACCTGCTACACTTCCTACGGAATAAACATGTGCATGAACCAGATCTGGCATATGATATTTTGCTATGTATTTCTTATACAAAATCTTATTAATTATTTGTTTCAAATAATAATTAATAATTCTTAATTTTGGAAATGCAGGGAATACACAATATATAATATTGATTCCATCTTCTGTAACCGAACGAATACCAAATTTAATTTTCTTGATCTCTCGTAAACTGACCAATGAAGTAGCAATAACTCCTACTTGACAGCCCTGTGCCAAAACTGCTTTTGCCTGATCTTTATAAAACAAGGTTCTATTTGGGCTTATATGCGTAGGAAAGTCATTTGGAAGGAACAATACATGCAGTTTATCCTCCATTTCCATAGTTATTATCTTTTAATAGAATACTATTAACTTTTTCAACACGGCTATTCCATGAATTTTCTTCAGCTACCCTATATACAAACTTCTTTTTTTCTAGAAGCTGTTTTCTATTACCATTAATCATTTGTAAAAGTTGACTCAGTCTAAATTCATCATAATCAACCGTCCAACCAACATTATTCTTCTCAACAAACTCTCCAGCAGCGGTATTTTTAATTGCAATTATGGGTAATCCAAAGGATAAATATTCAAATAATTTAACAGGCATAGCAAAATCCCAATACTTATGAGGCTCTGTAAAAATCAACCCAATGTCTGCAACAACAAATAATTTTTCAAGCTCATTCCCCGAAAAATGAAATATATTGTAATTTTTATAGTCAATAAAATTCTTTTTAACTTCTTCCCATTCCTTTTGTCTTGTTGAAATATTACATCGAACAAAATCACAGTTGTTTAGGACCGGGAAAAGTTTATCCATCTTATATAAATTTGATACACCGCCAATATAAACCAAATTTAAAGTATCATTTTCACGTTTTCCAATATTTTTAATCTTCGTACCAGGGGGTAGCGAATAATTGGGTATTGATTTTTTCAATGGGAGGTGATTATACATTCTAGTTGATGGTAAAAATAATACATCAACATATTTCTCATATATAGTTAAGTCGAATTTATAAAAGAAATTAAAAACCTTTTCTTTAAAAAAGCCATGCTTTCCTTTTCCGTGAGGAAATAACCAATGAATATCCCGGTAATATAGACCTATGGGTATGTTATTTTTCTTTAAGTACTTAAAAAATGAGAAGTCCTGATTAAAATATTTAACAAAATCATTTATTCCTGTAGCCAATAATGTTGGATAAGTTGCACTTTCAGCATACATAAATTCAACTTTTAAACCAGCTTTAATTTCATTTTTTATTTTTTTTATTGCTTCAGCTCTTTCCTTGCCTGTACCAATTACTTCAAAAACATTATAACCTAATTCTTTAAATGCCTTTAGCATTTCTACCGGACGCAATTTACTGCCGGATGTTCGCTCTTTATAGATTTTATTGGGCAGGTGAAATATAATGTTCATCACTATTCAAATAGTTTTTTGTAATATTTTTGATACTTTCTCCAATTTCCCCAATTAAAACTTGAATTATGCCATAAGAAGACAAAATTTCCATTATATTTTTTAACTGTATCCCTTAAGTGTACTATTTGCTCTAAAAAATTAGTATCGTCAGTATTCTGATATTTTACTAAACTTGCATCCATAAAAATAAGAGGTCTTTCTATTAGATCCAAAGTTTTTCGTTCAATTATATCAAAAACCGGAAAATCATAACACACACCACACCTAAAACCGGGTATAGTAGCATAAGAAAGTGTGCTATCTATTTTTAGACCAGCATTATTCCAAATAATCCATGTGTCAGGATTTTTAAATCTCAAATAATGTTGTCTCCCTTCATAAACCATTTCCCCAATAGCATCTTCTAACATTTGTTTTTCATGCTTTAGTAATGATTCATTGTTATATGTATTATAACTTGGATGAATACCAATAATATGCCCTCGATCTCTAATTTCATTTACTATTCGTTTAAACTTCTTGGACTGTAAATAGGAATCAAAATCGTATTTTGTATTACCACCTGCCATAAAATAAAATCTTGAAATACATTGATGCATTTCACTTATATACATCAGGTATCCAAAAACGTTAAACGGATTGATAAACAAAGCTTTAATTCGACAAAAAAATAATTTTAAACTTCGTTGTTGAACAATATCTTTGGCAAATCGTTTAAAACTATTTTCCTGAAAATCTATATAATCAATATCATGCGTTGGTATTACGGTATATTTTTGTTCTTTACGTTTACCATTGTACCCTATCTTTAGTAATAGTTTCCATAAAAATTCGACATATTCATTTACAATAGGTCGATCTAAGAAACCAAATTTATAAGCAACAGAATCGGAAGCCTCAAACCTATTATATTCATCCCTCATTTTCACAACATACTCTTCCCATCTGGAAAGCATAAAAAAAGCAGAGGCAAAAATATCAAGACCTATATAAATTTTTTCTATATTATCAACAAAAGTTGAATTGCCCCAAAAACCAATAATTGATTTTGAATAATCATTAATCCTTAGATGAATTAACCTTGAGGGGATATTTTTCAATGTTAGATAGTCCTCAGTTCTGTTAAAAATAAAACTATCTTTAATGACAACTTTACCATATTTAGCATTAATCCATATACAGTAATTTTTAGAATTACTCCTGACAATATCTACGTTTACACCAAGAAAAGTATTAAATAGGATTGAAACTACGTATTGTTTTTCAATGAATAGAAAATCGGGTATGCTAATTTTTATCATATTTTAATATCTGAAGTATTTTCCTATATATAGTTCTCAAACTTACCATTAAATCCCAACAAGAAAAATCAGCATAAATCGTCTTTTTGCCCCTATGAGAGATAAACCATTTAAAAAAACCATAATTCCAAGGTTTATAATCCTTTTTATATAAAGAGACACAATTATGCATATCATCTAGTAACTTTAAATAACGAACAGTTCCTGTTTCAGTTCTTGTAGAATCATTAGTTAACTGTTTATTATAAATAATATCATAATATGCAATTGTTGGTAATCCATACCCCAAGTACTTTGTGATTCCAATCCATGACCATGATCTTGGATTGATTTCAATTAAATAATATTTGTTTCTTAAAGCATCATATTTAAATTCAAACTCCGCTATACCAAAATAACCTAACTCTTTTACTATTCTTTTCACCAAAATAATTAAATCTTCTGGAACCAAATAATTTTCTCCAACTACCCAGTCACCATATTCTGCAGGATAACCACGCACTTTTTTACCCGAGAAAATACCTAATATTTCATGCTCCTTATTAGCATAAATACCAATAGTAAACATTTTGTCACTCATTCCAGAAATATATTCCTGGAAGATCATGGCAGACAATATATTATTATATTGATGAATAAAATTATCTAACTCAGATTGTGAATGAATGATTGTAAGTCTTAACTCATCTGGTATTTTTTCTTTTTTTTCTTCTTTAGATTTTGAAATTCTTCTGTATTCTGGTTTTATAATAATTGGAAAGGGGATATTCTGCTCCTTTTTTAAATTAGCAAAACTCCATGTTTTTGGTGTTAAGTAATTATTTTCCTCTCCTAACTTATAAAAAACACTTTTCCTTATAAGTTTTTCAACAACGAACCAATCAGCTACTAAAGGATTACTTACCTTTGATAAGTAATTTTTATTCTTTGATATTGCAGTTGCCCAGTCATCATTCGTTGGTATCAATAAGGGTTTTAATTTTTCCTTTTCACAGTATTTATATAAAGCATCAATAAAGCCCGCCTCATCAACCGATGGATTCGGCACTTTTACATATTTTGCAAATTTTGAATAAGTCCCGATTGATCTGGTAGCATCCATTGCAATGCATTCAACACCAAGTTTACCTAATTCTTGAATTATGGCTAACCCGTTAAAATTACAATTAAAAACTATTGCCTTATTCACGATTTCATTTTCTTATTTGGTGTATAAATCCGGTATTTTAATCCCAGAGAATAAAAAAACAAATTAATCAATCGGTAAAATTTTAATTTTTTATTTTCGATAGGTTTAAAATACCTGCCGCCAATAAAAATTTCTCCATGATAACCTTTTTCTATAAGTTCTATCACTTTTGGTAATAATTCTATAGTTCGTTTTGATTGCTTTATTAAGATATCTTTTGGGTTATCAGTAATTTCCAACCTTATTTTCTCTCTTAACAACACCTCTCCTTTATCAATTTCACTAGTAAGAAAATGAAAAGATATCCCCGCATATTTTTCACAATTAGCCCAGTAATGCTTATATATGCTTCCTCCTTTATAATCCGGCAAATAACTTCCATGACAATTGATCGAGGCTATTCCGGCCTTTTTTAAAATTGCATCAGGAATTATCCAGCCCCAACCACACGAGATCAAATAATCATATTCTGGTAATTTACATTTATTTATCTTTTTACCAACAATTAAATATTGATCATAATTAAGTAAAGAAATATTTTTTCCCTGTTCGGTTTCAAAACAAAACAAAACCTTATACCCACTAAAAAGTTTATTTTTATTAAATGCTTTAATTACTTCATTACCTTTTACCGAATTTGATGGAGTAAATATCAAAACTGTTGTCATAACATTTTACCTTGATAATCATCAATTTTCTTAATTAACCTCGCTGGGACACCTCCTATTATGCAGTTTCCTTCAGGGAAACTTTTATTAACTACAGCTCCAGCTGCTACAATGGTATGTTCTCCCAATAAAACTCCGGGTAATATGACCACATTGGAAGCAAGCCAACAATTATCTTTAATCTCAATGGGATTTTCTTTATCATGCTTGTCATAATCATTTATATTATGACTAGCGCTAATTATATTAACATTAGGACCAATTCTAACATTTTTCCCAATTTTTATGCCATTGATGGCCTGAATATAAGATGCCGGCATAAATCCCGGATAAGGTCTATAATAATTGATCTCAATATTTTCAGGATGTTTAACTACAGAACTCCAATGAACCGGCCATTTGACATGTTTATTAATACCAACAATATGTTGGAAAAAATAATACTGCCACAATTTAGATATGCCTATATAAATCACTACATCAGAACCGTAAACCTTTTTTAATCTCCTTTTAAGAAGTTTTTTTAATAGTTTTTTCATAACTCAATCCCTAATAAAAACCTAAATATAAAAATCATTGATATAGGAAGTACCATAAATACAATAATATCTTTTATTACTATTAAAGGGCTCACTCCTACCTGTTTAAGCAAGAAAATATTAAACCACATCCAAAAAACCAAATTAAAAAAAGAATATAAAATTATCACATTTAGTACATTATCAGAGTATAAAAATACAGCTCCAATAATTAATGGCGATATCCTGATTAATAACAACAATATATTAATTATTAAGGACCATTCCTGTCGTTCCTTTAATGTTATTATTCTGGAAATAGGAGAGGAACTAAAGTTCAAGATCATCCATGGAGCTATAACCATTGCAAATTTACCAGCTTCAATCCAGTTTTCACCAAAAACAAATCCAAAAATTATATCTCCAAATCCAGCTAATATTCCTAATGGTAATAAACCAATTAGAATAAGACTTCTAAAAGTTTTGTATGCTAGATTCTTCAATTTGTCTGGCTCTGATTTAATAGAGGAAGCCTGTTGATAAAAAACATTACCAATGGAACGTCCAATTACATTAAGCGGCATACTTAATATCCTATGTCCCAGCACGTATAAACCAACAACACTCTCCATAAAAAAACCTGACAATATAAAAATCGGTATTTGCAGCGAAAAAGAATTCAACAATGAGGAAGGCATATAATAGGTGGGAAATTTTTTATATCTTTTAAAAAGATATTTTATCCTTGGAATAGAAATATCTTTTTTTGTTTGTTCTTTAAGTTTTTTTTGATGTTGGATAAATAGTAACCCATTTCCTGTAATAGTTCCTAAAACAACACTTCCAATTAATCCTGCAGCTCCTATTTTAGCTACTCCTCCCAAAATTTGACCAGTTGCTGTAACAGTTCGGGTTAGTACCTTTGTGGTTGCAATAGATTTGTACTCTTTGTTTTTATTTAACCAAATTGAAATACTTTCGTAAGCTCCACGAAAAAATACTACTAAGGGTACAAAAAATAACCAAAATGCTATTTGCTTATTACCTAATAAATTTGCAACAGAATTATTGAATAATAGAAATATCAATAATAAAAATAATGAGGTTATACCACTTGCTATGAGAGACAAAGCTAATAGATTTATACTATTCTTTTGTAATTTAGGTAACATAATAGCTTGATCATACCCCCAAGCCGCCATTACAGCGAAAACAGCAACTACACTATTAAAAATACCTAATATACCATAATCTTCAGGTGTAAAAAGTCTTGTTAAGATGGGAGATATTAAAATAGGGATTAGCTGTGCTAACCCCGTTCCTCCAGTAAGAATTGCTGAGTTCTTTACAAATTCAGATTTTAATAACTTTTTCAAAATTATTTAAACTATTCTTTTACTTTTTTTAATAGTAAAATCTCTTCTTCGAATGTATGTAGTTTCTTTCGATATCATAGAAACCTACACCTTTTTTAAGTAATAAATTTTACTCCCTGCTATATTTTCTGTATCACAATATTGTTTTTACCCTTAAATCAATTCAAAATCATACTATTCCATATTTCTAAACTATATTTTTAATTAAACTTTCCAAAAAAAACTGATATTTTCAGGGAATTCACTTCCCTATCCCATAAAACTTAAACCCGATTTTTTCCAGTTTTTGGCGGTCTAATATATTTCGGCCATCAAAAACAAAAGCAGGTTTCATCATATTATCATAGATTCTTTGCCAGTCGTAAGCTGCAAACTCATCCCACTCGGTTAAAACAGCCACAGCATGTGCATTTTTGCAAGCTTCGTAAGGATCGGTTTGTGGTTTGAGCTGCTTTCTGTTTGCTTTTTCGGTTCGTGTGTTCAGATAATCCACATCGGCAAACATTTGCTCATGCTTTACTTTGGGATCATAAACATAAATATCGGCCAAATCTTCCATCAGAATATCGGCCACATACATGGCTGCCGTTTCGCGGGTATCGTTGGTGTCTTTTTTAAAGGCCCATCCGAGGAAAGCAATTTTTTTGCCCGATACAGTATTATACAATGTTTTTATAATATTATCGGC
>Ga0209943_1001604_pt1 | contig 13438 bp, 12 predicted proteins | sample SalPonR1_B_D2_MG_FD_185698 | JGI IMG/M metagenome (GOLD analysis project Ga0209943, IMG submission 185698) | Salt pond soil microbial communities from South San Francisco under conditions of wetland restoration - Salt Pond MetaG R1_B_D2_MG... ... | reverse complement strand
GCCCGACGGTGCGCACGACGGTGCGCACGTGCAGGGCCGTGACGGGGCGCCACGCGTCCCGTAGCGCGCGCCGAGCGGGAGCGATCACTGCGCCAGGCGCGCGCCCAGCCACTCGGTCACGAGGTCCAGCAGCTCCGGCGCGACGGTCGTCCGCAGGGTGGCGTACTCGTCCAGCCCTCCGACCCGGGCGGGCTGCATCAGGTGGTTCAGCCCGCCCAGCGTGACGACCGTGGCGTCGTCCACGCCGGCCTCGCGCAGCGCTGCCCGCATCGGGCCCTCGTTCTGGACGGCCGGGACCTGCACGTCCTGACGTCCGAACACCGCCAGGGTGGGAACGTCGGCGCGCCGCAGCACGGCGCCGGGCTCGGCCAGCAGGAAGTCTTGGAAGGTGGGCGTCACGACGGTGTCGACCTGCGCCGCGACGAACCGCTCGCGGGCGGCGCCGGTCGGCGCCTCGCCCTCCGGCAGGGCGGCGAGCTGCGCCTCCACGCGCGCGCTCGTGAGCCGCTGCGCCGCGTCCGCATCGCCCTCCGTGAGCGCGGCGTGCAGCGCCCGCAGGTAGGCGATCTGCGCCTCGATCTCGTCCTCGCCGGCTCCACGCTGGCCGAGGATCAGGCGGTTCTGCAGCTCCAGCACGTCCAGGCCCGACGCGGAGGGTGCCGCGAGGAGCACCATCGCCGCGACCGGAGCGTCGCCCGCCACGACGCGCGGCGCGACCAGGCCACCCTCGCTGTGACCCAGCACGGCGATGCGCCGCCCGTCGACGTCGTCCCTGCCGGCGAGGAACGTCACGGCGGCGGTCGCGTCCGCCGCCAGGCCGTCCAGGCCGGCCGCGCCGAGCTCGCCCTCGCTGCCGCCGACGCCTCGGTCGTCCCAGCGCAGCGATCCGAGCCCGTTCCGCGCGAGGTGGTCGGCCAGCACCGCCATCGTCGGGTGGCCCAGCACCGTCCCGTCGCGGTCCTGAGCGCCCGATCCGTTCAGCAGCACCACGACCGGATACGCGCCCTCGCCCTCGGGCAGCGCCAGCGTGCCGCTCAGGGAGCCGGCGGCGCCGTCGAACGCGACCTCGTGCGTGGCGTAGGGGAACGGGGGGCGCGGGGTCTGCGGACGCTCGGCATCGCCCGCCGCCGCGGCGCCTTCCGCAGCCGAGCCCGCCGCCGCGTCGCCGTCGCGGACGAAGGTGAGCGAGAACGTCACGCCCTCCTGCTGGAACGTCCCCGAAAGAGCTCCGTCCTGTCGCCGCAGTCCCAGCGTCGCGTCGGCGGGAAGCGCGGGAACGCTGAGCGTCACCGCCCCGTTCACGGCCGCGAGCGGCCGGGCCTCGAGCCCCGTCAATCCCTGGCTCGGGAGATCGAGCGTGCCCCTGAGCCGGCCCTCGTCGGAGCTCAGCGTCAGCACCATCGGGAGCGGCGCACGCTCGGGAGCCAGCACGCCGCGCCACGTCCCCACCCAGCCGGGCGGGGTCCGTACCACGGGAGGCTCGCCGGCCCGCTCCAGCGCGAACGGAACCGACGCGTCGCCCTGGACGAAGTCGCCCTCGATCGCGTCGTCGCCTCGGAACCGACCCACGAACGTGGGCGCGGCGGGAAGCGTCGGCGCGATGAAGCGAACGGTGCCGTCGGCGCCCGTCTCGATCGCGGCGAGGGGCAGCCCGAACGCGCCCTGGAGCGGGACGTCCAGCTCGCCGGTCGGGCCGGCGGGGCCGCTCTCGAACCGGAGGCGGACGTACAGGTCGAGGTCGTTCGGATCGATGGAGCCTTCCCAGCCGCCGGGCAGGGACGGCGCCTGCGCGGCCGCCGAGCCCAGGAACGCGGCTGCGAAGGCGAGGACGAGCACGGACACGATGCGTCGCATGCCCCCCATCATGCCTGCCGACCGGGGGCGAGGCCCGTCGCGCCCACGTCTCGGACCGCTGCCCCGGGTAGCATGCCGGCGATGCCCGTTCACGTCGTCGACAAGCCGCTCGGTCCCACCTCGCACGACGTCGTGGCGCGCGCCCGGCGTGCGCTGAAGACGCGCAGGGTCGGTCATGCAGGGACCCTGGATCCGTTGGCCACCGGCGTGCTGCTGCTGCTCGCCGAGGACGCCACGAAGCTCTCGACCTGGCTGACGGGCTCCGACAAGGCGTACCTGGCGTGGGTCGCGTTCGGCGCCGCGACGCCCACCTGGGACGCCGAGGGGCCGATCACCGAGCGGGCCGACCCGGGGCCGGTCGACCCGGACGCGATCCGGGGTGCGCTGCCCCGGTTCCTGGAGCTGAGCGAGCAGGTTCCTCCGCGCTTCAGCGCGATCAAGACGGGCGGCGAGGCCGCCTACCGCGCCGCCCGGCGCGGAGACGAGGAGGTGACGCCGTTGCCGGCGCGTCCGGCGGCGTACCGCAGGATCGAGCTGCTTGCGTTCGGGGACCGGGAGACCCTGCCCAGACGGTTCGGGCCGACCCAGAACGGCTGGCGGCCGGACCCCGACGGTCGGACGTTCGAGCTTCCGCCGCCGCTGGCGGGGCTTCCGGTGGCGTTGCTGTCGGTCGAGGTGGCGGCCGGCACCTACGTCCGGGCGTTCGCGCGGGATCTGGGCGAGGCGCTGAGCGTGCCGGCCCACCTCGCCGGCCTGGTGCGGACGCGGGTCGGCTCCGTGGGCCTCGAGGACGCGGTGCCGCTGGACGCGCTGGCGGACGATCCCGGCATCGCGGAGGCCGACGCCCTGCCGCTGCCCAGCGTGCGCCTGAGCGCGGACGACGCGGCCCGCGTGCGTCAAGGGCAGCGCCTGCCGGTGGGCACGGTCCCGGGCGAGGGCGCGGTCGCGCTGCTCGATCCGGAAGGCCGGCTGGCCGCGATCGCGGACCTCGCCCCCGGCGGCATGCGGCTGCGGCGGGTGTGGAACGTTCCGACGGCCGACCCGGAACACGGCCCGACGGGGACACCGGCCGCGGACGAGACGAGCGCTGGCTAGACTGGCGGAAGGCATCTTCGACCAATTCTCACGACGCGGCGCCGGTTCCGGCGACCTGGAGCGACCCATGGACATCGGCATTCCCAAGGAGACGAAGCGACACGAGTACCGCGTGGCGGCCACCCCGGCGGCCGTCCGGACGCTGATCGCGGCGGGTCACGACGTGCGCGTGCAGACCGGCGCGGGCGACGGCAGCGGCTTTCCGGACGAGGACTACCGCAGGGTGGGCGCCCGCATCGTCCCCGACGCCGCGACGGCGTGGGCGGCGTCGCTGGTCCTGAAGGTCAAGGAGCCCGTCCCGTCGGAGTACGGCCATCTGCGCGACGACCTGATCCTGTTCACCTACCTCCACCTCGCGGCAGATCGCGGGCTGACCGATGCCCTGATCGAGGCGGGCACTACGGCGATCGCGTACGAGACGGTCGAGGGGAGCCAGGGCGGGCTGCCGCTGCTGACGCCGATGAGCGAGGTGGCCGGCCGCATGGCGCCGCAGGTGGGGGCGTACCACCTGGAGCGGTTCTTGGGAGGGCGCGGGGTGCTGCTGGGCGGCGTCCCCGGCGTCGCGGCGGGCGAGGTCGTCATCTTGGGCGGCGGCGTGGTGGGCATCAACGCCGCGAAGATGGCGGTCGGACTGGGCGCGCGCGTGACGCTGCTCGACGTGGATCACCGCCGTCTGCAGTACCTCGACGACGTGTTCGGCGGCCGGGTCGAGACGGTGATGAGCAACGTCGGCACCGTCGCGACCGCCACCGCGCGCGCCGACCTGCTGGTCGGCGCGGTGCTGATCCCGGGCGCCCGCGCGCCGCGGCTGGTCCCGCGCGACCTTCTGGCCGAGATGCGTCCCGGCAGCGTGATCGTCGACGTCGCCGTCGATCAGGGCGGCTGCGTCGAGACGATCCACGCCACCACCCACGACGACCCGACGTACGTGGTGGACGGCGTCGTGCACTACGGCGTGGCGAACATGCCGGGCGCGGTGCCCAACACCAGCACGCGGGCGCTCAGCTACCAGACGCTGGCGTACGCCGAGCGGCTCGCGAACAAGGGCCTGGACGCGCTGCGGCGCGACCCCGGCTTCCTGAGCGGGCTGAACGTGCATCGCGGCCAGGTGACGCACCCCGCGGTCGGCGAGACGTTCGGGCTGGACGTCGTGGATCCCGCCACCGCGCTGGGGGCCTGAGCGCGGACCACGCTCGGTGCGCGCGGTCTTCGAGCGCGGGCGCGCTCAGCGCATCTTGGCCAGCGCCTTGCGGATCAGCGTCTCGGCGGCGGCGTCCGGCTGATCGCCGGCCAGCTCCGCTACCGTCGCCTTGACCGACGCCTCGCGGTAGCCCAGCGCGATCAGCGCGTCGACGGCGTCCTGGGCCTCGGCACCGAACGCGGAGCGCGGCGCGGCCCGGTCCGCGTCGGCCGGCAGCAGAAGGTCGTCCGGCATCCGCGACTTGAGGTCCAGCACGATGCGCTCCGCCGTGCGCTTGCCCACCCCCGGGGCCGCGGCCAGCAGCGCCGGATCGTCGTTCACGACGGCGCTCGCGATCACCTGCAGCGGCAGGTGCGAGAGCACCGCCAGCGCCAGCTTGGGCCCGACGCCGCTCACCCCGAGCAGCAGCCGGAACAGCCGCAGCCCGACCTCGTCGCCGAATCCGTACAGCGTCCAGGCGTCCTCGCGCACGACGAGGTGGGTATGCAGGCGCACCACCTGGCCCACCCGCGCGGTGGCGGTGGTGGACGCGGGCGCCAGCGCCTCGACCCCCCACGCGCCGGCCCGGACCACCAGAGCGCCGGCCCGGACCTCCTCGACGACGCCCTCGACGAACGCGATCACCCGTTCTCCTCCCAGAGCGGCGCGAACATCGCCTCGTAGCCGATGTCCTCGAGCGTCGCGCAGCCGGTCGTCCGCATCGCGTACGCCAGCTCGGCCGCCAGCCTGCGGGGCTCGATCCCGGGGTCGGGCAGCACCGCCTCGGCCCCGAGCGCCAGGTAGCGGAACAGGTCCACTCCGCCGCGGACCGGTCCGCCCACGTACACCCCCAGCATGCCCGCCACGGTGTCCAGGATCTCGGGCAGGACCTCCGCCACGGCCGGCCCTCCGAGGTGCCGGCCCACCGCCGAGCGGACGACGATGCCGTCCAGCCCTGCCTCCGCCGCGACCTCCGCGTCGGCGGGGCTCGCGACGCCGTCCAGCCACAGCGGCCTGCCGGCGGCGGCGCGCAGCTCGGCGAGCTCCTCGCGCCGACGCGGACGCCAGGCGACCTCGCCGAACGGGGCTCCATCGGCGAGGGGCGTCAGGTCCAGCAGCACGCCGGCCGGCTCCAGCGCCCCCAGTCGTCGCGCCTGCGGCACCAGGTCGGCCATGCGTCCCGCCTCGATCCTGACCAGGAACGCCGCGGCCTGCGCCGGTCCGTTCCCGCCGGGCCACTCGTCCGCGTCGATCCGCACCAGCGGCCAGGGCGGCGGCTCCTCGCGCCACGTCTCGGCCAGCGGCACGATCGGGGCGGGCACGCTGCGATCCAGCAGGCGGAGGCTCGCGTCCGGTCGCTCGACCCCGTGGAGGAGCCGGGGGAGCAGCGCATGCGCGTCGAGGGCGGCGAAGTCGCGGTCCACGCCGTCATGCTACCGCGCGCCGTCACGACCGCCGCGGGCGCGCCTTCGCGGGTCCGCGGCACGATCCGCGGTCCCGCGGTACATTCCGGGCATGGTTCACGCGCACGGCCTCCGCAAGTCGTTCGGCGGCGTCCACGCCGCCTGGGACGTGGGTTTCGACGTCGAGCCGGGCACCGTGTTCGGCCTGCTGGGCCCGAACGGCGCGGGCAAGACGACCACGCTCCGGATCCTGGCCACGCTCGTCCGGGCGGACGGAGGCAGCGCCCAGGTCGCCGGCTTCGACGTGGCGCGACAGGGCGAGGAGGTCCGGCGGCGCATCGGCGTGGTGAACGGCGGCATGGGCCTGTACGATCGCCTGACCGGCCGCGAGACGCTGCACTGGTTCGGCGGGCTGTACGGCATGAGCGCCGCCGCGATCGAGTCGCGCATCGAGGAGCTCGACGGCCTGCTCGACCTCGGCGACACCTTGCACCGTCGTTGCGGCGACTTCTCGACCGGCATGAAGCAGAAGATCGTGGTGGCGCGCGCCGTCGTGCACGATCCGCCCGTGCTGTTCTTCGACGAGGCGACCAGCGGTCTGGACGTCCTGGCCAGGCGCGCCGTGCTGGACTTCGCCCGGGCGTCCACGGGTCGTGACCGGGCCGTCGTGTGGTCCACGCACGTGATGAGCGAGGCCGAGGAGCTGTGCGACCGCGTGGGCGTGATCCATCGCGGCCGGTGGATCGGCGAGGGCACGGTCGACGAGCTGAAGCGCCGGGCCGGGGACGCCGCCGACCTCGAGGCCGCGTTCTTCGGGCTGGTGCGTGACGCGGGCGAGGACGCGCCGATCCCCGAACGCCCGGAAGGCGGGCGACCGTGAGGCCGGCGATGGCGTGGGCGGTGGCCCGCAAGGACGTGCTCTCCACGCTGCGCGACCGCAGGGCGATCGTCAGCAACCTGCTGATCCCGGTGCTGCTGCTGCCCACGATGATGCTGGGGCTCCCCCTCCTGCTGGGGGGCCTGTTCGAACGCGAGCAGGCGTCGCTCACCCGGATCGGGATCGAGGGCGAGGCGTTCCTCCCCAGCGAGCTGCGCTCGGCGATCGAAGCGCAGCGCGCGGAGCTGATCGTCACCGACGACGCGCTGACGCAGGTGCGCGACGACGACGTCGCGGCGGCGCTGCAGCTGCCGGAGGGCTTCGCCGAGGCGGTGGCGGCGGGCGACGTTCCCCGCCTCCGCCTGCTGCGGAAGAGCGGGAACCTGGAGAGCGAGCTCGCCGCGGAGAAGGTCTCGCGAGCGATCGCGTCGTACCGGCAGGACCTCGTGGCCGAGAGGCTCCGGAGCGAAGGCGTCGATCCGGCCGTGCTGGAGCCGCTCGTGGTCGAGACCCGCGACGCCAGTCGACCCCAGGAGCGGAGCAGCGGCCAGCTGTCGTGGCTCATCCCGTTCTTCATCGCCGTCTGGGCGCTGGCGGGGGGGCAGATGACCGCCCTGGACGCCACGGCCGGAGAGAAGGAGCGCGGAACCCTGGAGGCCCTGCTGGTCGCCCCGGTGCGCCGCTCGGAGGTGGTGGCCGGCAAGTTCGTCGCCACGCTCCTCTCCGGCCTAAGCGCCGCGTTCATGGCGATCGTCGGCGTGCTCGTCGGGGGGGCGCTGCTCAGGCGCGTGTTCCTGCCCCGGCTGGGCGACGAGGCGACCGAGATGGTCGCCACGATGGGCGGGACGTTCTCGATCGGCGCCAGCGACCTGTGGATCCTGCTGGGCAGCGCCCTGCTGACGGCCGCGGCCGTCGCGGCGATGCTGATCGCGGTCGCGATGTTCGCCCGCTCGTTCAAGGAGGCGCAGACGTACGTGGCGCCGATGACGTTCCTGCTGATCGTGCCCGCCCTGGCGCTGCAGTTCTCCGACCTGCTGGATCTGGGGCGCGGCGTCTACCTGGTGCCGCTCATGAACGTGATGGTGCTCATGGACGACGTGCTGGGCGGAGCGGTGGGCGGCATGGACGTTCTGGCCGCCTGGGGAACGATGCTGGCGTTCATCGCGGTGCTGCTGGCGTTCGCGCTGCAGAGCTTCCGGCGCGAGGGGGTCATCTTCCGGACGTGAGCGGGGAGGGCACCGGTACGTCGTCCGTCGGCTTCGGACGTCGCGCGCTTCCCACCACGCTCAACAGCGCCACGCCGGCCAGCACCAGGCCCACTCCGCTCAGCTGCACGGGCGAGGGCGCTTCGGCCAGCAGCCACCACGCCCAGACCACCGTCAGCACCGGCTGCATCAGCAGGATCACCGAGGTCGCCAGCGCCGGCAGTCGCGGCAGGGCGTAGAGGATCGCCAGCCAACCGATCGTCTGCGGGCCCACCCCGGTCGCCGCCAGCCAGCCGTGCGCGGGCCACGACGGGGTCAGTGCGAAGCCGGGGTCGGTCGTCAGGCCCGCGACGAGCGTGACGACCGCCGCGCCCAGCGTCGCGTCCGCCAGCGGGCCCGCCGCCAGTCGGCGGCCCCTGCCCAGCGAGCGGAACAGCAGCAGGAACGCGGCGTAGGCCACACCGTTCATCAGCCCGAACACGACGCCGCGCAGGGGAGCCTCGCCGTACGCGGCGCCACCGCCCAGACCGCTGGTCGCCACGGCGCCGAGGAACACCACCGGGACCGCCACCATCGCGACGCGGGTCGGACGCTCGCCGTACAGCAGCCATGCGGCCAGGCCCACGAACACCACCTGCGTGTTGCCCAGCACGGTCGAGAGGCCGGCGCCGATCGCGACGATCGCGTGGTTCCAGAGCGTGAACGCGACCCCCATCAGCGCCCCCGCCACCACGGCCTTCAGGCGCTCGCGGGGTGCGCGCGCCGCCGTGCCCCGCTGGAGCAGCGCGATGGCGACGAGGAACGGGAGCCCGTAGGCGGGCCGGAAGAACGCGGCGGTCGAGGGACTCACCTCCGCGAGCCGGACGAAGATCGCCGAGAACGAGATCGTGATCGCGCCCAGCAGCGCGAGGAGGCGAGCGGCCATGCCCGCCATGCTCGCACGCCGGGCCGGACCGAGCGACGAACGCGCCGAGCCGGCCCGTGCGCTCCGCCCGGCTCGCAGGCACGCGTCCTGGTACCGTCGCCGGCATGATCCGGGGGACCGCCGCAGCGCGGATCGCGACGATCTACGGCGTCGCCGCGACCGTCTGGATCCTGCTCAGCGACCGGGCGGCGCTCGCGCTGTTCGGCGATGCCGCCCTGCTGAGCTGGGTCCAGACCGTCAAGGGCCTCGGGTTCGTCGCGGCCAGCGCGATGCTGATCCTCGGCCTGATCCGGCGCGAGCGGACGCGTTGGCTCGCGGCCGAGGCGGCCGAGCGGCAGATGGCGATGCGATACCAGGCGGTCTTCAGAGCGAGCCCGGCAGGCATCCTGATCACCGATCTGAGCGAAGAGCGCTACGAGGACGCGAACGACCGCTTCCTCCGCCTATCGGGCTACCGCCGCGACGACATCGTCGGTCGGTCGGTCGCGGACGTGAGCCTGTGGGTCGCCCCCGCGGAGCGGCGCGCGCTCCTCGCCGAGCTGCGCTCGAAGCGGCGGCTGCTGGAGCGGACGGTCCTGCTGCGGCGCGCGGACGGCAGCGTTCGGACGATGCTCTGGTCCGCGGCCCTGTTGGATCTCGGCGGCCGCGAGCGGATGCTCACCGCCATGGTGGACCTCACGGAACGTGCCGAGGCGTACGAGCAGACCCTCGCCGGCTGGGCTGCCGCGTTGGACCTGCGCGACCACGAGACGGCGGGACACGCCCAGCGGGTCACCGAGCTGGCCGTCGCCCTGGGCAGGCGTCTGGGCGTGGACGAGAGCGGGCTGATCGCGCTCCGGTGGGGCGCGCTGCTGCACGACATCGGAAAGATCGGCGTGCCCGACAGGATCCTGAACAAGCCGGGGCCGCTGGACGACGAGGAGTGGGAGGTCATGCGGGCCCACCCGGGCATCGCACGGGAGCTGCTGGCCCCGATCTCGTTCTTAGGGGACGCGATCGACGTTCCAGCCCATCATCACGAGCGCTGGGACGGTCGCGGCTATCCGGACGGACTGGCGGGCGAGGCGATCCCGCTGGCTGCCCGGATCTTCGCGGTGGTGGACGTCTGGGACGCGTTACGCAGCGATCGTCCCTACCGGCGTGCATGGACGCCCGAGGCGGTGACGCGTCACCTGCGCGAAAACGCGGGCCATCACTTCGATCCGAAGGTGGCGGAGGCGTTCCTGGCGATGGTCGTGGCGGGCGAGGTCGACGAGGTGAGCGCGGAGGTCGACGCCGACGCGCCGACGATCAGCTCCGAAGGTACGACGCCCCGTTCACGTCCAGGATCGCGCCCGTCGTGAACTCCGCACCCTCGGACGCGAGGAACGCGACGGCGTGCGCGACCTCGTCCGGCGTCGCGACGCGCGCCAGCGGGCTCTGCGCGCGGATGGCGTCCCCTTCCGGACCGGCGAGCCGCTCGCGCGCCAGGTCGGTCTCGACGAAGCCCGGCGCCACGACGCCGACGAAGATCCCGTAGCGCGCCAGCTGCTGCGCCAGCGACTGCGCCAGGGCGTTCAGGCCCGCCTTGCTGGCGCCGTAGGCGGGCTGGTCCGGCTCGCCCCGGAACGCTCCACGCGACGAGACGAACACCATCCGGCCGCCGCCGTGCTCGATCATCTGCCGCCCGGCCGCGTAGGCGACGTTGGCGGGACCGACCAGGTTCACCGCCAGGATCCGCCGCCAGGCGTCCTGCCAGGCGGCGTAGTCGTCCTCGTCGATGCGATGCCGGACCCCGATGCCGGCATTGTTCACGACCACGTCCAGACCGCCCAGCGCGGCGGCGGCGGAGGCGACCAGCCGCTCGGCTTGGACCGGATCGGCCACGTCGGCCTGGACGACGGCGTGCGGGCCGCCCGGCAGCCCCGCCAGCGTGGCGTTCGCAGCCGCCTCGTCGGCACGGAAGCCGATCGCGACGCGCGCGCCGCGCCTCGCGAACGCGTGCGCGACGGCGCGTCCGATCCCGCGCGAGCCACCCGTCACCAGCACGGATCGGTCACGGAGGTTCATGGCGCGCGTCTCGCTGCTCGCACCGCCCCGTTCTCCGCCCCGGTCGCCGCCCCCGTCACCGCCGCCTTCACGGCCGATTCTCGTGCGTGATCAGGACCGGTCCTCGCGCCAGCCGGACGACGCGCTCGGCGACGCTGCCGTTCATGAAGTGCGCCACGCCGGTGCGACCGTGCGTCCCCATCACGATCAGGTCGGCACCCCAGCCCTCGGCCTGCGCCAGGATCGTCTCGACCGCCGTCCCGACCCGCACGACGGCGGCCTCGTCCGGCCTGGCGACGGCGCGGAGCTGCTCCAGGATCTCGCGCTCCATGGCGTCCCGCTCGTCCTTCGAGGACACCGGCGAAGCCAGCTCGTTCGCGATCCGCTTGGGGTCCAGCACGTGAAGAAGGCAGCGCTCCGCCGCGGGGAAATGCTCCCGGGCCAGCCGCATCGCCGCTTCGGAGCTGGGCGAGAAGTCGGTGGGCAGAAGGATCTTCACGAACATGGGCGACCTCCGAGGGGGCGAGAATACACCCGCCCGGCGGGCAGGCTCACCCGTGTCCCCCGGCGCGCGCGCCCGGACGGTCGTGCACGGCGAGCTTGTCCAGCAACGCGGCGCCTTCGTCGTTCACGCCGCGAAGCGTGACCCGGGTGCCACGCGCCCGGAAGCGGAGGACCAGCTTGTCGATCGCCGCGATCGCGGTCGCGTCCCAGAGGTGCGCGGCCGTCAGGTCCAGCACGACCTCCTCGAGGCGCTCGTTCGTGTCGAAGCCGGATAGGAACGCCTCCGTGCTGACGAAGAACACCTGCCCGGCGATGCGGTAGGTGCGTGTCCCGCCCGGCACGTCCAGGTGGCTGGTCACCTCGACCAGCTTCGCGATCTTGCGGCTGAAGAAGAGCAGGCTCAACGTGACGCCGACGCCGACCCCCAGCGCCAGGTTGTGCGTGACCAGCACCACGCCGACGGTGCCGATCATGACGATCGTCTCGCTCTTGGGGTGCCGCAGCATTCCGGGCAGGCTGCCCCAGTCGAACGTGTTGATCGAGACCATGATCATCACCGCCACGAGCGCCCCCATCGGGATGATCCGCACCAGGTCGCCCAGCAGCAGGATCATCGCCAGCAGGAACACCCCGGCGACCAGGGTGCTGAGTCGCGTCCGTGCGCCGCTGCCGACGTTGATGATCGACTGGCCGATCATGGCGCAGCCGGCCATGCCGCCGAAACAGCCGGTGACGACGTTCGCCAGGCCCTGGCCGCGCGCCTCGCGATTCTTGTCGCTCTCCGTGTCGGTCAGGTCGTCGACGATATTGGCGGTCAGCAGCGACTCGATCAGCCCCACCAACGCCAACGGGAAGGCGTAGGGAAGCACGATCGTCAGGGTCTCGAGCGTGAACGGAACCTGCGGCAGCGCGAAGAACGGCAGCGCGGAGGGAAGCTCGCCCATATCGCCCACCGTCGCCAGCGGACTGCCAGCGAAGACCGTGACCAGCGTGAGCGCCACGATCGCGACCAGCGGAGCGGGAACGGCGGTCGTCAGGCGCGGCAGCAGGTAGATGATCGCCAGGCCCGCGAGGACCAGCGGGTAGATGGCCAGGGGCGCGCCGGAGAAATGCTCGACCTGCGCCAGGAAGATCAGGATCGCGAGGGCGTTGACGAAGCCGACCATGACCGCCTTGGGCACGAAGCGCATGTACCGCCCCAGTCGCAGGAGGCCGAAGACGACCTGCAGCAGGCCGGTGACGATCGTCGCGGCGAAGAGGTACGGCAGGCCGTGGTCGGCCACCAACGTGACCATCAAGAGCGCCATCGCGCCGGTCGCGCCGCTGATCATCGCGGGCCGCCCGCCCGCGATCGCCGCCACGACCGCGATCGAGAACGAGGCGTACAGCCCCACCTTCGGATCGACGCCGGCGACGATCGAGAACCCGATCGCTTCCGGGATGAGGGCCAACGCCACGACGAGCCCGGCCAGCAGGTCGCCGCGGACGTTGGAGAGCCACTCGGCTCGAAGGCGGTGCACGAAGGTGGAAGGGGTCTGGACCATGGAGCTCCTTGGAGCGAGAGCGGAACGAGGGCGCGGCGAGGGCGCCGAGCGCACGCGGGCGCGCGGCGCGCCACGCGGCCGGGCGGCCGCCCGTCCCGGGAACGGGGACGCCGTGAAAAGCGCGCTCCGAAGAGCGCGATCAGATCGAGGGTCGGGGTGCGGACGGAACGTGCCCGCCAGAGCAGTATCCGTCAACGCGGCGCGGAGGGCAAGTCGGCGCCCCGCCTCCGGGCGGCCGTGATCGCGTCGTCAGCGTGCCGAGGCGTCGGGATGCCGACCGGCGAGAGCGCGTGAAGGCCGGCTCAGGCGTGTCTCGTCCGCCACCAGAGCGACGCCACGACGACCAGCAGGACGGCCGCGATGCCGCTCAGCGCCGTGGGGATCACGTCGGGTCCCGAGCGGGCCACCCAGGCGCCGATCGCCGCGGTACCCGCGACCGGCCCGACGTTCGCGAACGCCAACGCCAGCGGCACGATCCGTTCGCTGCGGCGGGGAAACACCCGCTCGATCCAGGCGAGCGTCGTGGGGAACACCGGCGCGAACGCCAATCCGGCCAGGGCGTAGGCGACCGGAGCGAAGCCGGTGACGTGGGCCGCGGACAGGGCGGCCAGGCCGGTGGCGGTCGCGAGCAGCACCAGCGTCCGCGGCTGGACGCGCGCGCTGAGCGGGATCGCGAGCAGACGTCCGATCGTCAGGGCGATCCAGAACACGCTGGTCATGAACGCCGCGGAGCGGGCGCCCAGCGACGGCTCGAGGTGCACCGTCTCCCAGCTGGCCACGCCCGACTCGGTCGCGACGTACAGCGCGTAGAGCGCCACGAAGC
>Ga0209943_1001603_pt1 | contig 13457 bp, 12 predicted proteins | sample SalPonR1_B_D2_MG_FD_185698 | JGI IMG/M metagenome (GOLD analysis project Ga0209943, IMG submission 185698) | Salt pond soil microbial communities from South San Francisco under conditions of wetland restoration - Salt Pond MetaG R1_B_D2_MG... ... | reverse complement strand
ATCCATGCCGCCCGCAGTAGAGGTAAACCGGCCCTTCGTTTTTATTATCCACGAAAGAACAAGCGGGGTAAATCTGTTTATGGGGAAAGTGAAAAACCCTAATGGTGATTAATCGAAAGAGTTATGAGCTCTTAAAAATATCAATTTGCTTGAATCAACGCCTGTCAGGTCATCCCCCTGCCACGCCTTGCGTGTTTTTCCCCCTTCTCCCACAGGGATCCCGTTGGGGAAAGGGAGACTATCGTTCAGAAACCCACTTTTTAAACTCATCAGCGCTAAATGTGTTCAAAACACGAGACGGTTCAAACTTGGCTTTTCGGGCAATCATTACACCGTACCGAATGTCGTCAATCCCTTCAACTGAGTGTGCATCAGGATTAATGGAGGTCATCAGGCCAACCTCTTTTGCTTTATTTCCGTAGCGCCAGTCGAGGTCAAGCCGCCAGGGGCTAGCATTGATTTCAATGGCTGTATTGTTGGCTGCGGCCAGTTCAATCAAACGATTTAGATCCATTTTGCTCTCCTCACGTTTCAAGAGAAGCCGACCTGTGGGATGGCCCACAATCCGCGTGAACGGATTTTTGATGGCTGCCGCAAACCGGGCGTTCATCTTATCTGCATCCATCTCAAGGCCGTTGTGTACGCTGGCAATGACGCAGTCGAAGCCCTCCAGTATATCGTCAGGGTAGTCGAGTGACCCGTCACTCAGAATATCGGATTCAATACCTTTGAAAACGGTGAAATTTTCACCATCAGCCGACAGCAATTCGTTCAGCTCATCTATTTCATCCCACTGCTGTTTGATTTCGTCAACCGTCAGACCACCTGCATAAGCGGCTGTTTTGGAGTGATCGGTAATCAAGAGGTATTCATACCCCCGGTCGATTGCGGCTTCAGCCATCTGTTTGATACTGTATTTGCCGTCGCTCCAGGTGCTGTGTGCGTGAACCACCCCTTTAATGTCCGCCTTCTGAACCAGCTCCATGGACTTATGCTCAGCATAATACTCAAATTCGCCCCGATCTTCCCGGTGTTCGGGCTGTACAAAATGGAGGTCCAGTTTCTTATAAATATCTGATTCTGATTCCGTTGGGACAGGCTGGTCAAAATCGGTCTCTTTTTCACTGTTCAGTTCAAAGAGTCCATATTCATTAAGGGCCATTCCGCGGTCACGTGCCCGCTGTCTCAGTACAATATTATGTTCCTTGCTTCCTGTGAAATACATCAGAGCAGCCGGATACTGCTCCGGAGTTACAATTCGGAGATCCACTTGCCGTCCGTTTTCAGTCCGAACGGAGCTTTTGGTGTCACCCCGCCCAAGCAGCTCCACAACAAGTTGGTGATTTACAAACGCATCAAAAATCGACTCGACATCCTCTTTGCCGGCGGCAACCAGAATGTCTACATCACCTATGGTTTCCCGTGAGCGCCGAAGTGAACCTGCAATATCGCACTTTTCTACCCCTTCGAGCTCTTTTACATAGTTAAAAAACGGATTTGCGATCTCCATTGCCTGATCGAGTCTCGCCCGTTCACCAAATTTCTCGAGGTATTCGATCGATTTTATAATTTTTTCGGCTGATTTTTTCCCCAGGCCCGGAAGTTCTGCTACTGCACCGCTCTGGCAGGCTTCTTTCAGTTCGGATATCTCTGAAATGCCAAGCTCCTTATGGATTTTAGCAATATTTTTTGGGCCCAGACCTGAAATGTTCAGCCACTCCACGAGCCCTTTAGGCACTCTTTCTTTAAGGGCATCGAGTACGGGCATGCTGCCAGTCTCTGAAAATGCTTTGATGTCGTCTGCAATCGATTTGCCAATTCCTTTTATCTCGGTGAGACTATTTTCCCCTATATGTTTGTTGATGTCGGTTTTTAAAGCCTCTACGGTTTGTGCGGCCCGGTCAAAAGCGATGGCACGAAACCGGTTTTCACCGGCGAGCTGCATCATGTTATAGACTTCACGTAATTTTTCGGCAACATCCTGATTAGTCATGAAATTTATGAGCTGAGTTAAGTTTCTTTTTGCTGAGACTGTAGCAGAAACAAAAAGTACGAAACGGCAATTCGAAGAACCAAAAAATTGTAGCGAAGAGGAAGTAAAAATAAAAAATCCTGAAAACCTGACTTTCCATTTACATAAAAAAACTGCTATCTTTGTGGTCTGTTAAAAATCTGCCTTAGTGGTAGAACTGATATTCGTCAAATAACTGATTCAGAGTGTGTATCGGGACGCGATGGTTCGACGCTGGATTGTATTATAAGATTGAAATGTTGGTTAGTAACAGTTTTTGCCCTGGTGGCGGAATTGGTAGACGCGCACGCTTGAGGGGCGTGTGGCCTAACGGCCGTGATGGTTCGACTCCATTCCAGGGCACATAAAACCCTTGTAAGCAAATGACTTACAAGGGTTTTTTATTATAAGAACGATTTACAAAACATGGAGAGATAAGGCCATCAAGTTTTGAGCGGGCCGGAGACAATCCTATCTAAAATTTACTGCCTTATTGGATTCATTTTTAAAAAGATGTATTCTCCGTTTACTTACCTATAACTAACTGGAAAACAATCATGAGTATGATCAGTGAATTTAAAAAATTCGCTATGCGGGGCAATGTAGTCGATTTAGCCGTAGCAGTTGTAATTGGAGCCGCATTTGGCCGAATTGTTACATCTTTTGTAAATGATGTATTAATGCCGCCTATCGGGTTGCTATTGGGGGGTGTGGACTTTACGGAGTTTATATGGACACTTCAGGAAGCGACCGGGGAAGCGGCGGCTGTAACTGTAAACTACGGCATGTTTATCCAGCATATTGTGGACTTTACGATTATTGCTTTTGCCATCTTTATGGTTATTCGTGCTTTTGAAAACATGAAGAAAAGAGAAGAAACTATTCCTTCACCACCGCCTGAGCCAAATGCAGAAGAGAAATTACTGACCGAAATACGAGATCTTCTGAAAGATCAAAAGTCATAGGCTTGCAAGATTTGAATAATATTAATAGCGTCCTAAACAATAAATAAGATGTAGTCTATTACCCCGGTCTTCAGGCCGGGGACTAAATTGATTACATTGGAAAAGGGCTTTAGCCCTAATAAGCAGTACCGTGAAGGGCTAAAGCCCTGATTTTAAGAGACTCTTCGTTCCCTAAAGGACGGGGCAATAGAAGATTGATTATCAAAACTTAGATAAACTTTTCCTGGACAGTCAGAATCAGCATTTGTTGCTGATTTCAGAATCGTTTTGGACACTTTAGGAATCATATTTTTCTGTGTGAGTATCTTCAATATCAATGATTATACCTGTATTCATAAGCTCGCCTCATGAATGCAGGTTGAAGTTATCGATCTGTGATTTTCTGCCAGTCACATAATGCATAGACGAAATATTGATGGTGCGGCTTCTCATAAGAAATTAGAATAGATGTTCGGATTTTTAAGTCTTTTATCCGTAGTACACTTCCAAAAAATCCTTTGCGGAAGAATTAGTATTCAAATGCCGAACGAAAAGTCAGAAACTCATTGATATTGTTCATGTCAATAACGCCAACAATTTGTCCATCTTCGAGCACCGGGAAAAAGTTGCGGTTTCTGTGATTCAGTTTTCTGTATGCAGTGGAAAGGTCAGCGCCAGCTTCAAGCCTGCTCACGGATGTATCCATCACCTTTTCTACAGCTGTTTCTTTTCCGGATTCTTTAAGAGCCTGCGACAGATCAGACATAAATAAAATCCCTGCTATATCACCGTTTTCAGTTACTAAAAAATCTTTTTCTGTGGTCGCAAGAATTTTGTTAACAACTGATTCCAACGTATCACCTGGCTTTAATTTGGTAAACTCCGTAATCATGGCATCACGTATTTTATATCCCTTCATCAATTCAATCTGCTTAATCATGATGTTTTCAGAATGAGCACCAAACCAGATAAACACGGCAATAACTGAAAGGATTATGCCATAAAAAAGTCCGTAAAGAAAAAAGAGGAGTGCCAGAAATTTACCCAACGAAGATGCAACTTGAGTCGCTTTGATGCGTCCGACCTTCATGGAGAGCAGGGCCCTGAAAATTCTTCCTCCGTCCATAGGAAAAGCAGGAATGATGTTGAATAAAACAAGTGCGATATTGACTGTAAGCAGATAGAAGAAAAAGTTGTTTGCATCAACCATGGCAAGCTCTTGTTCCAAAGCTTCCGCTTCCATACCTAAAAAATTTTCCACAGGTACAAAGATTGCCAGGATTATTGCAATCACTACGTTTACCGCTGGCCCGGCTACGGCCACTAAAAGTTCTTGTTTAGGATTTTCTGGCATCTTCTTAAGGCTGGCAAGACCTCCAATAGGCAGCAGTGTAATACTGCGTGTATTAATCCCGTATTTTTTTGCAGTTAGTGCATGTCCAAATTCGTGAAGAACCACACAAATAAACAACCCTGCGATGAAGAGTGAGTACCAGAGTAGATCAGTAAAAGTACCTTCCCGGGAAAAAACAAAAAACCCAATGAACAGAAAGAGCAGCCAGAATGTCCAGTGTATTTGAACTCTGATTCCGGCAAATTTTCCGATTTTAAGGGATGAGTACATTTACTTATAAATTTTAATACAGGCTGTATTATAGGCTTATTTGAGCTAAATTGACAAATATGAAAGATGAAAATATCACTGATGACCCTGAGATTGACGAAAAGCATAAATGGTAAATATTCTCAGTTTTCGATACTTAAGAAAAATATCTTATCTGAAGCTTTTATTATATTTTTCTGGTGATGGACTCAATACTTGAATAGACTTACATTTTTTTTGTAACTATCAGTCTGACTGGATCCTCAATTAAGATTACTTATATAATAAATCTTACCGAATTCAATTTCTCTAATGCGCATCGAAACTGTTTCATAATTACAAAGTAACGATATGGGATTAAGTGACAATTATTGTCGCTGCAGGTTAAAATCAGGACCGAATTTATCCATAAATCCTATCATTTGTGAATGATATTGAATGCCCACCGTAGAGTTGCCGCCTAAGCTGCTAAAGATGAATGACCATCATCGCTTAAGCCCAAGAACGCCAAATAGCCCTCTGATCAGTTCCCGGCCAACCGTGCGTCCCATCTGCCTGACCATTGTGTTTTTACTGAGCTCAGCCAGCAATGAAGTGTCTTTTGAACCCGATACTCTTTTTGTTCCCCTGACAATGTCTACCTCTTCAGGAACTGTGGGAGGTTGTTCTTTTGCTTTCTTGATCTTTTCATTAAGAATTTCGTGTGCACTCTCACGATTGATTTCCTTGTTATACTTAGAACTTATTTCGGAATTGCTTAAGAGTGAATTAATTTCATTTTGATCTAATATTCCCATTCTGGACTGTGGAGAACGTAATAGAGTTGCCACTAATGGAGTTGGAATCCCTTTTTCATTAATTGCCGTTATAAATGCTTCACCAATTCCCAGAGATGTCAAAACCTGATCGGTCTCATAAAATTCAGTAATAGGGAAGTTTTGTGAAATGCGTTTAATGTCGGTACGGTCTTTGGCTGTGAATGCCCGTAAAGCGTGCTGCACTTTTAAGCCAAGTTGCCCCAGAACTTCGTTGGGTATGTCGCTTGGGGATTGCGTGCAGAAAAAGATACCCACACCTTTAGATCGTATGAGCTTTATAATCGATTCAACCTGATCCAGCAGCTCATCCGATGCTTCATTGAAAATGATGTGAGCCTCATCAATAAAGATGCACAGTTTAGGTTTAGGCTGATCCCCAACCTCAGGAAACGTTGAATATATTTCGGCAAGCAGGCTCAACATAAATGTTGAAAAAAGCTTGGGTTTATCTTTAATATCCGTTAGACGGATGATAGAGATCATGCCATTTCCATCATCGTCATGGCGAACAAGGTCATCAACATCAAAAGATCGCTCTGCGAAAAATTTATCAGCTCCCTGCTGTTCGAGTTCTAAAATTTTTCTGAGTATCGTTGATACAGAAGATCGGTGAATACGCCCGTATTCACTTTCGAACTCCTCCTTTCCTTCATCAACGGCATATTGCAGAAGCTTTTTTAAATCCTGCAAATCTATGAGTGGAATCTCCCGATCATCGCAATATTTAAAAAGTACAGCCAGGATCCCGCGTTGAGTGTCGTTGAGGTTCAGAATTTTTGCCATTAAAACCGGGCCAAACTCGGTTACCGTGGCTTTTAATTTGGTTCCCTCGCCTTCTGAAAGGGACAGGAGTTCCAAGGGAAAGCTTTTTGGTGCCCATTCATCAGAGAGAAATGAAAAACGTTTCACTATATGTTTATTAGAAGATCCGCAAGCAGCCAGGCCGCTTAAATCTCCTTTCAGGTCCATGAGAACTGTGGGTATGCCATTTAGTGAAAATTGCTCGGCCAGTACCTGTAGCGTCACAGTTTTACCGGTACCCGTAGCCCCTGAGATGAGTCCATGGCGATTTAAAGTTCTGAGGGGAACGCGAACTTCGGCATTATCACAGGGATCTCCATTGTAAATTCCGGTGCCGAGAGTTATATAGCTCCCCTCAAAATGATGATACTCTTCCTGAATGGTGGAGAGAAATCTATTTTCCATTTATTAGCTCAGTAAGAGTGTTGACTTTATTTTGTTGCGGCCCATTTTCTTATCTCAGATCGAAACCACTCATCAGCAGCTTCGGTCCATTTATATTCACTTCGAAGATACGCAACGGTTGCTTTTTCAATATCAGAATAGGTTGCTCCGTCTTTAACAGCTTCCAGTATTTCGGCAGCATCTGCTTTGGAAATTGGATTATTTGCAGCTTTATTATTTGTCAGCTTATCAGCCAGTTCAATAAGTTCGCCGTCGTATTTTTTTCCATTGATTGTTTTGTAGTAGCCCATAGTACGTAGTTGTTAGTTGTCGTTTTTGGTTTTAGTGATTATCCACGGGATCATAAATTTTAACAGTAGAATACCGGAGATAGTGCTGAGGTACATTCAACAATTTCAAAATCCAAATGCAGTCGATTAGAGTTTGAATTTTCCGAGAAATCCGGATATTTGCTTTCCGGTCTCCCCGCCCAAAGACTCTAGGATGAGAGGCAGAACCATATCTTTAATCTGTTCTGCTACGCTTTTCTTCAGGTTATCCTTAGCCATGAGATCAGAAACAATCTGCGATCCCAGGTTACTTTTGTCTCCGCTTACAGCGCCAGCAATTGTGTTGATGACAGAATTAACTTTCTCATTTGAAAGATTGAATTTTGATGCAATTTGATCGGCTGCTGCGTCCTGCAGAATTTTTTTAATATCCATTATTTTCTCACTGTTAGAAGTTTTTTAATATCGTTGGCCCTAAATTTTTTAATAATTTAAATATAGATAAATTGATAATTAAAGAAATGTTGTATTAGCATAAATAAATTAAATATGTAAGTCTAAATAAGGAAATGAGCCTAAATATATTTACCTTAATCCTGTTTTTATATTAGTTGTAATGAACTGATAATAAAAAAGGGCTTGGATGAATAGATGGCCGATCATTTGTGATGTTTAGGGTAGGTCAATCGGGTAACATGAAGTTGTCTGTGTAAATAGAATGACGATTAATCAAAAATGAAACCCAGAGATAGTGAAATGTTATCAAGTCCGTGGTTTTGTTTTCCCCGGGCGCCATTGCTAATGTGGGAGTATTTCACTCCAAATTCAGCTGAGCCAATTCGCACAATTTTTCCTGCCTCAACAAGGAAGTTAAAATAGGTGCCGTTATCGTTTGCAAATCGCTTAAAGAAATATCCGGCACCTGCTGTGACATACCAGCCCGACCTCTTGAATTTTGGAGCAATAAACATGGCCGCATTCGTCTGCTTTACAGGGGTGTCAAGTTCATCAAGCCTGTTGTCATTTACGTTTATCAGTGAATACTGGAAAAAGCGATACCGCAGGTCAATCTTTTCAGTACTTTCGGTTCCTCCCCAGAACTGAAAACTTGTTGGAGAGTATGAAATTGAGATTTCCTGTGCATGAAGTGGCATACAAGCCATTATTAATAAGCAGAATAGATTGAAGACACGTTTCAAACCAAAAGACTTTTCTATGAAATTAAGCTTTAGAGCGAATGTTTTGGTTCTCAGAAACCTGCCACATTGCGGTTTGGAATGATAGGCGTAAATAAAAAGCCCTGCAAGAACTTCTTACAGGGCTTCAGTTATTAGTAGTTCTGGCGGGTTAGTTGATCTTATTTACCAGTGTGTATGCGGGCTTCTTTTTCATGCCCAGCTCTTTCGCTCAAGTGTAAATCGATAAATCGGGGTTATTTGTGTTAAACAAACAGCAAAAATTCAAAAATCTTCACTAGCTTAATTAAAACTTGAGCCCAAATATTTAAGCCCTTGTAGATGAAGATGCTTGAAAAGAACAAATGTTACGATATTTAAATATTTTTCACAGGGTTCTGTTTTATAATATTATAGGACGAGAAATTTTCAACAACGAGTCGTAATAAAACAGACAAAAAGAAAAAAATGAGCGAGAGCAAATTGCGGTGCCCCTGGGTGGAGAATACATTTGATAATTACGTGAAATATCATGACGAAGAGTGGGGCGAACCTGTGCACGACGACAGGGTTCACTTTGAATTTATTACGTTGGAAGGAGCCCAGGCTGGGCTCAGCTGGAGTACGATTTTAAAAAGAAGAGAAGGATATCGTCAACTTTTTGCAGGTTTTGATCCTGAGAAAGTGGCCGGGTTTAGTGAAGATACAGTGGAAAAAATTGCCTGTAATCCTGCCATTGTTAGGCACAAGAAAAAAGTGGAATCCGTGGTAAGTAATGCACGGGCATTCCTACAGATTCAGGAAGAGTTCGGCTCTTTTGACACGTATATATGGGAGTTTGTTTACGGAAAACCGCTAATCAATTATTTTGAAAAAATGGAGGAGGTGCCTGCAAAGACCAAGTTGTCAGACCAAATAGCGAAGGACTTAAAAAAGCGTGGATTTACATTTGTTGGATCAACTATAATCTATGCCTATATGCAGGCCTGCGGCCTCGTAAATGACCACCTGACAACCTGCTATCGTCACAAGGAATTATTATTGGACTAAATTGTCTAAAAAACATGCTCCAGCGCTTTTTCTTAACCTGTCAAAACTGTATCTTTATTTAGATTTATTATAAATAGATTTATTACAGAATATGCTGCCATTAAAAGTGACAAAAACGGGTGAAAAAGTTTCAGTTTGTTGTTTTGCCTGCAGCCATGGCGAAGCGTGCAGATTAAGAGAACTGGGATGTGTGGAAGGAGTTTGTGGAGTGGTTGTATCAAACCAGTCGAATGTAATTCTTCAGGTTGGAGAAACACGATTGGCAATTAATGGTAATCTTGCAAAAAGCATCCTTGTCAACCCCGCTTAACCCATGAAAAAACTTTCAGAGTTCGAAAAAACGGGAACTGTAAAAGTTATCAACGTGAAGGGAGACAAAGCACTGCGTATACTTGAAATGGGGATTACACCCGGTGTTATGTTGAATGTTATGCGGGCGGCCCCTCTTGGATTCCCTATTGAAGTGAAAATTCGTGGATATGCATTGTCGCTGCGCGAATCAGAAGCAGAATGTATAGAAATTGAGTCGGGAGTATAAATAGTGCAGCAACTATCAACGATTGCATTAGTTGGAAATCCAAATACGGGAAAGTCTACGCTGTTTAACGCCCTAACAGGGCTTAAGCAAAAAATAGCCAATTACCCCGGAGTTACGGTCGAGAAGAAAGTGGGTTTCACGACTATCAGCGGAGAAAAAGTTCGCGTTGTAGATTTGCCCGGCACGTACAGCCTCAACCCGAAACAGCTGGATGAAAAGATTGCTTATGAGGTATTAGCCGGTAAATATAAGCATGAACCTGCTCCCGACCTGGCGATCGTTTTAATTGATGCCAGCAACCTGGATCGTAATCTCTACCTTGCAACCCAGGTAATGGATCTTGGCATTCCGGTGGTTATTGCGCTAAGTATGATCGATGTGGCCGAAGAGAGGGGAATTGAAATTGATAGTAAGAAAATTTCTGAACAGCTGGGAGTGCCCGTAATACCCATCATTGCCAAAAATTTCGGTGAAGCGGAAAAAGTTATAAAGCACATCGAAAAGAACGAAATTGCCGTTCCCGGTGCTCTGGCTTGGAATCCCGGATCGGATCTTGAAGACGCTGTTGAATATATTACTGAAAACTGGATAAGAAGTGAGATGGATATTCCACAGCGCGCCTGGAATATTGAAGCGCTGCGCTTCCTGGGGAACGACCATGCCATCAACGAAATTCCAGACCTTGAAAAACAGCACTCTCTTAGAAATGTGGTAGAAAAAGCCCGGACTCAACTCGAAAAAGCCGGAAAAAACTATTCAGCCGAAGAGGTACTTCGCCGGTATGATTTTATTGAACATTGTACGAGCAGCTCCGTTTCAACCTCTGCCGATGTTCCAGAGAATATTTCTGATAAAATAGATGAGTTTGTTACCCATAAATATGCAGGTCCGGTTATATTTGCAGCGATTTTACTTCTGATGTTTCAGGCGATTTTTTCGTGGGCGGAGCCGTTTATGAACCTGATTGACCTCACATTTATTGAAGCGGGTAATTGGGTGGCTGAAACGCTGCCAGAGGGTATGTTGAATGATCTTATTGTTGAGGGCGTGATTGCGGGACTGGGTGGAGTGGTGATATTTCTGCCTCAGATCATGTTTCTATTCTTTTTCATCTCAATTTTAGAGGGAACCGGGTATATGGCCCGGGCTGCTTTTGTGATGGATGGATTTATGACGCGAATCGGCCTGCACGGCAGATCTGTGGTTCCGCTGATGTCGGGGTTTGCGTGCGCAATTCCGGGTATAATGGCCACCCGAACCATCGAGAACTGGCGAGACAGACTCATTACTATTATGGTGCTGCCATTTATGGCATGTTCAGCCCGTTTACCTGTGTATGCATTAATGATTGCAGCATTTATACCCGATACATCACTGTTTGGCATTATCACGCTTCAGGGAGTTACATTCTTTGGTCTGTATATTTTTGGTATTGTAATGGCGATTCTTTCAGCACTGGTGATCAAACAGTTCTTTTCGTCGAAGGAGCAGTCACCATTTATCATGGAGCTGCCGGCTTACAAGATGCCTAAATGGTCATCCGTAGCTCATAATGTGTACGATCGGGGAAAGGTATTTGTAGTTGAAGCAGGGCGAATTATACTCGCAATTTCAATTTTGCTGTGGTTTCTTGCATCCTTTCCAAATGTAGAGATCCCAAACGGCTTAAGTTCGGCTGAGGGTTCATCGGAATTAAGTGCAGAAACGGTTTCGCAGGCTCAACTTGAGGCATCCTACAAACTCGAACACAGTTATGCAGGACAATTTGGCCACCTTATTGAACCCGTCATCGAGCCGCTGGGTTTCGACTGGAAAATTGGAATTGGCCTCATTACATCGTTTGCGGCACGGGAAGTTATGGTGGGGACGCTTAATACCATATATAGTGTGGAAGATGAAGGAGAGGAAGCACTTTCTCTGCAGAAAAAACTTCAACGCGATATTAATGAGTCAACCGGTGAGCCGGTCTATAATGTATGGACAGCCCTGTCGTTAATGGTGTTCTTTGCATTGGCTATGCAGTGTATGAGTACAATTGCCATTGTTCGTCGCGAGACCAACAGCTGGAAATGGCCGGCCATTATGTTTACCTACATGACCGGCCTTGCGTATCTGTGCTCATTTATTGTATATCAGGTGGGAATGTCGCTCTGAACTAATAATCATCTGATACGTCAGGAGAACTTCTTCAATGCTTCGTTATAAGTTTTTTTTAGCTCACTTGTAGCATTTTCAACTCCACTTTTTATGTCATCCCAGGCCTCATCTCCCGACTCTTCCAATTCCTGTAGTTTTTTTCGAGCCTGATCTTGCTTGCTTTCCAGATCATTTAGAATCTTGTCGGTTTCAATGTCTGATTCAGCTTTCTTCTTTTTTGCTTTCGCTTTCCACTTATCAGCTTCAGCTTTCCATTCATCAAGTTGTGCTTCAATTTTCCGTTTCCAGGCTTCTTTCTCTTTCATGATTTTCTCCTGTTTGTATTATTAATTTTTACTTTGCTCATTATTAAAAACATGGCTTACAATGAGTTCGTTCAGGCAGAGTGTATCACAAAAAAAGGCATCCCGACGATCGAGATGCCTTCATGAAAAATTTGAAATGAAAACTATTCAGGGATAGAAATATTGGTTTGTGCTTCAAGTATGGTTACCGACATGGTCATGCTTCCCTCTTCGAGTATTTTTTCCATGCGTTCGAGTTGCGGTTCAATGGCCCGCTCCATAATTCGCTTTTGCATACCTGATGCATTTTCCAGCTGTTCCCGAAGGTCTTTCATTCCTTGCCGTGCTTCTGCAAGTTCCTCTGCAGAGAATTGGTCAGATATTCCATCCATTGCTATTTCGGTAAGAAAAGCCATTTGGATGCCGTCTACTGAACGGTAATCTTTCATATTCACGTCTACGGATCCGCTGTATTCACCATCATATTCAACATCAAAACTCATACGCAGGGGTACATAATCATCAACGTCGACGTAAAAACGGCCACTTTGCGGCTCTCCCTGTGTACCGTCTTCAACTTCGCCCATGGTTTGGCCATACAGTGCGGAAACGTCCTCGATAAAAATAACGTGTGCTTCTCTGCCGTCGATCGTTTCAGTGCCTTCATAGGTTGCGTTTTCGGAAATTGCCTCGAAATTCTCTTTAAAATTCCAATAGTTGGCACCGGGTGTGTCTCCATTTACATCTTCGAGAACCTGCGTGCCGTCTTCAAGAGTTACTTTTCTGTAATAGGTAGTGTCGGGTTCATCTGTAGCCATAAAGCCGTCCATGGTCGAGATGGTCATCATGGTTTCAATCCCATCCAGCGAGTTACTGTATTGAGATATCATTCGATTCATGATCTCCTCCGGGCTTTGAGCAAAGGCCGACGCAGATATCAGAAGATAGAAGAGGGTGGATTGGTATAACAGATTTTTCATAGTTGTTTTCATGGGTTCAAGTGATGGTATTTATTAAGAATATTTTTGAAGGGTGTCTCTGTAAGATTATACGTAATAAACCATTAAATCGGCTCATTCTGTAGATAAAAATATTATCAGATTATAAAAAAGTGGAGCCGTCACTCTCAAATCGAAGTGTCGCAGCGACTAAATAGTTCTCTAAATTAAACTTTTAAATAAAAAAGATGCCCGGGAGAAAATAATAAAAGCGCTTTTCTGATTTATATAGTATTAATTAGGCTTTATAATAAAAAAACATAAATAAATATTGATTAAAACAACTTATGATTAGAAATTTTAGGCAACCAATAACATCAATCAAATGTACTCTCCATGAACAGGACAATAAAAGCTATACTTCTGATTGCCGGAGTAGTTGCTTTAACTTTTTTTACAGCAAT
>Ga0209943_1001600_pt1 | contig 13486 bp, 12 predicted proteins | sample SalPonR1_B_D2_MG_FD_185698 | JGI IMG/M metagenome (GOLD analysis project Ga0209943, IMG submission 185698) | Salt pond soil microbial communities from South San Francisco under conditions of wetland restoration - Salt Pond MetaG R1_B_D2_MG... ... | reverse complement strand
ATTTCATCTGGTGTACCCACTTGAATTAATTCTCCGTCCTTTAAAAACGCAATATGGTCACCTAGTTTTAAAGCTTCGTTTAAATCATGTGTTATAAATACTACGGTTTTATCTGAATCACCTAGAAGTTCCAATAGTAAATCTTGCATATCTTCTCTAATTAATGGATCCAAAGCACTGAAAGCTTCATCCATTAACATGATATCAGGTTTGGAAGAGAGAGCTCTAGCCAAACCAACTCTTTGCTTCATACCTCCGGATAATTGAACAGGGTATTCGTTTTCCCATCCACTTAAACCTACGGATTCCAATACTTCTTTACCTTTTTGCAATCTTTCTTCCTTATTAATACCCTGAACTTCCAAACCAAAGCACGTGTTTTCTAAAACACTTCTGTGTGGAAGCAAAGCAAACTGTTGGAAAACCATAGACATATTCTCTTGCCTGAATTTACGCAAGTCTTTGTGTTCTAAACCAGTTATTTCAGTACCATTTACAATAATATTTCCTTCTGTGGACGTATATAATTGATTTAAACACCTTAAAATAGTAGACTTTCCACTTCCTGAAAGGCCCATTATTACAAAGATTTCACCTTTTTCAATTTTAAAGCTTACATTATCAACACCTACTGTGCTTCCCGTTGTAGCTAGAATATCCTTTTTGTCTTCGCCTTCCTTACACAATCGTAAGGCTTTTTTTCTGTTCTTGCCAAAGACTTTGTATAGATTTTGTACTTCTATTACGATGTCTTTTTCGTTATTATTAGTCAATTCGCACCTCCTGTTTCCTAATAGACTCAAAAACACATTTTAGCATAGAAATGTTGTGTGGTCAAATTTGGTTTGAGTATAGATTTGAGGTGTGATAATATATACATATCAATTAAATAAAGTATATATAAAGGAAACAAAAATGACAATATTTGAGTTTTTAATAAAACATAAAAATGAGAATCCGATATCATTTCATATGCCAGGACACAAAGGTAATAAGTATTTAAGGGAATTTGGTTACGGAGAATTTCTAGATGATATTTTGGCATGTGACATAACGGAAATACAGGGTGCAGATAATTTGTTTCAACCAGATAGTATAATTAAAAATACAATGATTGATTACGAAGCGTTATATAATGCTAAATATACGAGACTTTTAGTTAATGGTAGTAGCTGTGGATTACTGGCTTCTATTTTATCTACTGTCAAACCCAGTGAAAAATTAATCATGGCTAGAAATTCCCATAAATCTGTATTTAATGGGGTATCCTTAGGTTGCATTAAACCTGTTTATGTGGGACCGGAATATTTAGAGGAATATGGGATTTTAGGAGAAATATCTGTGGAGCTTTTAAAAGAGAAAATAAACAGTAATCCTGATGCTAAAGCTATAATTTTACCCAGCCCTAACTATTATGGTATTTGTAGTGATATAAAAGAAATTTCGAAGATTGCCCATGAAAAAGGGATGGTACTAATTATCGATCAAGCTCACGGCGCCCATTTAAAATTCTACGATGGAAATAAAGCAGCTGAGAATTTAGGTGCTGATATTGTTATAAACAGTATACATAAAACGCTGTTTTCTTTTACTGAAAGTGCAGTGATAAATATTTGTACCAATAAAGTAGATGTATCGGAACTAGACGATAAGATACAGATGATTGAAAGCACTAGTCCATCATATCTATTGATGGCCAGTTTAGATATAAATGGTAGAATCTTAAAGGATCATAGACATGAGCTTATTCATAGTTGGAAAAAAAACATTAAATATTTCTGGGAAGCGGCAAAAGAAATAGAAGGACTAGATGTAATGAAGCATAGACTACTAGATGAGACCAAATTGAATTTAGATATGAGTAGACTCGGTTTAACGGGCAGGATGCTAGAAAATGAATTAATAAAACGGAACATTTATCCAGAACTAGTTTCCGGAAATATCGTCATGTGTATGACAGGTATAGGTAATGAAAAGAAAGATTATACAAAACTGATAAGTGCACTAAAAGATATTTCAGAATCAAATAATATAATAGATGTTATAAAGAATAGCTCAATTAAAGCTTTTAATTTAAGGTTAGAAAAAATTCCGAATGAAAAGAAAAGAGTTAACTTAGACTTGGCTGAGGGGCAAATTGTTGCGGAAGGAATAACCCCTTATCCTCCAGGTATTCCAATTGCATGCCCAGGGGAAGTTTTGGATAAAATCGTAATAGATTATGTAAAGAATCTCAAAGAAGAAGGGCATAAGGTAATAGGTGTTAATGAAAAAGGTGAAATAGCAGTAGGAATATAGCTAAAAGCGATTCAAAAATAACGGAGATTGAACCAATTGTGGGCCAATCTCCGTTTGTTTTCCCTAAATTTCAAGATAATGTGTTGGCATAATAATTGCTACTAATAAGCGTGGTAGTTATATAAAGAAATATTTAGGAGGAACATTAAAATGAAAAACTTTATTAAGTTTACACCAGTATTCGTGTTAGCATTGATGATGATACTTGGTGCTTTCGGAGTTATCCAAGGAATGGATTTATTAATTGCGGCACCTGTGGCAACTATAGTAGCGGTTATAGTTTCTTTGGTAGTAGAAGGAATTAAATTCAAAGATTGTATTGACGCAGCTATGGGCAGTGTGGGCAAAATACTTATTGCCTTGTTTATACTTATGTTTGCCTATGCAATGGCGAGCGTGTTTATGTCAACGGGAGTTGCAGCGGCTATTATAAATGTTGCATTAGGATTAGGAGTTACTGCAAAAACGGTAGCAGTAGTAGGGTTGCTTGTAACAGCAGTACTATCAGTGGCAACCGGTAGTTCATGGAGCACATTTGCTGCTTGTGCACCAATCTTTTTATGGTTGTCAGATTTTGTTGGTGGAGATTTGATCTTAACAGCCTGTGCTATTGCCGGAGGAGCATGCTTTGGTGATAATATAGGGCTTATATCAGACACAACCATAGTATCATCTGGTATACAGGGGGTTGAAGTTGTAGATAGAATTAGAACTCAAGGTGTTTGGTCGGTTTTATGTTTATTAGCAGCGGCAGTAGTATTCTTTGTAGTTGGTCTGGGTTTGGAAACTTCTCCAGTTGATGCGACAGCTGTAGTTAGCCAAATGCCAGATGACGTATGGACAGTTTTACAACAAGAAAGACCCGCAGTTATACCTCTATTGGAACAAGTTAGGGATGGAGTGCCTCTATACATGGTAGTTCCCCTTGTTTTAGTAATAGTGGCAGCCATTGCAGGAATGAATACTTTTGTTTGCCTTGGTATTGGAATAGTATCCGCTTATCTTTTTGGACTTGTTGCAGGAACAACAGGGGCTTTAATGCCTTTCTTAACTCAGTGTGCTGCAGGATTTTCTGATGCAGGTTCTTGGGTAATAGTAATGATGATGTGGATAGCGGCATTTGGAGGAATTATGGCTAGAATAGCAGCCTTTGAGCCGCTTTCAAAAGTGATATTAAAGATTTCAAGAAACGTAAGACAATTAATGTTCTTTAACGGTATTTTATGTATAGTAGGAAATGCCGCTCTTGCGGATGAAATGGCTCAGATAGTTACAGTTGGTCCTATCACTAAAGATTTGGTAGAAGAAAACGTAGATGCTTCAGATGAAGACATGTACAAATTAAAACTTAGAAATGCAACATTCGGAGATGCAATGGGAGTATTTGGGTCACAGCTTATTCCTTGGCATTGTTATTTAGCTTTTTATAGTGGTATTGCTTATGCGGTATATCCTCTACATCAGTTTGTGCCAACTGATTTTATTCAATACAACTTTATGGCGATGATTGCTGTAGCTTCTTTGCTTATATTAACAATTACTGGTTTGGATAGATTAATTCCTTTGTTTGGAATACCTAGAGAACCTCAAGTTAGACTAAAAAAACAAGCATCAAAAAAAGTAGCTTAATAATGTAAATGATAAATTATAATAATAAGTGCCTTTGATTAATTCAAAGGTTTCTTATTTTTTTTGTGAAAAAAATGAAAAATAGGTGATTTTTGTAATTTTGTGTTGTATACTTACTAGGTATGACTATTATAGATTTTATGAAAGGATGGTTTCAAAAGAATGAGTGGAAGCAAGAAACATTTGCAAAGCGTCAAGGTTGGACATTTCAAGAACACAACCAACTGCGAAACAGAGGTAATGCCTGTCCCTGACGTTGTAAAGATTTCCATGTCTCAGCATATCGGAGCCCCTTGTAAGCCTTTAGTAAAAAAAGGTGATTATGTCAAGGTTGGGCAAATGATTGGTGACACAGATGCTTTTGTAAGTGCCCCTATACACTGTAGTGTATCTGGAACTGTTGCAAAAATTGAAGAACAACGTTCTGCAGCGGGCGGTAGTGACGTATTAGTCGTTATTGAAACTGACAAAAAACAGGAAATAAGTGAAGAGGTTGAAATCCCAAAAGCGGATGACCTAGACAGCTTTGTAAAAGCTGTAAGAAAGAGTGGATTAGTTGGTTTAGGAGGAGCTTCTTTCCCGACCCACATTAAGTACAATCCAAAGAACTTGGATGAAGTTGACACTTTAATAGTTAATGGTGCCGAATGTGAACCATTTATCACTTCTGATAATCGTGTAATGATTGAAGAAGCCCAGGATATACTTGATGGCATGGCATTAATTATGAAGCATTTAGATTTAAAAGTAGGATATATCGGTATCGAAGAAAACAAAGCAGAAGCGATTGAGCACTTAAATGATATGATCAAACAACAAGGTATCAACAATATTGAAACTTTTAAATTACAGTCCAGATACCCAAAAGGTGCTGAGAGAGTTATGATTTACGAAATTACTGGAAAGACTATGGATGCGGGAGTATTGCCCGCACAACTTGGAGTTATTTTATCAAATGTAACATCCGTGGCTTTTGTTGGTCAGTATTTCAGAAACGGAATGCCTTTAACCAGAAAAAGGATGACAATTGATGGAGACGCTGTTGCAACACCGAAGAATGTATATGCTCCAATAGGAACATTAATAAACAATGTTATTGAATTTTGTGATGGATATGCGGCCGAACCTAGGAAAATACTAATGGGTGGTCCTATGATGGGAAGAGCAATTTTCTCAGATCAGATGCCTATTATTAAGAATAACAACGCTATATTAGCATTTTCTAAAAAACAGTCCTTTATACCTGAAGAAACAGCATGTATCAGATGTGGTAGATGTCATTTGGCTTGTCCTTTTGAATTGTTGCCAATGGCGATATCAGATGCTTATGATGTTGGAGATGCACAAAAACTTAGCGATTTAGATGTAATGCAGTGCATGGAATGTGGTAGTTGCGCATATGTGTGTCCTGCTAGAAAACCTCTTGGTTTTACAAATAAGCTAGGTAAAGCTTTAGTAAAGGAGGCTGGGATTAAATAATGGAAAACGAAAAGAAAGTATACGATAAATTATTAGTCACTGCGGCTCCTCACCTTGTATCTTCTTTAGACACACAGAAGGTTATGGCAAACGTATTAGTTGCTATGGCACCTGCTTTTGCGGTAGGAATTTATGTTTTTGGGTTAAGAGTTATTTCGCTTACCTTAGTATGTGTATTGGCAAGTGTGGGATTTGAATGGCTATATAATAAAATGTTACATAAACAACAAACGGCAGGAGATTTAAGTGCGGCGGTTACTGGAGTTTTAATTGCATTTAATGTTCCATCAAGCTTGCCTTATTGGATTGCTATTATAGGATGTTTTATCGCAGTTATAATTGTAAAACAATTATTTGGCGGACTAGGAAGAAACTTTGTAAATCCTGCAATAACTGCAAGAATAGTTCTGTTTGTTTCATTTGCAACACAGATGACAACATGGCCACTTCCGACGATGTCTCCAGCAACAGATGCAACAACTGGAGCAACGCCTCTTGGTGTTTGGGCAACAGATAAAACAGTTGATGTGATAACTCAAGTTAGTAACACCGACATGTTCCTAGGATTCATAGGGGGGTGCGTAGGAGAGGTTAGTGCCTTTGCCTTATTAATTGGCGGTATTTACTTAATATGGAAGCAAATAATTTCTCCAATTATACCGGTTGCGTTCATAGGTTCTGTATTTGTGATTGCATTAATAACTTCCGGTTCATTTAGTATGGCTATATTCCATGTATTTGCTGGTGGAGTTATGCTAGGTGCATTCTTCATGGCTACAGATTATGTAACAACGCCTACATTACCTATTGGTAAAATAATATTTGGTGTAGGATGTGGACTATTAACTATGGTTATCAGAATTTGGGGAGCATATCCTGAAGGAGTTTCTTTTTCCATTCTGTTAATGAATGTGGCAACTCCTTTAATTGAAAAATATACTATAGAAAAATCTTATGGAGGTGCAAAGAAAAATGAAAAGTAATAACGCATTTAAAGAATATGTTGCACCCATAGTGGTATTAGTAGCTATTTGTATGGCTGTTACGTTTGCGTTGGCAGCTACTTATGGAGTTACAAAACCAATCATTGAAGAAAACACAGCTAGGGCCGCAGATGCTGCAAGAGCGGAATTGCTTTCTAAAGCAGATGCATTTACTGTTTATGATGGAGAGCTTGTGGAAACTGTTCCAGAACAAGTATTTGTAACGGCGAGTCATGTTGCAGATAATAATTGTGGAATGGTTGTAACTGTTAAGTCAAAAAGTTTTGGTGGATTATTAACCACTATGATAGGTATTGATGATGCTGGTGCTATAACAGGAATAAAAATTACCGACCATGCTGATACACCGGGACTTGGTACAAAAGCAATGACTATTGAGCATTTAAGTCAATATGATGGGCTATCTGAACTAAATTCTAATTTAGTCAAGGAAGATACTGAGGTAGAACACATATCTGGCGCATCCATTTCTTCTGGTGCTGTGCACGAAGCTGTATACTGCGCTCTTGAGCAGTTTAAAGAAATGGGAGGTGTAAACTAATGGGTAAGAAATTAGCTATATTAACCAAAGGGTTAATAAAAGAAAACCCTGTATTGGTTTTATTATTGGGTACATGTCCGGCATTAGCAGTATCAACATCATTGGTGAACGGCGTAGGTATGGGTATATCAGCTACTGCGGTACTTATATGTTCCAATATTGTAATATCAATGCTTAAAAAAATTATTCCAGATAAGGTCAGAATACCTTGTTACATTGTAGTAATAGCAGGCTTTGTAACAATTGTGCAATTATTGTTACAAGCATATGTTCCGTCACTATATAAATCACTGGGACTATTTATTCCTCTAATTGTAGTTAACTGCGTTATACTAGGAAGAGCGGAGATGTTTGCAAGTAAAAATTCAGTTATAGATTCTATATTAGATGGAGTAGGAATGGGTCTTGGATTTACCTTAGCATTAGGTCTTATGGGAGCTATTAGAGAATTCTTTGGAGCAGGAACGCTTCTAGGATTTTCAATTTACGCTGGACACATTGATCCTATGGGGATATTTATGTTAGCCCCAGGTGGATTCTTTGTATATGGAATACTAGTAGCTGCAGTAAATAAATTTACAGCGAATGGTACTCAGAAAAAGAGCTTCAGCTGTGAAGAATGTCCTTTATTTAACTCTTGTACATTAAAAGAAGAAGAGGATTTAAAGAAGAAAATTGAGCAGAAAGGAGCTGAAGCATAATGGTAGGATTGATAACAATTATGATGTCAGTTATCCTTGTTGATAACTTTGTATTAGCCCAGTTCTTAGGCATTTGTCCTTTCTTAGGGGTATCTAAGAAATTAGACTCAGCTGTAGGAATGGGAGCTGCTGTAATATTCGTAATGGTACTTGCGACAGCGGCAACTTGGCCAATCTATCAAGTTTTGGATAATTTTGAAATTGGTTATTTACAAACAGTTGTATTCATACTAGTAATTGCATCTTTAGTACAGCTTGTAGAAATGATATTGAAGAAATATGTTCCTTCGCTTCATAAAGCATTGGGCGTATATCTTCCCCTTATTACTACAAACTGTGCAGTATTAGGTGTAACTATTATGAATATTAATGATAATTTGACTTATATTGAATCTCTATTTAATGCACTTGGTGCAGGAATAGGTTTCTTGCTGGCAATGGTTTTATTTGCAGGTGTAAGAGGTACACTTGAAAATGAAAAAGGAGTGCCAGAATCATTTAGAGGTGTTCCTCTAACATTAATTAGTGCTGCGATACTTTCACTGTCCTTCATGGGATTCAGTGGATTATTCCAATAAAAGGAGGCGACGAAAATGGATGTATTTACACCGGTTATGATTGTAGTAGCTGTCGGTCTCGTTGCTGCAGTAATACTAACAATAGCATCTAAGGTATTTTTCGTACCTGTAGATGAAACATTTGCAAAAATTAGAGCAGAATTGCCTGGGGCCAACTGTGGCGCTTGCGGATATGCTGGTTGTGATGACTATGCTAATGCATTGGCGGAAGATCCCACAGTAAGCTGTAGTAAGTGTCCTGTAGGCGGAGAAGAATTGCCTGGAAAGTTAGCAGAGGTTCTAGGAGTAGATGCGGGTTCAGCTGCTAAAGAAGTTGCTGTTGTTCTTTGTAACGGCAATAAAGATGCGGTTAAAACTATAATGGATTATAAAGGCATTGAAACATGTACTGCGGCTAAACAGCTGTTTGGAGGCATGAATGCTTGTAAGCATGGTTGCTTAGGCTTGGGTGATTGTGTTACAGCATGTGATTTTGAATCAATAGATGTTTTTAATGGAGTTGCTAGAGTTAACAGAAACACATGTGTTGGATGTAAGGCTTGCGTGGAAGCATGTCCTCAAAGCATAATTACCATGGTTCCCGAAAAGAGCAAAGTAGTAGTTAAATGTAGTTCTACTGATAAAGGTGCAGTTACAAGAAAAGCCTGTGAAGTTGGTTGCATAGGCTGTGGTAAATGTGTAAAGGTATGTAACTTTGATGCAATTACTATTGAAAATAATTTAGCTAAGATTGACCCTGAAAAATGCAAGAATTGTGGACTATGTGTTCCGGAATGTCCTACAGGGGCAATAGTAAGTTTTAAGCCAATTAAAAAAAGGGCTCCGAAGAAACCTGTTGCAAAAAAGACCCCAGAAGAAATTGCAGAATTAAAAGCTAAAGCCGAAGCTGCAAAAAAAGCAAAAGAAGAAAAAGAAAAGTCCGAAGCATAAAATTTATTCAAATATTAAAATTCCCGAGGCTAGCCTCGGGAATTTCTTTTGGACTTATTTTATTAATAGTTAGGCAATTTTGTTGCTATCTAGTTCGTATACATATGCAGCTACTAGCTCTTTTGGGATTTCAACTCCGTTGTCTTTTAACCCTTGAAAAATAACATCTTCTTTAAAGTTATTAATCTCAAGTTTGCTGCATCTTATGTACTCTTCTTTTAGCATTTCCTTTTCGCTTCTTGTCAATTCTCTGCGACCTGCATATTCCTTTAATGTTTGTTCCAATGTAACCATAATGTCCTCCTTTATAATTAACACTTACTATTATTTATCTACATCTTTATATAAAGCAAAAAGTGTGCCAATTAAAAAAGATTGGGAAATAGCTAATAAACAAAGAAAACGAATCTAATTCGATTCGATTTCTTAAAATTAATGACTTGAATTCGATTCAGTTCTTTGATATAATCACTGTTGCAAAAGGTCTTTGGGTAGGTTGTTTAAGATAAGGTATGAGATTATACCAACAGCTATGCCTGTTGCTAAACCAGAAAATATTAATACTGGAAAGTATAGAAAAAGTTTTGGGCTTTGTACAATTATGGCAGCTATGGTTATTTGGCCTAAATTATGGAAAACTCCTCCGCATGCACTTACTCCAACTATACTGAATTTATCAGTTTTTTTGAGCAAAGACATTATTACTAAACTTATAATACCTCCTGCTAGGGAGTATATTGCAGCAAAAAACCCGTTGAATAATAGGCCAGCAACTATTATTCTGATAAAATTAACAGAAAAAGCTGTTTTAAAATCATAAGAGTATAAAGCTATTAGTATTACGACATTAGCAATACCAATTTTAATACCCGGTATGCCGAAACTAAAGGGTATTAGCATTTCAACATATGAAAATATTAAGGCTAAAGTGGCCAATAGGGCTATGAAGGATATTCGTTTAGCTTGAGATGCCATCATATTCTTCTCCTCCTGTTATTTCAATTAGTACTTTATGTGGTAGACAGACAATGCTTTCCCCAGTCTTATTAATAGGGCTGTGTTTCATACAAATCTTGTTGGGGCAGTTAGCATCTAACATATATACATAACCATCTTCGATGACAATAACATTGTAATTAGTTTCAGTTTCTATTGTAATGTTATTGTTAGTATCCAAGGAATAGTTACCATAAAGTTCCCCGTCAACAGTAATTTTTACTGTTGTGCCTGGGGTATTTAAGCTACTTACATAGTAAGATGTGAATAAACCTATTACTATTAATATTATATATAAATAAATATCAGCTTTTTTAAACATATCAGCTCCAAAGAAAGGGTAATTTATGAAAAACAACTTTAAATATATTATTGCAACTGTCTCAATAATAGCATTACTTATTATAGCATATCTTACGTTCAATAATGTAGAACCCGTTTCAAAAACAGGGTACTATTTAGATACAATATGCACTATAACAGTATACGATATGAAAGAAAAAGATGCAAATAAAGTAATTGAAAAAGGGTTTGAAACTTGTTCATATTATGAAAACTTACTTAGCAAAACTATTAAGACAAGCGATATTTCAAAGATCAATGGAGCTAAGGGAGAATGGGTAACCGTAGATAACGATACTTTGGAGCTAATAAATAAGGGGGTGTATTATTCCGATTTGTCCGAAGGAACCTTTGATATAACTGTGGGAAGGCTTACTGATTTATGGGATTTTCATGCAGAAAACCCAAAGGTTCCCAAAGAGATTGACATTGAAGATGCCGTTAAACATATAGGTTATGAAATTATTGCTATAGATGAAAATGAAATAAAGCTAGTGGACCCCGATGCAAAAATTGATTTAGGTGGAATCGCGAAAGGATATATAGCAGACAAAGTGTCTGAGACATTAGAAGATGAAGGTGTTATTTCTGCTGTAGTAAATTTAGGAGGCAATATTGTAACCATAGGCAAAAAAAATGGAGAAAATGATTTTGTGATTGGAATAGAAAGACCATACAGCGATATGACCGAAGTCATAGGTACTGTTTCGGTTAGTGATTCTACGGTGGTCACTTCGGGAGTATATGAAAGGCAGTTTGAATATGAAGGAACTGTTTATCATCATATATTAGATATAAATACAGGTTATCCAATATTAAGTGATGTGGAAGCCGTTAGCTTAGTATCGAATAAAGGGATGTCGGTAGATTGTGATGCACTTAGCACCATATGTCTTCTTTTAGGAAGTGAAAAGGGTATGGAAATAATTGAAGATACTGACGATATGGAAGCTTTATTTATTACCACAACGGGAGAGTACATTTTCTCTGATGGATTTAAATTCAATGAAAAATAGAGGTTTAAAATGAAGAATGTAAGTTATGGAGTAGATAGGGTTTTAGAGCCCAAAGGTACAGTTCCTGTTACCGCTTGGAAATTGGATTCCGATAGAGAAATAAAAACAGATGAAGCTAGAATAAAGCTTAAATATTTTCAATTGGAACGTGATAATTATCAGCAACTAGCCAATTCGTGTAATTACGATGACGAAAAAATGAAAGCTAAAATTATGGATATCGTAGAAAAAAGGGGTAAATTGCATAATCCTTTTACCAATTCTGCGGGTGTAATATTTGGCGTAATAGAAGAAATGGGAACAGAATATAGCGATAAGACTGGGCTTAACATTGGAGATAAGTTTTTAAGTTTAACAACTTCATGTGGTCTTCCGATGCATATAGAAAAGGTCGTCGAAATAAAACATGATTATGCTCAAGTCGAATTAGTTGGTTACGGCATAGTTTTTTTGAGCACTGCTTATTATACAGGGGATATGGAGCACATACGTTATACAATGGTTTCTGTGGATGAAGAAGGGACTCTTCATAATGTACATAAACTGGCAAAAAAGAATATGAATATAATGGTTATTGGTAAGGACTTGATTTCAGCCTCATATTACCTAAGCTCCATAAGAAAATCGGTCGGAGATAAATGTCATCTTGACTTGGCATTTGATTATGAATGTATTGAAAACTATAAATTTGAAGATGTAAAAAAAGTAATGAGCATATGGGCGGATTCGGTCTCCATAATAAATCTGGGAGAACCCATTGATGCCATAAATTCTTTAGATAAAAATGTTGCGAAAAAAAAGGACTTAATAGTTAACTGCGAAGATATAAAGGGTTCTGAAGTTTTTACTGTTATGATGGTTAAAAACGAAGGAATGGTTCTTTTTGCGAGCATAACTAATGGATATGAAATAGCTACATTGATAGCCGAGAGCATGGGCAAAAATATTCATAGCAGAATACTTAACCAAGAGCTTGAAAACTATAATACTTTTACAGAAGAACTTGTGATGAGCAATGTTAAATATTTAGATGAGATAAATAAAATATATGAAAAGGCTGAAACAAATAGGAAGTATTCGGATAGAAGAATAAATAACATGCTTCAAAATCGTGTAGCAAAGCTGGATGATTTTGTATATATGAGCCCTGTTACGGATGACTTAATCAATGAAACCCTTAATGTTGCTAAGTATGATTGTAATGTTATTATAGAAGGGGAAACAGGCACTGGTAAAGAGAAAGTCATGGAAATCCTACATAAGAACAGCAGTAGAAATGGTAACCCTTGTATAAAAGTCAATTGTGCTACCATACAGGAAAATTTGGCTGAATCTGAATTCTTTGGTTATGATGCTGGGGCATTTACGGGAGCTAATAGGGAAGGTAAAAAAGGATATTTTGAACTTGCCAATGGTGGAGTTTTATTCTTAGATGAAATTGGACAGTTATCCTTAAATATGCAAAGCAAACTTCTTAGAGTATTACAGGAAAACGCTTTTTATAGAGTTGGCGGGACCAAACAGATAAATGTAAATGTAAGGGTAATTTGCGCCAACAATATTCCTTTGAATGATCTTGTAAGCCAAGGTAAATTTAGAGAAGATTTATACTATAGACTTAATATTAGCTTAATTACAGTTCCTCCTCTTAGAAATAGGGAAGAGGATGTTTTGTGCCTTTCTAGAACCTTCTTAGAAAACTATACTAGAAAGTATGGTTTAGAGAAAGATTTTGAAACCGGGTCCTTAAAAGCATTACAAAATTATAACTGGCCAGGAAATGTAAGGGAACTGGAAAATATGATACATAGATTGGTTATTAATTCTAAGGATGAAATAATTAAGGTTTCTGACGTAGAAAAATTAATTCATGGCAAGGTGTATGATGATGTTTTAGATAGTCTTAGGAAAACTATTGCAGAGGGAAATAGAATAGATTTTGAAGAGCTCATAAAAAATCAAGAAATAAGGC
>Ga0209943_1001599_pt1 | contig 13488 bp, 14 predicted proteins | sample SalPonR1_B_D2_MG_FD_185698 | JGI IMG/M metagenome (GOLD analysis project Ga0209943, IMG submission 185698) | Salt pond soil microbial communities from South San Francisco under conditions of wetland restoration - Salt Pond MetaG R1_B_D2_MG... ... | reverse complement strand
ATGAGCAGGAAATGGGGTGCTGGTCGCAGAACTATGAGTCAAAAGATATTGATAATCCAGAATTACACGTTTACGACTTGATAGGACACGGGAATCAATTCCTGGCTGATAAGGGAGTGTACCATCAGGAAAATGTGGAGATTATGGATGGCCTGCATTCAGTAGATCTCATGAAGCAGTATGGTGGCCCAAAGTTTACGATGCAGCAGCGAAGAAATCTTCAAATTCTTAAATCAAAACGCCAGAGAATACCTTTGATTTGGCTGAAAAGAGGCATTGAAAACATTCGTTCTTTATCATTTCCGCTGCACTTTATAGATTTTGAAGCCGCAACATATGCCATACCGATGCAGCGGGGTACAAATCCATATACACCGCTATATTTTCAGTTTTCCTGCCATACTTTGTATGAGAATAATGCTTTAAAGCACTCAACCTGGCTGCAAAGCGGATTTGAGGTCGAACATATTCACACAGAGTTTGTCGAGAGTATCGCTTCAATTGATGATATATTTCATGGAACCATCATTCATTTTTCGCCGTTCGAGAAACAGGCTCTGAACCGTTTATTGGCCGCATTTAACAAAAATTCAATGCTCTACTCGTCTCAAATTGATATTTTAAACCGCCTGAAGAAAGGAAATGGCCAACGTGATCAAAATCGGTTTTTTGATCTCAGTGAATTGGTGAGAGACTACTATTACAATAGTGAACAGGAAGGGTCGCTGGGTATTAAGGATGTTCTGCTGTCGGTTTTAAAGACCGAACAGAAAATGGATGATCTTTCAGTAGCCGGGAACCTGTTTTCAGCATTAGGTACGGGTAATGAATCGAATATTGATCCTTACAAGGCTATACAAAATGGCGAATCAACAATTATGGATGGATCAGCAGCCATGCACGCATGGATTTCGGATAAGAACGGACTGCTGTCGAAGGATGAGTCGATATCGGTTCCTTTGCTTCTCGAAGATTACTGCAAGCTGGATTCACTATCAATGCTGGCAGTTTATAATCATATTGACAAGGTATATAGTAAGAACACAAACGAAGACGTTATTCTATTTTAAGTTTAAAAGAGTCGTCGAAAAAGAGCCATTGATCTCTTACCTTTTATCATAAATATAAAATTACTGCTATGCGCCTCAGAACAATTTTACCGACCGCGTTTTTACTATTCTTCTTCACCTCATCCTGCGTCGTTCAGGAAAGCCCTGTAACGGGTACGAAACGAGCGTATGCATATTCCTGGCAGCAGGAAGTGGAGCTTGGAAAAGATGTAGACAGCGAAATAGTCTCACAATTTGGTTTATACGACGACCCTGAAGTAAGTGAGTACTTCTCAGAGATTAGTGCTGTTATTTTAGAAAACAGCCACATGCGAAGAGAAGATACACCCGAAAAATTTAGAAACACCGAATTTACTTTCCGGGTCCTAGACAGCCCTGTTGTGAATGCGTTCGCCCTCCCCGGAGGTTTTGTGTACGTAACCCGCGGATTGATGGCACATTTGAATAATGAGGCTCAGCTGGCGGTGGTTATTGGCCACGAAATTGGACACGTAGCTGCAAGACACGCCTCCCAAAGAGGTCTTCAGCAGGCAATTGGGCAGGCTGTTGTTGTTGGCGGTGCCATTATTGGCCAGGAATTTCTTGGTGTATCCGGTGAAAGTATCCTAAACCTGAGTGGTCAGGCAGCTCAACTAATATTTTTAAGCTACAGCAGGGATCATGAGCGGGAGTCTGACCGGCTGGGAGTAGAATATGCGGCAATGACGGGTTATGATGCAGCTGAGGGTGCTGATTTCTTTACAAGCCTGAAACGACTTTCTGAAAAATCGGGAGGCGGTGTTCCAAATTTGCTGTCTTCTCATCCCGATCCCGGCGAAAGAGAAGAAACAATTCCAGAAAAGGCCGAAGAATGGCGACAAAAAGGGTACGAGCAATCCATTTTGAATAAAGAGGAATATATGCAGCTTCTTGATGGGATGGTGTTTGGAGAAAATCCAAGAGATGGGTTTGAAAGAGACGGCAGGTTTTTCCACCCAAATATGGAATTTCAATTTCCTGTTCCTTCGGGATGGAATCTTATAAACCAACCTTCTCAGGTGGTAATGGTAAGTCCTGAAGAGAAAGGTGTGTCTATATTTAGAATTGATGGTGAAGCAGAAACAGCCAGGGAATCTGTTCAGAATTTTTTGTCAAATAACGAAATCGAAACGGATAGCCAGCGAAGCACTCAGAGCAGCGGGCGCTACGATGCCTATGAAGCAGACTTTACGGTTCAGCAGGAATCTCAGACGCTGGGGGTTCATTTGTATGCAGTAGAATACCAAGGCACGGTCTACACGTTTCTTAGTTATTCTGCAGAGAGTGATTTTTCTGAATATCTTCCGATTTTCAAAGATACGGCAACGAATTTTGACAGGCTTACAGATCAGTCAATTCTGAATATTGATCCGGTTACAATTCGGGTTACAAGAACATCCGGCGAAGAAGTTTTTAGCCGGCTGCTCCCTGATGAGCTTCCGATGGATATTGATGAAGAAGAGGTGGCAATATTAAATCAGGTTAACCTGGGTGATGTAATACCTGCAGGGACACTGATTAAGATACCCGTGCAGTAGTGGGAGTCTGACGGAATCGCTTCAGGAAAATTATATAGAACGGTAAATAAATTGACAAAAAAAACACAATGATTGAAAGATATTCCCGGGAAGAGATGTCAAACATTTGGTCGGAAGAGAATCAGTTCAGGGCCTGGCTCGAAGTGGAACTGGCAGCATGCAGGGCATGGAGCAGCATTGGGAAAATTCCGGCAGAAGACGTAGACAAACTTTACGAAAACGCAACGTTTGATATCGATCGGATTAAGGAGATTGAAAAGCAGACACGACACGATGTGGTGGCATTTACGCGATCTGTTTCTGAAAGTCTCGGGAAGGAGAAAAAATGGGTTCATTACGGTCTTACATCCACCGATGTTGTTGATACCGCCAACGGATATCGCCTGAAACAGGCGAATGATCTGCTCAAAAATGGAATCGCCCGTTTTTTAAAGGCATTGGCCGACAAAGCAAAGGAGCATAAGTTTACCGTGATGATGGGAAGAACGCACGGCGTACATGCCGAACCCACTACATTCGGATTGAAATGCGCTCTCTGGTATGCCGAAATGAAGAGAAATGAAGAGCGTTTTGAAAGGGCCGCCGCCGACGTTGAGTTTGGCAAACTGTCTGGCGCAGTTGGAACATTTGCCCATATTCCTCCGGAAGTTGAAAAAGAGACGTGTGAAATTTTGGGAATTCAGGCTGCACCTATATCCACGCAAACCCTACAGCGTGACCGCCACGCTTATTACATGGCAACAATTGCAATTATTGGTGCCACCCTCGAAAAAATCGCCGTGGAAGTTCGCCATTTGCAGCGTACAGAATTGAGGGAAGCAGAAGAATTTTTCAGGAAAGGCCAAAAGGGATCATCAGCTATGCCGCATAAACGGAATCCTATAAGTTCCGAAAATATAACCGGGTGTGCCCGTGTGTTACGTGGATATATGATCTCTTCATACGAAAATGTTCCTCTTTGGCACGAACGTGATATTTCCCATTCATCCGTTGAGCGAATCATTCTTCCGGATGCCACAATTCTGCTGGATTATATGCTCCATCGCTTCTCCGGTGTTATAGAAAAACTGATGGTTTATCCCGAGAACATGAAAGAAAATATGGCTAAAACACACGGTCTTGTTTTTTCGCAACGGCTTCTGTTAATGCTGATCGAAAAAGGCCTGTCAAGGGAACTCGCCTACGATACGGTTCAGCCCCTGGCGATGAAAGCCTGGGAAGAAAAACAACCATTCAGAAGCTATGTAGAAAAAGACAGCGTAATTCTCGAAAATTTATCTGATAAAGAGATTGAGGAGGCGTTTGACCTTTCACACCATACCCGCCGGGTTGATGAAATATTTGAGCGTGTTGGCCTTTGAAAACGGCCTTTTTAAGTAATTTCAATATTCGTGGCGGTATGATTTAACCCATTCTGTCTTTGTAAAACCACTAAGCGACTTACAGAACTATCACACTTTCTATAAATGGATTTAATACAGTCAATATTACTGGGTATTCTACAGGGTATAACGGAGTTTTTACCTGTCAGCAGCTCCGGACATCTTGCGCTTGCAAGGGCATTAATCGGTAAAAATCTGCAGCCGGGTATAACCTTCGAAATTGTGGTCCATTTTGGCTCATTTTGCAGTATTGTTGTGTATTACCGAAAGATGATTGCTGAAATCATATCAGACTTTTTTCATTCTATTAGCCCGAAAGGATTAAAAGCAGGCCGATATAAATCAGACCCAAATACACTTCTTGTATTTTTTATTTTGATCAGTATGATACCGGCTATGATTGTAGGGTTTACTTTGAAAGATCCTATCGAGAAGCTGTTTCTTAATCCATTTTTCGTTTCGCTGATGTTAATTGTTACGGGAGTTTTGCTGTTTTCAACACGCTTCGTGAAGAATCCGGATAAGGAGATGAACGGCTGGCGCGCTATATTGATGGGTATAGCGCAGTCCCTTGCTGTCATTCCTGGAATAAGCCGTGCTGGGTCAACCATTTCAACTGGGCTCTATTTTGGCCTCAACCGAAATATTGCAGCTACTTTTTCATTCTTGATGGTATTACCCGTGCTGGCAGGAGCAATGATTCTGGAAATAAAGGATGTTCTTGAAGTTGGCCTTGATTCAATAGCTCTTGGTGGTCTTGCGGCCGGATTTTTTGCCTCTTTCATCTCAGGGTATATTGCGCTTTCTTACCTTATTAAGCTGCTCAAGAGAGAAAAATTTCACTATTTCGCCTACTACTGCTGGGCTGTTGGCATTGGCGGTTTGATCTATTTTGCTTGAATTAAGATTTATCTGAACACGGTGACATAAAGTTGTCACCACTGCTGTGTAGATTACTTTTGAACAATAACAAAAGAAAGATCTACTATGATGAATGCAGCATTTAAACAACCGGCTAAAAAAACAGGATCACCCGCACTTCTTACTATTCTCAGAAATGCAAAAAAACAGCAGGCAGAATCAGAAAAAATGTTCGCTGAGCTCGGCTGGGAAGAGCTTCCTGCAGAGTTAAAGTTTGAAATAGAAGACGATGTAAAAGGATATATTGAAGAATTACACGGAAGATATTCCTCAAACTGCCCGTACATACAGCGACGCAGGGAATCTGTTGATTTTTGGGTTCGAAGCTACATGGAAGGGATCTGTTCTCTTGAAACGGCAATCGATTCTTTAAAGGTTGAAGAACTGTAGAATTAGTTTTGGTTTCGGGGTTAGAAGTTGTGGATGTTTTTTTATCTTATCGCAAAGTTAAACTAAGTGAAAAAAACCATGAATACCCCCTCACCTTTCTCCAGCATCACACGCCAGGGATTAACCTACGATGACGTTCTTCTTGTTCCGGCACACTCATCAATTTTACCCAGAGATGCCGACACCAGCGTACAGCTTACTCCATCCATTAAACTGAATGTACCAATTTTCAGTGCTGCCATGGATACGGTTTCGGAGTATAGAATGGCAATTGCACTCGCAAGAGAAGGTGGGATTGCCATGCTGCACAAGAACATGTCGATTACAGATCAGGCAGAACATGTGCGTCTTGTAAAAAGAAGTGAGAGCGGTATGATTGTTGACCCTGTAACTCTACCGGCTGATGCAACGGTTAAAGACGCCCGCGCGCTGATGAAGAAGCATAAAATTGGCGGAATACCCATTGTTGAGAAGGACAATAAGCTGGTTGGTATCGTAACAAACCGTGATCTGCGTTTTGAGCATTACGTCGACAAAAAGCTGGGAAACATTATGACCAGCGAAAACCTTGTTACCGCAAAAGAGAACACCAGCCTGGAAGAAGCTGAAGAGATATTACAACAGTATAAGGTTGAAAAACTTCCAATCGTCAACAAAAACGGGGTACTTGTAGGGCTGATCACATTTAAAGACATTGAGAAGAAAATGAACTTTCCCAATGCCTGTAAAGACGATATGGGCAGGCTTCGGGTTGGAGCAGCCGTGGGTGTTACTCCAGACACCATGGACCGAGTTGATGCACTCGTGGAATCAGGCGTGGATATCGTTACTGTCGACACGGCTCACGGGCATTCGGATGGTGTTTTAAAGATGGTGAGCAAGATAAAGTCTGTTTATAAAGATTTAAACATTGTGGGTGGAAATATTGCAACGCTTGGCGCTGCAAAGGCACTTGCAGAAGCTGGTGCAGACGTTGTAAAAGTGGGTGTAGGACCCGGGTCCATTTGCACAACTCGCGTGGTTACGGGTGTTGGTGTACCTCAGCTATCTGCAATTATGGAAATATCGGAGTTTACCTCAAAACACAACATCGGGTTGATTGCGGACGGTGGTATCAAGCAAACAGGTGATATTCCCAAGGCTATTGCCGGTGGCGCAGATGCCGTAATGATGGGCTCTATGTTTGCAGGTGTGGATGAAAGTCCGGGAGAGACTATTATTTATGAAGCCAGGAAATACAAATCATATCGAGGTATGGGAAGCCTGAGTGCCATGGCGAAAGGATCGAAAGACCGTTATTTCCAGGATGTGGAAGATGATTTGAAGCTTGTACCTGAAGGTATCGAAGGAAGAGTTCCATATAAAGGGTATCTGAGCGAGGTTGTACATCAAATTACCGGAGGGCTCCGGGCTGCAATGGGTTATGTTGGGGCAAAAGACATTAAAAGCCTTAAAAGTGCAGAATTTGTACAGATTTCCGCGGCTAGTTACAGAGAAAGTCATCCGCACTCTGTTCATATCACAAAAGAAGCACCAAATTACTCTGTTTCTTAATAACACCCATTTTCGGTCAAAGAACCGGATTTGATCCATTCAGCTATGTGGGAATTTTTAAAACGAATACTGACTGACGATAAAGGTATAGTAACACTGCTTACTCTGGAGGATAACGACCCGGGTAGGGCAGAAACCTTTGTTGTAAAAAAATCATCGGTTATATGGTCTATGATCATTGTTGTCACTTTCTCACTGGGGGTTGTCTCTCTGTTTTATTTTCTAACTCCCTTAAGTACCATTCACCAGCAACAGATGGACGCTGCATTTCGCAGCGAAGTAATTGAAATTAGCGAAAGAGTTGCAGCCCTTCAGGATTCTCTACGGGCCCGCGACGTTCAGCTAAATGACCTGAAAAATTTTGTCAGAAATGTGCCAGACACGACGTTTAATGTTCTATCAGGAACCAGAGGAACAGCGCGCTATTCAGATCAAAGTATGTCGGCGTCGAGTATTGAAATTCCCTCTTACGAGATGCTTAGCAGGTATAAAATCATGAACAATACTTCAATAGGCAGCAACAGCGGTTTTAATCCGGCAGTTCCGATGAAAGGCAGGCTAACTCAGGGTTATTCGGCTGATCGCGGACATTTCGGAATCGATATATCTGCTGATGAGGGAACACAGTTTCGTGCTGTAGAAGAAGGAGTGGTTCTGTATACGGAGTGGACCATCAATTATGGTTACGTAATTATTCTGCAGCATAATAGTGGCTATGCGAGCGTCTATAAGCACGCAGCATCACTTGTTAAAGATCAGGGCGATGTGGCCTTAAAAGGAAGTTTACTCGGCAACATTGGGAACAGCGGTGTTTTAAGTTCAGGTTCTCATCTGCACATAGAAATTTGGGAGAATGGAATGCCCAGCGATCCGCTCTTTTTTATAGATCTTTGATTGATTATATATAGGCCTGAATTCGTAAATCGTTAAATTGATAAAATGCTCAAAAATAAAAGTAAACCTCCTGTGAACGAAACAACACCTAAAACCCCATCATTAAATCTGATTAGTGAGGGAACAAGAATTAAAGGAACAATTACCTCGCAAAATGATCTTAGAATTTCCGGCAGGCTTGACGGTGAAGCTATCTGTAAAGGTAAAATAATCGTGGCATCCACGGCCCGAATTGATGGAAATATCACGACTGCCGAAGCCGATATAGCAGGAAATATCACGGGGACATTAAAAGTTTCTGATCGACTGACTTTACGCAAATCTGCCATTGTGGGAGGAGATATCTATACTAAAGTTTTGGTAGTTGAGGAAGGAGCCCAAATGAATGGGAACTGCAGAATGGGAGCCGAAGTGCAGGAGTTAAATATTACTGATGATTCTGAGTTCGAAAAGGAGACAAAAAAAGCAAAATCAGATAAAGACTGATCTGAATGTGGTTGAATGAACTGGGTGAAAAAAGTTACTTTAAGTACGCAGGTCTCGGCTTGGAAATAGCCGTTGCGCTCAGTGCACCTATTTTGGGGGGATATTGGGCAGACACAAAGCTCGATTCGTCACCCTATCTGTTACTAACAGGGATCATTGTTGGGCTCAGCCTGCTGATCGGGATGTTTATTCGACTCTCAAAAGATGTAAATAGTAATTCCAAAGAAGAATAGGAATGCGCAATCAGTTTTCGGCAGCACTTTGGTTCTCATTGATTGTTTTTGCGGCCCTCAATATCGTACTCTCTTTTATGTTGCCTGTTGAGGAAAGTGCGGCCTGGCTTTCTGGTTATTTGCTTGGCTTGGGTGCAGTTATCATTCATCTTTTTTCATCTATGTTTAACCAGAAAACGAGCGAAGAAAGGTTCACAACAGTTTACTTTTTTAGCCTTTTTATTCGATTTTTAATTGTTTGTGCCATCTTTATTTTGGTATTGCTAACAACAAAAATTGACGAATTTAGCTTTACTGTTAGTTTTATTATTTCTTATATTTTCCATTCTGTAAATGAAGTGATTTTTTTAAATCGAAAATTAACAAACTAATCTACATTGGGAAGGATTGACATAAGCCGATTTTTGCGTCTGGCATCGATTGCTGCTCTGATTTTATTTATTAGCAACCCACCTCTGTTTGCTGCCGAAAACTCCGATGAGGGTAGCGGTAGTTCTATTGACGTAATGGGTAAGGTAGCAGACCATGATTATTTCGATACGGCATTCGGGAAAATATACCTTCCGAGAATTTTGCTTGTGGATGGTGAACTCTATTTTTACAGCAGCACCAAAAAAGCGCTGGAATCAGGAGAGTTTACACAAACCGAAACCGGGTTAATTCGTGCCGACGGAGCTCCTGTTTCTCTTGACATGTCAATAACCTCACATCTTCTGTATGTTTGGTTCGGCCTCATCCTCACGTTCATAATTACATTCTGGGCGGGCAGAAAATACAAATCGGGTGTGGGTCGAAAAACAGAGCCAAAAGGAGTTCTTTTAAATATCTTTGAAGTCGTTTTTGTATTCGTCCGGGATGATATTGCCAAAGAATTTATACCGGCAGACAAATACAAGAAATTTGTTCCGTATCTCTTTACCATTTTTATGGCAATTGCCTTTATGAATCTTTTTGGGTTATTGCCATGGGCCGCAGCTGCGACTGCCGATTTAACAGTCACAGCAACGCTGGCCGCGATTACATTCTTTATTACACAATTTAATGGTACCAAAGATCACTGGCAGCACGTATTTGTTTTTCCCGGTGTGCCGGCCTGGTCGCGATTCATCCTGACGCCGGTTGAAGTTTTAGGCCTTTTTACGAAGCCGTTTGCACTTGCTATTCGACTTTTTGCAAACATGTTGTCGGGCAAAATAATGATCGTAAGTATTTTGGGTCTAATTTTTATTTTTACCGATATGTTTGGTTCAGTAATAGGCGCGAGCTCGGGTGTATTTTGGGTGATACTAACAGCGGGTCTCTATTTCCTGAAAGCTCTTGTAGCTTTAATACAAGCTTATGTATTTACTCTTTTATCCGCTGTGTTTATTGGTATGGCGGCCGAAGAGCATCATCACGAACATGACGAATCGTCTGTAGCTCATGCTCAAGACGTACAAACTTAATAACAACTACAAATCATAAATAAACAGGTAAACATATGGGTTTTTTAGCAGCAGGTCTTGGAGCCGGAATTATTGCACTTGGTGCAGGAATCGGCATCGGAATGATCGGTAAAAGTGCAACAGAAAGTATTGCAAGGCAGCCGGAAGCAGCCGGTGATATCCGTGGTGCTATGCTTCTTACAGCAGTATTTATCGAGGGTGTAGCTCTTATCGGCGCTATTGTTTGTATTCTTCTCGCACTTGGCATTGGCCAGTAAAAAAGGATAATCCATGCAATATTTCTTAGCAGGAGGGGGCGGGCTTCTCTCATTCGAAACAGGTTTTGGTATATGGGTGGCAATATCCACAATACTATTCCTGATTTTGATGAACAAATACCTGGTTCCCCCCATTATGGAGGCGTTAAACGAGCGTGAATCGCGAATTAAAGATTCTCTCGAGTCTGCCGAAAAAGCTCTGGAAAAAGCTGAAAAAATTTCGAAGGACAATGAGAAAGCTTTAAAAGAAGCTGAAATCAGAGCTCAGAAGATTCGTAAAGAAGCTTTGGAAGATGCTGAAGTACTGCGGGCTGAGAAAATTGAGAAGGCAAAGTCGGACGCCGAAAAAATTCTTGAAAACGCACGTACAACGATAGAGCAGGAAAAGAAACGGGCGTTAAATGAATTGCGAAACGAGGTTGCCGAACTCGCAGTCCAGTCTGCAACAATTATTCTGAAATCTGAACTCAATGAAGATAAAAACAAAAAGCTTGTTGAGTCTTACATTAATAATCTATCCAAGAATAATTAGTTATGGCATCGAAGGCTGCAAAACGATACGCGAATGCCTACTTAGAAACGGCACTGGAATTAAAGGTCCTCGAAAAGGCCAAAGAAGATATGCTTCTGATTCAGGAGACATATAAGTCTTCCCCTGATCTCAGAATCTTTCTTCGAAGCCCCGTTATCAAGAAGGACAAAAAACGAGCAGCTATTGAAGCTATCTTTAGTGATAAAGTTCAGGATATAACTAATAATCTCCTGAAAATATTATCAGACAAAGACAGGGAAATGTTGATAGAGGATATTACCGGGTTCTTTATGGATCTCTATAATATCCATCATGGAAACATAAAAGTAAGTGTGTCTTCGGCTTACAAGCTGGATAAGAAGCAGGAAAAAGCTCTCATAAATAAACTCGAGGACGTTAGTGGTAAAAATGTTTTGTTACATACCACGATCGATGAATCGCTGCTTGGCGGTTTAAAAGTTCGCATCGATGATACCGTAATTGACGGAAGCGTTAAATATAAATTAAGTCAGCTCAAGGACAAATTTACCGGAGCTGCAGTAGAATAAAATTAAGGATATAAAATGAGTCAAGTCAGACCTGACGAAGTATCGGCTATACTAAGAAAGCAACTTTCCGGATTTGAGGGAGAGGCTGAAGTATATGACGTAGGTACGGTTCTTGAAGTAGGTGATGGTATTGCCAGAGTTTACGGCTTATCTAAAGTGCAAGCCGGAGAACTTGTGGAACTGCCGGATTCTATCGACCGGGATGGCAATCCCGTTCGTGGTATGGTTCTTAACCTCGAAGAAGACAACGTTGGTATCGTTCTTTTTGGATCATCCAATATTGTTGAAGAGGGCCATACAGTAAAACGGACAAAAAGTATTGCATCTCTGCAGGTGGGAGACGGACTTCTGGGCAGGGTAATTGATCCACTCGGGCGGCCAATCGACGGTAAGGGTGATATCACCGGTGACACTATTGAGCTTCCTCTGGAGCGGAAGGCCCCCGGGGTAATCTATCGTCAGCCTGTAGGTGAACCTCTTCAAACCGGTATTAAACCAATTGACGCCCTCATCCCGATCGGACGGGGTCAGCGTGAACTTATTATTGGAGATCGCCAAACCGGGAAAACCGCTATCGCAATCGATACCATTATAAATCAAAAGAATACACAAGATTCTGATAAACCCGTATTCTGTATTTATGTAGTGGTTGGACAAAAGGGCTCAACGGTAGCTTCTATTGTAAATACCCTTAAAGAGAATGATGCCCTTGATTATTCCATCGTTGTATCGGCTCCGGCTAGTTCTTCTGCGCCTATGCGCTATATTGCTCCTTTTGCAGGTGCGGCGATTGGAGAATACTTCCGCGATACAGGTCGACATGCACTCGTAATTTACGACGATCTTTCAAAACAAGCCGTAGCCTACCGTGAACTTTCTCTGCTTTTGAGAAGACCACCGGGGCGTGAGGCATATCCGGGTGATGTGTTCTACCTGCATAGCCGTCTTCTCGAGAGAGCTGCAAAAATTATAGATAATGATAAAGTAGCCAGGCAGATGAATAATATACCTGAAGAACTTATGCCTATGGTTAAAGGTGGCGGATCACTCACAGCCCTGCCGGTTATTGAAACTCAGGCCGGAGACGTTTCCGCTTACATTCCTACAAACGTAATTTCTATTACGGATGGGCAGATATTTCTTGATACTGACCTGTTTAATTCAGGTATTCGCCCGGCCATTGATGTGGGGATATCCGTTTCCCGTGTAGGTGGTTCTGCTCAGGTTAAATCAATGAAAAAACTGTCGGGTACGCTAAAACTCGATCTTGCACAGTATCGTGAGCTTGAAGCTTTCGCAAAATTTGGAAGTGATCTTGATGCGGCAACTCAGCGGCAGTTAAAACGTGGAGAGCGTACTGTTGAAATTATGAAACAAGGTGAGTACCAGCCACTTTCTGTAGATAAGCAGATTGCGCTTCTCAAAATCAATAACGAAGGTCTTCTGGATCAACTGGAAGTGAACCAGATAAGTGAGTTTGAGGAGATGTACCTTGAAACAGTAAGTGCAAAATATGCCAAAGAGATGAGTAATCTCGCTGAAAAGGGCGTTTTAGATGACTCTTTTGGTGACAAACTGGTAGAAACGGCAAAAAGTACAATCGATCAAATTTTAGCAACATCTGAGGCGTAATCGATGGCTAATCTTCGTGACATACGAACCCGTATTTCATCTATTAAAAATACACAGCAGATCACTAAGGCCATGAAAATGGTGGCTGCTGCCAAATTGCGTAAGGCACAGCAGAAGATGCAGCAAACACGACCCTACGCAAAAAAAATGGGAAGTGTTGTTACGCGTCTGGTTGGAAACAGTGATGCAGATAATGCTCTGCTTCGCCAACCCGATGAAACAGATCGTGTATGTATGATTGTCGTGGGATCAGATCGTGGACTTTGTGGCGGCTTTAATAATAACCTATTCCGTAAAGTAGAAGAAACCATACACGAAGAGTATCAATCATATCATGAAAATGGTAAGCTTGACATCATTGCTATAGGAAGAAAAGCGAATGCTTACTTTCCGAAACGAAAGTACAATGTTGTATCCGGTTTCCCCGGCTTTTTCGACGATCTCACGTACGGTGCTACATCTGAAATTATGCAGGAAGTAACTGAAAAATTCGTATCTGGTTTTTACGATAAAGTTGTGATTGCCTTTAACGAGTTCAAAACGGTAATCAGTCAGAACAGACTTGTAGAAACCGTTTTGCCAATTGCA
>Ga0209943_1001595_pt1 | contig 13509 bp, 9 predicted proteins | sample SalPonR1_B_D2_MG_FD_185698 | JGI IMG/M metagenome (GOLD analysis project Ga0209943, IMG submission 185698) | Salt pond soil microbial communities from South San Francisco under conditions of wetland restoration - Salt Pond MetaG R1_B_D2_MG... ... | reverse complement strand
CGGAACGGCTCGATCAGGTCGAAGCCCAGCTCCTCCGGCAAGCCCCCCACGTTGTGATGGCTCTTGATGTTCGCCGCTCCCTGACCACCGGCGGACTCGATCACGTCGGGGTAGAGCGTCCCCTGCGCCAGGAACCGGATCGGTCCGCGCTCGGCCTCCAGCAGGCGCGCCTCGGCCTGGAACACCTCGATGAAGGTGCGGCCGATCGCCTTGCGCTTCTCCTCGGGATCGACCGCGCCCCGTAGCGCCGCCAGGAAGCGCTCGCGCGCGTCGACGACGGTGAGCCTGACGCCCAGCGCGCGGAGCGCCCGGCCGACCTCCTCGACCTCGCCGAGGCGCAGCAGGCCGGTATCGACGAACACCGCCTCGAGCTGATCGGGGATCGCCTCGTGCAGCAGAAGCCCCAGCGTGCTCGAGTCCACGCCGCCCGAGATGCCCAGCAGCACGCGCCCATCGGCGACGGTGCCCCGCACGTCGTCCACCGCCTGCTCGACGATGCTGCGCGGCGTCCAGTCGCGGTCGACGCCGGTCCGCTCGACGAACCGCTCGAGAACCGCGAGGCCCTTCGGCGTGTGCCGCACCTCGGGATGGAACTGAAGCGCGTAGATGCCGCGCCGTGGATCCTCCATCGCGGCCACGGGCGTGTCGGCCGTCGCCGCGGTGACGCGAAAGCCGTCCGGCGGCCGGACGACGCTGTCACCGTGGCTCATCCAGGCGGTGAAGGCACCCTCGACCCCCGCGAACAGCTCGCCGCCGTACTCGGTGAGGTCGGCCTTGCCGTACTCCCGAACGGTCCCCGGTCGGACCTCGCCGCCCAGGTCGCGGGCCACGAGCTGCATGCCGTAGCAGATCGCGAGGATCGGAAGCCCCGCGTCCAGCAGCCCCGCGGGTAGGCCGGGCGCGCCCGCGTCGGTGACGCTCTGCGGGCCACCGGACAGCACCACGCCCGCGGGGCGGTGGGCCCGGACCGCGTCCATGCCCTCCTCCGGCACGACCAGGACCGAGAACACGTCCAGCTCCCGCAAGCGCCGGGTGATCAGGCGCGTGTACTGCGATCCGTAATCGATGACCACGATGCTCTCGGACATGCTCGCTCCTCGCTACCTGGGGGATGTCGCGGGCGGATCCGCGGGCTCGGGGGGCAGGGTCAAGGTCGCCGACCGGTCGGCCGGCACGCGCACGACGACCGGCGCACTGCGGCGCTCGCCGAACACGCCTTGCAGCACCCACCGTCCCGGTGCGTCCAGCACGACGCGCCTGGGCGCGCGGCCCAGCCGCGTTCCCGGGGTCAACGACGTGCCGCTGGGCGCGTCCACGACCACGATCGAGAACGGCGGCGCGTCCAGGGGCGCCACGCTCACCTCGAGGACGTACGCCGCCGGCAGGTCCGCCGTCGGCGCAGGCGCATCGCGACCGCGAAGAAGCCAGGAGGCCGCGCCCACCAGCACGACGACGGCGAACGCTCCGAACAGCAGGACGGGCGGGCGCCTCGGCTCGCGGCGCGGCGCCCGCGACGCACCCACCTGGTAGGCGCCGGGCTTGCGCGACGGTCCCGTCTCGCCGCTCTTGTACACGCCGCCGGGTGGCAGATCCTTCACCACGGCGGCGCGTCCGTCCTCGTGATCGTCGCGACCGCGCGCCGCCTGCGCCAGCGCGTCCGCGAAGCGTCGACCGTCCGTGCCCGACGCGGGCGTGGACGCCGCGCGTTGCAGGACGCGCTCGACCGGGGCGGGAAGGTCCCGTCCGGCTTCGAGCAGCGCGACCGCCAGGGCCCGGACGTCGTCGCCGGCGGTGGGCTCGTGATCCGGTCCGCGCCAAGGAGCTCCGGCTCCCAGCAGCAGAAGGTGACCTCCGGGACCGAGCGAAAGCTGATGGAGGCCGATGTCGCCGTGCACGATGCCGGCCTCGTGCAGCGCCGCGAGGGCGTCGCTCGCCGCGACCACCGTCTCGCCGTCCAGCGCCGCCGGGCCGGCGGCGAGCGACCGATCGTGGTGCGGCACCAGCGTCACGAGGTGCGTCACGCCGTCCACCGTCTCGGCGGCCACCACGCCGGGAAGGTTCGGATGGTCCGGCGACGTCGGGTCGCCCCGGGGAGGGCCTTCGAACCTGAGCACCCGGACCTGCAGCCCGGTCGCGACGTCGCGACCCTCGCCCACCGTCACCCCCCGCCTCGGAGGTTCCCACGCGTCCACCTGGAACCGGCGCGGCGCGCTCACGGGCGGCCCGTCGTCTCCTGCGCGTGCAGCACGCCACCGGGTGTTCTCACGTCGGGAGCATACCCGCCCCCATGGGGACCGGCAAGGCGCGGCCCGGAACGGTTCGGCGTGTCGGCCAGGGGATTCGTCGGCGCAGGCGCCCTTGCTACGCTCCCCCCATGACGATCCAGGAATCCAGCGTCCTCGAGGCGCTCAAGACGGTGCAGGACCCGGAGCTCCATCAGGACCTCGTCTCGCTGGGCATGGTCGAGCGCGCGACCGTCGAGGGCGACACCGTGCACGTCAAAGTGAACCTCACCACGCCGGCCTGCCCGATGAAGGCCACGATCGAGAAGGACGTTCGCGACGCCGTCGGCCGGATCGACGGGGTGGCGCGCGTCGAGCTCGAGTTCGGCGCGCAGGTGCGGGACGGCGGCACGCCGTCGCTTCCCGGCGTGAAGCACGTGGTCGCGGTGGGCTCAGGCAAGGGTGGGGTCGGCAAGTCCACCGTCGCGGCGAACCTGGCCGCCTCGCTGGTGCTCGAGGGCGCGACGGTGGGCCTGCTGGACGCCGACATCTACGGTCCGTCGCAGGCCAAGATGTTCGGCGTCGAGGGCAAGCGGCTGATGGCGGACGATGAGAAGAACATCCTGCCGCTTCGCAATCACGGGGTGAAGCTGATCTCGATCGCGAATCTCGTGGAGGCCGGCCAGGCGCTGACGTGGCGCGGTCCGATCCTGCACGGCACCCTGAAGCAGATGATCGAGCAGACCGTCTGGGGCGAGCTCGACTACCTCGTCGTGGACCTTCCCCCCGGAACGGGCGACGTGCAGCTCTCGCTGACGCAGCTCGCGACGGTCACGGGGGCGGTGCTGGTCACCACGCCGCAGGAGATGTCGCTGGCCGACGTGCGCCGGGCCCACACGATGATGCGCAAGACGCACGTGCCGGTGCTGGGCCTGATCGAGAACATGAGCTGGTACGCGCTTCCGGACGGGCAGCGGGACTACATCTTCGGCCAGGACACGGCGGCCGCGTGGGCGGAACAGGAGCGTCTGCCGCTGCTGGGCCAGGTGCCGATCTCGCGGCAGGTGCGCGAGAGCGGGGACGAGGGGATGCCGCTGGTGCTGTCGCACCCGGACAGCGAGCAGGCGCAGGCCTTGCGCTCGGCGGCGCGTGCCCTGGCCGGGCGCATCTCGGTCCAGGCGCTCAACACCCTTCCCGTGATCTGACCGCCTGGCGGTCGCGCAGGCCGCCCGCGCCTGCTACACTCAGCCCTCGTGCGGGAGGAGTAGGCGCTTCCCGGCCCACAGAGAGCCCCGGCCTGGGCTGAGAGCCGGGGCGGCACCGAACGCGCCGAACGTCGCCCGCCCGGGAGGGGCCCATCGCGGCTCCCCCGACGAGGCAGAACCGTGCCGTCGCTGCGTCGTCCCTGTACGGTCGCGCAGGGTCGAGACGAAGTAGAGCCTCCGGTCGCCGCCCCGACAGTGCGGTCACGAAGCGCCCCGCGCCAGACGAGCGGGGAACGGCGGTGGTACCGCGGGGCTCGCGCCTCGTCCGCCCACGTCACGTGGACGGATCCGCCACTGCCTTCGGGCGGATCCGCAGGGAGGATCCGATGTCCGAGGCGCCGAGCCCTACCACCACCACGCAGCGAGAGCTGCCCAAGAGCTACGACCCCCTCTCCGCCGAGCCTCGCTGGGTGCGACGCTGGGCGGACGAGCCGTTCCGCGCCGATCCGGACAGCGGCAAGCCGCCGTACACGATCGTCATCCCGCCGCCCAACGTCACCGGGAACCTCCACCTCGGCCACGCGTTCGACAACACGCTGATCGACACGCTGATCCGGTGGCGGCGTATGCAGGGCTACGAGGCGCTCTACCAGCCGGGGATGGACCATGCCGGGATCAGCACCCAGGTGGTGGTCGAGAAGCAGCTGCGCGAGCAGGGCACCAGCCGGCACGAGCTGGGACGCGAGGCGTTCCTGGAGCGGGTCTGGGCGTGGAAGGAACGCTCCGGCGGCATGATCGAGACGCAGCTCGAGCGGCTGGGCGTCAGCGCGGACTGGAGCCGCAGCCGCTTCACGATGGACGAGGGTCTGTCGCGCGCGGTGCGCAAGCAGTTCGTCGACCTGTTCCACCAGGGGCGGATCTACCGCGGCGAGCGCATCGTGAACTGGGATCCCGAGAGCCGCACGACGCTGAGCGACCTGGAGGTGGACCGCGAGGATCGCCAGGGCGAGCTCTACACCCTCGCCTACCCGCTCGAGGGCGGCGGCGCGATCCGGATCGCCACCGTGCGGCCCGAGACGATCTTCGCCGACCAGGCGATCGCGGTGCATCCGGGCGACGAGCGCTACGCGGCCTACCTGGGCGCGAAGGCCCGAATCCCCCTGACCGATCGCTGGGTGCCGATCATCGCCGACGACGCGGTCGAGCCGGAGTTCGGCACCGGCGCGCTCAAGATCACGCCGGCGCACGATCCTACCGACTTCGAGATCGGCGAGCGGCACGGGCTGCCCCGTCCGTCGGTGATCGGGCTGGACGCGCGGCTGCAGGGAGACCTGGTGCCCGCGGCGTTCCGCGGCGTGGAGCGGTTCGAGGCCCGGCGCGCCGTCGTCGAGGCGCTGAAGGCGGACGGCTCGCTGGTCGCGAGCGAGCCGTACACCGTCCCGATCGGCCTGTCGCAACGCACCAAGGTGCCGGTCGAGCCGATCTTGTCGATGCAGTGGTTCTACGACGTGCGGCCTGCCGCGCAGCGTGTGCTCGCGGCGCTGGACGCGGGCGAGATCGCGATCGTGCCCGAGCGGTACGCGAAGGTGAACCGCGACTGGCTCGAGAACATCCGGCCGTGGAACGTCAGCCGCCAGCTCTGGTGGGGCCACCGCATCCCCGCCTGGTACGACGCCGAGGGCAACGTGCACGTCCCCTCGCCCGACGAGCCGTTCACCGACCCGACCGAGGCGCCGGAGAACGCCGGCAAGGAGCTGCACCAGGATCCCGACGTGTTCGACACCTGGTTCAGCAGCAACCTGTGGCCGTTCTCGACGCTGGGCTGGCCCGACGTGGACGATCGGTTCTACCGGCGTTTCTACCCGACCAGCGTGCTGGTGACCGGCTACGACATCCTGTTCTTCTGGGTGGCCCGCATGGAGATGTCCGGCTACGAGCTGACCGACCGCGCGCCGTTCCGGCACGTGATGCTCCACGGGCTGGTGCTGGACGCCGACGGCCAGAAGATGTCGAAGTCGAAGGGCAACGGCGTCGATCCGCTGGCGGTGATCGACCGGAGCGGGGCGGACGCGCTGCGCTTCGCGATGACGCACGCCTCGACCGGTGGTCAGGACATCCGCTGGGACGATCGCCGCGTCGAGATGGGCCGCACCTTCACGAACAAGCTGTGGAACGCCGCGAGGTTCGCGTTCATGAACCTAGGCGGGCCGGAGGACGCCGGCCCGCCCCAGCGGCTGGCCGACCGGTGGATCCTGGCCCGCCTGGCGCGCGCGGTGGACACGGTCACGGACCGGCTCGAGGCGTTCGACCTGGGCGCCGCGAACCGTGCGGCGTACGACTTCGTCTGGAGCGAGTTCTGCGACTGGTACCTCGAGGCGGCCAAACCCGCGCTCCACGCCGGCGACGCGCGCACCCGGCACGTGCTCCGGTCCACCCTGGAAGCGATCCTGCGGCTGCTCCATCCGCTCTTGCCGTTCGTCACGAGCGAGCTGTGGGAGGCGCTGGGGCACGAGGAGCAGGTCGCGCTCGCGGCGTGGCCGGAGGCGGACCGCGACGGCATGCCCGACGCGGCGGCCGAGGCGGACTTCGCTCGCCTGCAGGCGGCCGTCGGGGCGGTCCGCGTGCTGCGCGCGGAAGCCGACCTGCCGCCCTCCCAGACGATCCCCGTCCATCCCAGCGGCGCTGCGGCATCGTTGTTGATGGCGGAGAGCGCGGTGATCGCCGCGCTGGCGCGCGCCGAGCTCCGCGCCGGCGAGCCCGAGGGCGCCGCGCTCCGGCAGGTGCTGGCCGAGGCCGAGCTGCGCCTGCCGCTCGAAGGCCTGGTGGACGTCGGCGCCTGGCGAGCCCGGCAGGAGAAGCGCCTCGCGACGCTGCGCGCCGAGCGGCAGAAGAGCGAGAAGAAGCTCGCGAACGAGAAGTTCGTCGCCAACGCGCCGGACGCCGTCGTCGCCGAGGAGCGGCGCCGATTGGCCGAGGCGACCGAGATGAGCGACGGCCTCGAGCGCAGCCTGGCCCAGCTCGACGACGCGGACCGAGGCGAGCCCGGCTGACGTGGTCCTGACAGGCCGTGTCTACGCTTCGGCTCGGAGGTAGACGATGCAAAGAACCGCTCTTTCCCTGATCCTGTTCGTTCTCCTCGGCGGCGCCCTGGCGCAGGCCGACGTCCGCGTCGACGGCTCGTCGACGGTGTACCCCGTCACCCTGGCGGTGGCCGAGGAGTTCGCGATCGAGAACCCCGACGCCAACGTCAGCGTGGCGTTCAGCGGCACCGGCGGCGGCTTCTCGAAGTTCTGCGCCGGCGAGACCCAGATCAGCGACGCAAGCCGCATCGTCCAGCAGAGCGAGATCGACCTGTGCGCCGCGAACGGCGTCGAGTTCGTCGAGATCCCGGTCGCGTTCGACGCGCTGACGGTCGTGGTGAACGCGGAGAACGACTGGGCGCAGTGCATGACGCCCGAAGAGCTGCAGATGGCGTGGCGCGCGGACGCCGGCGTCGAGACGTGGGGCGACATCCGACCCGACTGGCCCCAGGAAGCGATCGAGTTCTACGCGCCCGGCGTCGACAGCGGCACGTTCGACTACTTCCTCGAGGCGATCATCGGCGAGGAGAACGAGATCCGCACCGACTTCTTCCCCAGCGAGGACGACAACGTCCTGGTGCAGGGCGTGGAAGGCAACACGTACGCGATGAGCTTCTTCGGCTACGCGTACTACCTCGAGGAGGCCGACCGCCTGAACGCCGTCGCGATCGATGACGGCGACGGCTGCGTCGAACCGTCGACCGAGACGATCGAGTCGGGCACCTACACGCCGCTGGCCCGACCGCTGTTCATCTACGTCAGCGTCGACGCGGCCGACGAGAACCAGGTCGTCCAGGAGTTCGTCGAGTTCTACCTCAGCGAGGACGCGCGCGAGTACATCGCCGACACCGGCTACGCGCTGCTGGACCCGGCCGCCTACGAGCTCTCGCTGGAGCGGTTCAACGATCGCGAGGCCGGCTCCGTGTTCGCAGGTGCGCAGGGCAAGACGGTGCTGGAAACGCTCCGCGGCGAGTGAGCCGCGCCCGCCCGAAGCGCTCCTGAGCCCGTATCGGTCCGCTGGTCCCCGCCTCGTCGGGGGCCAGCGGTCTCGCGAGGACCCCGTCCCCTCGTCGTCCGCGCGGAGTGCGCCTCGGACCCGCTATCGTTGGAGCAGCCATGACCAAGAGCCCCAGGTCCCTAGCCCGAGCCGCCGGGCTCCACAAGAGCGGCCGCAGGCACCTCGGCGAGCGCGCCATCGCTGCCCTGCTGTTCCTGGCCGCCAGCGTCTCGATCGTCACGACGCTGGCGGTGATCGTGGCGCTGTCGGCCGAGACGGTCGCGTTCTTCGCCGATCCGGCCGTGACCTTCCGCGAGTTCTTCACCGCGCGGGAGTGGACGCCGCTGTTCCCGGCCACGCAACGGGTGTTCGGGATCTCGCCGCTGATCATCGGCACGCTGATGGTCACGTCGGTCGCGCTGGTGGTCGGTCTTCCGCTGGGACTGGGGTCGGCGATCTACCTGTCCGAGTTCGCGTCGGCCCGCACCCGGCGGACGGTCATGCCGATCCTGGAGGTGCTCGCCGGCATCCCCACCGTCGTGCTGGGCTACTTCGCGCTGTTCTTCGTGACGCCGATCCTGCGCGACGTCGTGCCCGGCCTGAACCTGTTCAATCCGCTGTCCGCGGGGCTGGTAATGGGGTTCATGATCCTGCCGACGATCTCGAGCATCTCGACCGACTCGATGCAGGCGGTGCCCAGGTCGCTTCGCGAGGCGGGGTACGGCCTGGGCGCCTCGCGCTACGAGGTCGTGCTCAAGGTGGTCGTGCCCGCGGCGCTCTCCGGCATCGTCGCCTCGTTCATCCTGGCGGCGTCGCGCGCGATCGGCGAGACGATGATCGTCACGCTGGCCGCCGGGCAGAAGCCCACCTTCACCTTCGACCTCCGTGAGACGATCGCGACGATGACCAGTTTCATCGTGCAGGCGGCCACCGGCGACCAGCCGGCCGGAAGCATCGCCTCGCGCGCGCTCTACGCCGTCGGTGCGACGCTGTTCGTGATGACGCTGATCCTGAACGTCGTCTCGCAGCAGGTCGTGCGGCGCTTCGGGGAGCGGTACGAATGAGCGCCTCGCCCCGCCAGCCGTCCGACGCCGCGGCGCGTGCCGGCTTCGGCACGCCGGAGGAACGTGCTCGGCTGAAGCGCCGTAAGCGGATCGGCCGGGCGTTCCAGGCGCTCACCGCCATCCCGGTCGTCCTGGCCCTGGCCCTGATCGTGACGCTGTTCGTCGACGTGATCACCGACACGGTGTCGTGGCAGGTCGTCGAGCCCGAGGAGAGCGGCGTCACCTGGTCGTTCGCCGAGGGGGCGCGGCTGGGCGGCACGTGGGAGCACCTGGTGCGCCTGGAGCTCGAGGCGCGCGGGGAGGAGCCCGCCACCGTTCTGGACGATCCCGAGGAGCGGCGGAAGTTCCGGCTACGGAACCGCGTCGAGCTGCTCTGGTGGGTGGACGGACGCCCGTTCCGGTGGGCGGTCACGAACAGCCGCGACGACACCGTCGACGACGTCGGTCTGTTCCGCGGCCTGCGCGAGCGGCACGAGATCCTGGCCGGCTTGGAGGACGGGCAGCAGCTGCGGCTGAACCCGTGGTTCGACGCGGCGTTCTTCCGAAAGAACGCCAGCCGGACGCCGATGATGGCCGGCCTCCAGAACGCGCTGATCGGCACGCTCTGGGTGATCGGCCTGGTGATCTTGATCGCCCTGCCGATCGGCGTCGGGACGGCGGTCTACCTCGAGGAGTACGCGGCGGACAACCGGCTCACCCGCTTCATCGAGGTGAACATCCGGAACCTCGCCGGGGTGCCGTCGATCGTGTACGGGATCCTGGGGCTGTACGCCTTCGTGCGCCTCATGAACCTCGGTCCGACGGTACTGGCGGCGGCGCTGACCCTGGCGCTCCTGATCCTGCCGGTCGTCGTGATCGCGTCGCGCGAGGCGATCAAGGCGGTTCCCTCGACCTTACGGCAGGCGTCGTACGGCCTGGGCGCCACGAAGTGGCAGACGGTGTCCAGGATCGTGCTTCCCAACGCCGTGGCGGGCATCGTGACGGGCGTGATCCTGGCCGTGGCGCGCGCCATCGGCGAGACCGCCCCGCTGCTGCTGGTCGGGGCCGCGGCGTTCATTCCCAGGGCGCCCGACGGCCCGCTCTCGACCTACACCGTGATTCCGATCCAGATCTACAGCTGGGTGGCGGAGAACGACCGCGAGTTCGCGCACGTCGCGTCGGCGGGCATTCTGGCGCTGCTGATCGTGCTGATCCTTCTCTACGTCGCCGCGTTCTGGATGCGCAGGCGCTTCGAACGGAGCTGGTAATGGCCAGTCAGACGGTCCCAGAAGGCCACGTCACCGTCCGCACCGATCCGGTGCCCGCCGAAGAGGCCGTCGTCGCGCTGCACGACATGTCGCTCTGGTACGGCGATTTTCAGGCGTTGCACGAGGTGAGCCTGACCGTCCCGAAGAACCGCGTGACGGCGCTCATCGGCGCGTCCGGCTGTGGAAAGTCCACGCTGCTGCGTTGCGTGAACCGGATGAACGACCTGGTCCCCGGCGTGCGGGTCGAGGGACGCCTCGCGTACGAAGGCGTCGATCTCTACGACGGCGCGGTCGATCCGGTCGAGGTCCGCCGGCGCGTCGGGATGGTGTTCCAGAAGCCCAACCCGTTCCCGAAATCCGTGTACGACAACGTCGCGTTCGGGCCGCGGCTCCACGGCTACCAGGGGGACATGGACGCCCTGGTCGAGAAGAGCCTCAAGAGCGCCGCCCTTTGGGACGAGGTCCAGGACAAGCTGCGACAGTCGGGCCTGGGCCTGTCGGGCGGTCAGCAGCAGCGTCTCTGCATCGCGCGGGCGATGGCGACGGACCCGGACGTGATCCTGATGGACGAGCCCACCAGCGCGCTCGATCCGATCGCGACCGACCGGATCGAGGAGCTGATCCACGAGATCAAACGCGACTACACCGTGATCATCGTCACGCACAACATGCAGCAGGCGGGCCGCGTCAGTGATCGCACGGCGTTCATGCACCTCGGGGTGCTGATCGAGGAGGGGCCCACCGAGCAGATCTTCACGAACCCCCAGCACGAGATGACCGAGCGCTACGTCAGCGGACGGTTCGGCTGAGCTCGCGGCTCAACCGGCGCCCAGCGGGAAGAACACCGGCACCACCAACAGCGTCGCGATCAGCATCAGCACGACGATCGGCAGGCCCACCCGGAGGAAATCGCCGAACCGGTAGCGGCCCGACGTCAGGACCAGCGCGTTCACGGGCGACGCGACGGGCGTGGCGAACGCCGTCGAGGCCGCGACCGCGATCGCCATCAGCATCGCCTCGGGCGACACGCCCAGGTCGCGCGCCGCGGCGAACGCGACGGGCGCCAGCAGGACGGTGGTCGCCGTGTTCGAGATCACCTGACTGAACGCCGAGGTCAGCACGAACAGCGCCGCCATCACCAGCAGCGGCCCGGCGCCGCCCAGCGCTCCCACCAGGCCGCCCACGACGGCGTCCAGGCCACCGCTGACCTGCAGCGCCGTGGACATCGGCAGGATCGCCGCGATGAGGACCACCGACTCCCAGTGGATCGAACGGTAGGCGCCCTCCATGCTCAGCGCGCCGCTCACCACCATCGCCACGGCCGCCGTGAGGACGGCGACGGCGTTGGGCAGAAGCCCGAACGTCATCGTCACGAGCAGCCCGGCCAGGATGGCGAGGGCCGCGGGGGCACGGCGCGTATCGCGCGCGAAGCGCTCCCACTCGCGGGGCGCGCCGACGACGATGAGGTCGTCGCGGGCCTTGGCGACCTGCCGCTGCGCGATCGGCCCTCCCGCGAGCAACAGCGCGTCGCCCGACTGCAGGTTCATGTCGCCCAGGTCGCCGTGAAGCAGACGCGTACCGCGCCGCACGGCGACGGCCGTGGCCCGGGTCCGATCGTGAAGCCGGCTCTCGCGCAGCGGCCGATCGACGTACTTCGAGTTGGGCGGGAGGAGCGTCTCGATCAGCATCAGCGGCTCGGGCAGCGGCATGCGCGGCTGATCGTCCAGCCGGGCGCCGGTCTCGATCAGCAGCCGCTCCAGATCGTCGCGCTCGGCCAGCACGTGAAGCACGTCGTGCGGACGGATGAGCGTCGTCGGCTCGGCGCGGCGGACGTGCGGCTGCGTCTCGCCCAGCGTCTCGACCGCCAGCACGGTCGCCCCGAATCGGCCGCGCAGCTCGGCCGCGCCGACGGTCGTACCGACGAGCGGCGAGCCGTACGGCATCTCGAGGGCGTGGAGACGCGGACGCAGCTCGTAGCGATCGGCCAGCTCGTCCAACGAGGTCGCGGCAGTGCTTCCGTCCGCGCCGACCCCGGTGTCGCGGTGGTCGGGCAGCAGCCGCCTGCCGATGGTGGCCATGTACACCACGCCGACCACCAGCATCGTGGCCCCCACCGGCGTGAAGGCGAAGAACCCGAACGGCTCGCCGCCCATCGCCCGCAGCTGGTCGGACACGACCAGGTTCGGGGGCGTCCCGATCAACGTCAGCATGCCGCCCAGCAGGCTGCCGAACGCCAGCGGCATCAGCAGACGCGACGGCGCCATGCCCGCTCCGCGCGCCAGCCCCACGACGACGGGGAGCAGCACCGCCACGGTCCCGGTCGAGGAGAGGAAGGCGGAGAGCAGCGCGGCGATCAGCATGGTCGCGACCAACAGCCGCGTCGGGCCACGTCCCGCGATGCGTGCGAGCAGGTCGCCGAGCCGATCGGCGACCCCCGTCTCGAACAGGCCGGCACCGACGATGAACAGGCCGGCGATCATGAGCGTGATCGGCTCGGCGAAGCCCGCCAGCGCCTGCGCGGGCGTCAGGATGCCGCTGATCGCCATCGTCAGCATCGCGATCAGCGCGACGAGGTCCAATCGGAACCGATCGCTCGCGAACGCGGCGACGGTGGCGGCCAGCACGACGAACACCAGGGCTGCGTCGCTCATGAAGCCTCGTCTCCGTCCCGCCTCGTACCCCGCGTGACGTCGTCCGAACCGTCGGACGCCACGCCGTCCGGTGTCGCGTCGCCGCGCTTCGCGTCGCCCGGGTCGGCACCCGAGTCCGCGCCCGGACGCAGGTCCAGGCCGTTCACGCGGTTCGCCGCGACCTCCGGCCCGTCGCGCACGATCGCCTCCAGGCCGTCCGTCGCCGCGTCCACCACCCGTTCGACGAGCTCGCTCTCGTCCTCGCGGAAGCGCGACAGCACCCAGTGCTCCACCGTCCAGCGGGGCGGGGGCCGGCCGATGCCCACCTTGAGGCGGACGAAGTCGGGTCCGATGCGCGTGACGATGTCACGCACGCCCTTCTGTCCGCCGGCACCGCCGCCGGTGCGGATCCGGAGCCGTCCGAGCGGCAGGTCGAGGTCGTCGTGGACCACGGCGATCTCCTCGGGACGGACGCCGTTGCGGGTCGCGGCGGCCTGCACGGCGGCGCCGGAGAGGTTCATGAACGTCGTGGGCTTGAGCAGCCGGATCTGACCCACGCGAGCCTCCTCGCCGTCACGTCCGGACCGGAAGGTCGCGCCGTGACGGCGAGCGAACGCGTCCAAGACGAGGAACCCGGCATTGTGCCGGGTTCCCGCGTAGCGCGGACCCGGATTGCCGAGTCCCACGATCAGTCGCACGTGGCGCCCGTCTCCCTACTCCTCGACGTCTTCCGCTTCCTCGTCCTCCGCGCCGCGGCCGATCACTTCGGGCTCGGCGCCCTCCTCTTCCTCGACCTCTTCCTCTTCGACCTCGAGGCGAGGAGCGAGCACGGTGATCAACGTCAGCGCCTCGTCGTCGACGATCTCGGCCGTCGCCGGAAGGAACGCCCGAACGTCGCCGATGTGGATCGCGTCGCCGATCTCGAGCGCCGAGATGTCGACCGTGACGTCGTGCGGGATCTGGCTGGGCAGGACGTAGATCGTGACCTCGCGACGCTGGACGTCGAGCTGGCCACCGGCCTCCTGGCCCTTCGCGGTGCCCTCGAAGAGTACCGGCACGGCGAC
>Ga0209943_1001586_pt1 | contig 13569 bp, 10 predicted proteins | sample SalPonR1_B_D2_MG_FD_185698 | JGI IMG/M metagenome (GOLD analysis project Ga0209943, IMG submission 185698) | Salt pond soil microbial communities from South San Francisco under conditions of wetland restoration - Salt Pond MetaG R1_B_D2_MG... ... | reverse complement strand
TTTCCATGCCGGCTGGATCGGCGAGGCCGAGGTGCGCCGCCAGGCCGAAGAGCTTGAGAAAAGCGGCTATGGTGAGTATCTGTTCCGCCTGTTGGGCGATCGGTTGATCTGAGCTGTTGCCGCCGGACCGTTGGAGAATCCGGCTCGGCGATGCGAGACATCGTGCTCAGCGCTGGGGGGATTCGACATTTCTATAAATCTCCAGGTGCGCGTCCGCGCAGCGGCGCCAGGAAAAGCGTCGGGCACGCTCGATCGCACGTCCGATATATTCTCGGCGGGCCTGACGGTCTTCGAGCAGGCACCGGATCCGCTCGGAAAGCGACTCGGGATCCGCAGCTTGACAGGTGACGGCTGAATCGCCAGCGAACTCCGCCATCGCTGTGCCATGGCCGACCACGACGGCGGTACCGCAGGCCATAGCTTCGAGCGCCGGAAGGCCGAAACCTTCGTAGACGGAAGGGAAGGCAAATACCGCAGCGCCGCTGTAAAGCGCCGGCAATGCGGATTCGGGCACGTAGTCCAGCTGCCGTAGCCAGCCGCGGCGGCTCAGCCGTGCGGCATGGGCGTCGATTTCGTCGGCGTGCCAGCCGCGCGCGCCGCACAGCACCAGGGGGTAGCGCTCGCGCAGCGGCGCCGGGAGCAGTTCGAAGGCCTGGAAAAGCGTGACCAGATTCTTGCGCGGTTCGCGTGTGGCGATGCAAAGCACGTAGCCGCCCGGCGTCAGGCCGAACTTCGATTCAAGCGAATCCAGCGTCTCTGCATCGGCGGGACGAAAGGCTTCGCTCACACCCAGCGGAATGCTCGAGACCCTCGAAGGGTCAAGCGCGAAGGTCTCGACGAGCTCCCGGCGAACCAATTCCGATACAGTAATCACGTGCCAGGCCCGCTCTAGCGAACTGCCGAGATGTCTTTCGAGAAAAGCGACCCTCGCGCCGGGATGATAGTCGGGAAAACGCAGGTGCGAGAGATCGTGAACCGTCACCACGCTGGGCCCGGCGAATGGCTTGAGAATGAAGTTCGGCTCGTGATAGACCGCTCGCGTCTCCAGGCCGCGTGCCTGTTTCGAGAAGGCGTGGCCATCGAGCTTTCGCCAGGCGAAGTAAGGCCAATCCCAGACCGAGGCAATCCGGTAGAGCATCGGTTTGAGTCGACCGCGCAGCGCGGGTCGACCGGAACCATCGCGGCGCAGCGGCCGCGCCGAAGTCGGCCATTGCCTGATGCGTCTACCGGAATACGAATGGATACGTTCCGGAACGCCCGCTCGGCTGTACGCCTCCAGAAGCGCGGCAGTGTAGGTGCCGATCCCGGTCCGCGGCGGTTGGAGAGACTCGGTATTGATCAGCAGTTCCATTGAATTCGACAGAGCTCCGCGGCGTGGTTGCGAAATCGAGACTACCCAAGAATACGCGGCCTGCGCACATCGGCGTGGGCAAATGCAGGCACCCGCGCGCAAGAGACCCACGATAGAATTCGTTATCGGAGTGCGAGTTTCGGTCTTGCATATCATAACTTCCTGTTAGCTTTGGATTTTCGTGGAAAAGTCAAGGACGCTTGCGATTTTTGGGACGCGCCCTGAGGCGATCAAGATGGCGCCGGTGGTTCAGTGTCTCGAGAACGCGCCGGAATTCGAATCCAGCGTCTGTGTGACGGCGCAGCACCGCGAAATGCTCGATCAGGTCCTTGCGCTTTTCTCGATCAGCCCGGATGTCGACCTGGATATCATGTCGCCGGGGCAGTCCCTGGACCAATTGACGGCCGCACTCGTGTCCGGCCTGGGACCGGTGATGGACCGTTTTCGACCCGATCTCGTGCTGGTTCATGGCGATACCACGACGACTTTCGCCGCCTCGTTATCGGCTTTTTACCGGAAGATCCCGGTCGCGCACGTGGAAGCGGGGCTGCGCACGGGGAATCGGTATTCCCCCTGGCCGGAAGAGTTGAATCGAAGGTTGACTGGATCTCTCGCCACGCTGCATTTCGCGCCAACCCGACGGGCCAGGGACAATCTGCTAGCCGAAGGTGTGTCCCGGAATTCGATTTTCGTGACGGGCAATACAGTCATCGACGCCCTGCTCAGCGTGCGGGCGCTTGCCCCGGGCAGCAATGTGGCTCAGCAGTTGATTGCAAAGCTCGATCCAGACCGCCGGCTTTTGCTGGTAACCGGTCATCGGCGGGAGAGTTTCGGTCGTGGATTCGAGCAGTTGTGTCAGGGCCTCAGAGAGCTGGCGAGGCGACAGGATGTGGAAATCGTTTTTCCTGTGCACTTGAATCCGAAGGTCCGTGATCCGGTTCATCGGCTACTGGCGGATGTGCCCGGGATCCATCTCGTCGAGCCACTGGACTATCTTCCGTTCGTTGCATTGATGGACCGAGCGGAAATCATAATCACGGATTCCGGCGGCATCCAGGAAGAGGCGCCGTCGCTGGGTAAGCCCGTGCTGGTCACCCGGGAGACAACCGAGCGACCCGAGGCGGTGGAAGCCGGGACTGTGCGCCTGGTAGGCACAGAGTCGACAAGAATCGTGGACGAAGTCACTCGATTGCTAGAATCCAGGGATGCTTATCTTCAAATGACGCATGTCCACAACCCTTACGGCGACGGAAAGGCGGCCGAAAGAATCGTCGAAACGCTCGGCGGATTGCGGGGGGGTGGGTTCGACCCGGACAGGCAACAGCCATCATTGGCCTCAGACCTCGGATAGCTGCGTGTTCTCTCTACGCATCCTCAGGCCCGAATATATCGAGCTCGTAATCGTCAAGGTTTTCATGAACCTGAAAAGCGAGGCTTCCAGAACCTATCTCAGTTTTCTATGGTGGATTCTCGAACCGGTCATGACGATGAGTGTTTTTTATGTTGTCTTTGGTGTTTTGCTCAATAGGAGAACCGAAAATTTCACTGAATTCTTACTGGTCGGGCTCGTGACATGGCAGTGGTTCTCGAACACCGTGACCCATGGCATGAATGCGATCACCCAAGGTAGCCGAATCATTTTAAGCGTTGATATTCCGAAGGAAATCTTCCCCACGATTGAAATTCTGATGGATGTCGTGAAATTCGGTTTGGTGTTGATCTTACTGCTAGGGTTTCTCTGGTTGTCCGGGTTTCCCGCAAATTATCATTATTTTGCACTGCCTGCTCTCCTGGTTATTCAATTCATGTTGATTTGTTCTGTTACATTTCTAGTCGCAGCATTAGTCCCATTTTTTCCTGATATCAAGTTTTTAGTTATGGTTTTATTGCAGTTGGCGTTCTTTTTGTCCGGAGTTTTCTACGATGCCTCTTCCATTCCCATAGAGTATCAGCACTACTTTTTTATGAATCCCATGGCACTACTTATAGATTCTTATCGCCTCGTCCTGCTTGAGGCGCAATCACCGAACTGGTCGAAACTCGGTATTGTGGCCGGAGCCTCGTTAGTCGGCGTCTTGGCTTCGCTTGGACTGCTCAAGAAGCTTCATTACGCCTATCCGCGAGTGCTTCAGCCGTGATCGCGTCGGATCAGCGCAAGAGCCTTATTTCGCTTGAGCAGGCGGGGCTGACCTATCGGCGCCGGACGGGTTTCCTTCGCACGTCACGTTTTGAGGCGCTGACCGAGGTATCCCTGGAATTGCGCGAGGGCGAGTCGCTTGGTATCGTGGGGCGAAACGGCTCGGGAAAGAGTACCCTGATGAAAATCCTGGCAGGTATCTTGCAGCCAAGCCGGGGACGATTGATTAACCATGGTTGTTCGGTGGCGCTGCTGACGCTTCAGCTCGGGTTCGATCCGAATCTGTCAGGGCGGCAGAACATCCTGATGAGCGGAATGTTGCTTGGATTTCGCCTCAAATACGTTCGGTCGTTCATGGAACCGATAATCGATTTTTCAGGTCTCGGCGCGGCCATCGACAACCCGTTGCATACCTACTCGACCGGAATGAAGGCCCGACTGGGGTTTTCGGTGGCCTTTCACCTCGATCCGGACGTGCTCCTGGTGGACGAGGTTTTCGGCGTCGGTGACGCTAATTTCAAGCAGAAATCGCAAAAGGTGATGGAAGAGAAAGTGCAATCGGACAAGACCATCGTAATGGTTTCCCACAGTCTGCCCCTGCTTCAAAGGCTCTGTGATCGGATTCTGTGGATCGAGAGTGGCAAGGCTTACCGGAGCGGTGACCCGGACGAGGTATTGCCCGCCTATCGCGAACACTTGCAGCGCGCCAACGGCGGGTCGTGACATGAAGAGCTTGCTGATCATCGGAATGCATCGGTCCGGAACTTCCGCCGTCGCGCGGATCGCCAACATGCTCGGGTTTAATCTTGGCCCCACCGAGAGCATGGGAGAGCCATCGAGCGACAATCCGAAAGGCTTCTGGGAATTGATGCCGGTTCGGAACCTCAACGACTTCCTGCTCCAGTCGGCTGGCGCAACCTGGGACAACCCTCATGATTTTTCCGTCGACCGGATAAGCGAGCATGCGCGCTTCACCTTCTTCCGGCTTGCCGAAAGGTTGGTTTCGAGACTGCGCGGTGACACACCATGGGCGATCAAGGACCCGCGTCTGAGTCTCACGATGAACGCGTGGCGTCCCATGTTGGAGGACCCGGTGGTATTGCTGGTCTACAGGAATCCGCTGGAAGTCGCGCGCTCGCTCAAGGCCAGAAACAACTTTCCGCACGAATACAGTCTTGCGCTCTGGGAAAAATACATTGTCGAAGCGCTGAACAATTCCGCGGGCCTTCCGCGGGTTTCGGTCGATTACGGTGATATCGTCTCCAGCCCTGTCGAGGCAGTGGAGCGGCTGGCGAATAGGCTCTCCGGTTGCTTCCCCGGCATGCTTTCGGGAATTCCCGAGAACGATCTTCTGGCTTTCATCGACCCGAGCCTCAATCATCAGCGTATGTCCGGCGGCGAATTCAGCTCCGGAATCCACCTGACCGAACGTCAACGCGAGCTTGCCGCCGCGCTTGAAGCGGCCGATACGACTGGAGCAAGCGACCAGGTCTTCAGGATGTCGATCGAGTCGAACCGCCTGCTTCAAGCGACCGCCGATCTCAGGGCAACCGAAAGCGCCCTCCAGTCCACGTGCAAGTCGCCCGGCGCCGGACGCGATCAATCGCGGGGTTCGAGCGGAGACAGCGGCGAATGGGCTGCAAATGTCGAGCATGTCGCCGGCCGGTCCGCGGATTTCCTGCCCGACGCCGAGCGTCTGCTTACGTCGGTGAGGGTGGCCGGCGGGCGATTCGATTCGTTCGACACGCGATTGGCTTCGATGGAGCAGCGTCTTCAGGATCAGGAAACGTTGTTATCAGATCAGCACCGCGCACTCGAGACTGTGCAGGAAGAGCTCGCCTCGCGGCTACCGGCTCAGGACGTGGAATCGGCCTCGGTGGTACATTCAGCCCGCCGCGCTTATGAATCCGTGGGCGAGCTTCAGGCACTGTTGTCGGAGACCCGGCTGAGTTGGCGCTGGAAAGTCGGCAACTCGGTCGTGCGCCTGGTTGAAATGGTGTTGTTGCGGCGCAGGCCTATGCTGGCCGTCGACGCAATGGAGAGCGGTTTGACGCGCCTCAGGACGATGCTGTCCGAGCTTTCAGAGCCGCCCGCAGTTGCTGACGGCGCAGAATCCCCGCACCTCATCGAACCTGAAGAAGTTCGCATCCTGGATGAACTGCCGATGCCTGGCAAGCTGGATATCGTGGTCTTTCCGATCATCGATTGGCACTTCAGGATTCAGCGGCCTCAGCACCTGGCGCGCGAAATGGCGCTTCGCGGGCATCGGGTCTTCTATCTCACCATCGCGCCGCGGGGCGGTGCCCGGGAGCCCGGATTTCGCCTACTGGAGATGCCGGAGAACGGCGTATTCATTTGCGAACTGCAGATTCGCAGCGCCGCGAAATTCGATCTCTACGGTGGCAAGGTTTCAGCCGAGAGTATTGGCGAGATCCGAAAGGCGCTCGAATCGCTCTGGCGATGTCAGCGCATCGGTGAATCGGTCAGTCTCGTACAGCATCCCTCATGGCGCGACGTGGTCCGTTCGATTCCGGCAAACTTCGTGGTCTACGATTGCATGGACCACCACGCGGGTTTCTCAACACATACGCGTGATGTCGGTAGCCATGAGCAGGCACTACTGGAATCAAGCGATCTCGTGGTCGTGACCTCCGGGTGGCTCGCGAAGCTGCATTCGGCCTACCAGCCTAGCGTGATCCGAAATGGCGCCGAGATCGAAAGATTTTTACCCTTTTCCGCAGCCGAGCAGGAACGGGTCGGGAAGGCTCGCACGGTGGGTTACGTCGGCACGATTGCCGAGTGGTTCGATCTGCGGCTGATCGTCCAGAGCGCCAGAAAATTCAAGGACTGGAAGTTCGTGCTGGTCGGCTCCACAGCCGGATGCGATACGTCGGAAGCCGAGCGCATGCCGAATATCGTCTTCGAGGGCGAGCGTCCCTATTCGGAAGTCGCTGAATACCTGCGTCGCTTCGACGTTTGCGTCATTCCGTTCAAGCTGACCGACCTGATCAAGGCCACGAACCCGGTAAAGGTCTACGAATATCTGGCCGCTGGCAAGCCGGTGGTCTCCGTCCAGCTTCCTGAACTGGAAGCGATGCAGGACCTTGTTCACCTGGCGCGAGACGAACAGGATTGGAACGACAAATTGAGAATCGCCATGGATGAAAGTGGCGATCGCGAGTTGATTGCAAAAAGAAGCGAGTGGGCACGCCAGCACTCCTGGGCCCGTCGTGCGGCCAAGCTCGAAGGCGCGATTCTTGAGAAGCTGCCCGCCGTAAGCATCATCATCCTGGCTTACAACAACCTCGACTTCTCCCGCGCATGCATTGAAAGCGTACTGAAACATACCCATTACCCGGACCTTGAAATCATCATCGTCGATAATGGCTCGTCGGATGGATCGATAAAGTATTTTCAGAAAGTGAGCGACCAGAACCCTTCGATCAAAATCGTACGCAACGAAGAAAATCTCGGATTTTCAGGCGGAAACAACAGCGGGATCAAGGTTGCCTCCGGCGAGATCGTAGTGTTACTGAACAACGATACCTACGTCGCGCCCGGCTGGCTGTACGCGATGGTCAGCAAGATGAAAGGGTCATCTGCGCTGGATATCGCTGGCCCGGTGACCAACAATATCGGGAACGAGGCAAAAGTTGATATCGTCTACGACTGCATGGAGAGCATGATTGACGCCGGAACGAACTACACCTGGCGGCACGCCGGGGAGGTGCTGATGGTCGAAAATCTTGCGTTCTTCTGCGTCGCAATTTCGAGAAAAGTAATCGAGAATGTCGGATTGCTTGACGAATCGTTCTCGGGAGGATTCTTCGAAGACGATGATTACTGTAGACGGGCGGTTGATGCTGGCTTCAAGCTTGCGATTATCGAAGATTCTTTCGTGCATCATCACCTTTCAGCGTCATTTGATCTCTTGGGAGCCGAAAGGAAGCAAGAAATCTTCGATTCAAATCGAGCAATTTATGAAAAAAAGTGGGGGCGATGGAAGGCTCACAGGCATCGTGGCAGGGACACGGATAATGACTGACCTCCCGCGAGTGATATTGCATGTCGGTACCGAAAAAACAGGCTCCACGGCTATTCAGAAAGCCGCTTCCTCCGCGCATGCAGGGCTTTTGAAAGCAGGCTGGTTACTTCCTGCCAGCTTTGGTCCAACTCCACATGTACGTGTAACAACAGCAGCAGTTGATTTTAGCGAGCGCAGCGCGCTGGTTAGACTTCTTCGGTTGCAAAATAAAAAATCACAGGATGCGCTTAGAAACACCTTGAGCGCCGATATAGCGGATGAAATTCAAAAAAAAAGGCCGGATACCGTTCTCATCACTGATGAGCACATTAATGTTCACTTAAGCTCAATTCAGCAACTGCTGCGTATGCGCTCATTTATTGAAGAGTTTGCGCAAGTCGATGAAGTTGTTTTATTCTTTCGGCGACAAGACAACTTCTTGGCGGCTCTCATAAGTGAATCGATCAAACTCGGCCGATTCGGGATTTTTGACCCGGAGAATCCGAAACCAGTCGGTAACACTAGGCCATATCGTTTCAGTTACCAGAAAATAATTTCGAACTTTGAGGCGGCTTTTAGGGGTGCCCGCCTTGTTCTAAAGTGTTATCAGGAAAATCCGGAATATTCAACAGTTAGAGAATTTGCGGGACTTTACCCTGAGCTTAAGAACAGGCTGAGAGAGCCTACGCAGCGTCAAAACTCATCGTTAAGCGCGGCGGTCGCAATGCCGTTGTTGATCATAGGTAATCAAGCATTCAAGAACGGCAATCAGGAACTGCTTTTGCGTTGGCCCGAGGTAATCGCTGCAAGTCAACAGCTTTTTCCTGGGAGCCCGTGGAGGCTTCCTAAGACTAAAGTTACTTCTTTTCTTGAAGACTTCAAAAGTGAAAATGAATGGATTGCGTCTCGACACGAGCAATTTTCCGCATGGCTGAATCCGACCTACTTTGATAGTCGGGAGGACAGGCTTCCAAATCGTGCCGAGTGCGAAAGTGTAATCGATTCACTGTCGGCGAAAATCGATGCCAGACTTGCAAACAACCTTGCGAGTGTTCTAAATTCTATTCCCAATGAGAAATTTAGCGAGAATAGAGCGGGCACGGCTGGAAACGCGTTAAATTATTCGTCGGAAAAGAGGTTGCCGGACAGCTTGCAGCTCACCGAGCCAGGCTCCGTAAAAGAAGAAGGTGCCAGCATTCGTGCAAAATGCCCGGTCTGCGCACAGGCCTATATAATTAGCACAGCTCTGCCAGCCCGCGAGGGGCCGCTTTGTCCGCGTTGTCAGGTGTCTGGAAGGGGCTCCGCAATTGTCTACCATTTTCTGCGGAGCTCAGGCGCGACGCAAGTGTCAAGGCCCTTGGGCTATCGGATAGTCCGCGATATTCGGAATGGCTGGAACGTAAATTCAAATACAGGAATACATATTTGCACAAGCGTCCGCGATTGGATGTCACTCGCCCCCCCCGAAACTGGCTTAACTGGGCGGACGTGGTGATATCCGCGGACGTATTTGAGCATGTTGTAGGGAATAGCATTGAGGCGTTTAACGGAGTTTTCTCCATGCTCAGGCCAGGCGGTAGCCTGATTCTGACCGTTCCGTTCGTGAACGTGGGCGAGGCGATTGAACACTATCCTGGCCTGATTGACTATCGGGCCCGCGTTAAGAATGGGGTTGAAACGGTTGAATTGATCTTTGCCGGCGGGATTAAGCGTATTGCCGATAACCCCGTTTTTCATGGCGGCCCCGGTTCAACATTGGAGTTGAGAATTTTCAACCGTCACAGACTCCTTTGCGAACTTGAGCAAGCCGGTTTCATCGACATCCAGGTTCACGATGATAACCTACCGGAGTCGGGCATTGTCTGGGGCCCGGCATCTCGGCCAATCACGGCACGAAAGCCGCAATAGTCAATTCCATTAGATTCCGGCGCAGTTGCCTGTGACGTCTAGCCAGATCCTTCGAGTATCGCTTAGATATACCCACAAACACATCGGTTTACAGGTTGAGAAATTGAAAACACGAAAGCTTTTTGAGCGCTTAGGCCGTACTCTCGGGGACAAGGATTCGATGGTCGATCATTTTGTGCTCGACTTTGATGCTCCGGTCAGTATTCGCTCCAAAGACGGCGAGAAAGAGTGCGTCACCTGGTTCGTTCCGGAACATGTTCTGGACGGAAGAATGTCGGTATCATTGCCGCCTGGTTCGCTCCTGGAACTTGGATTGCCCATTGCCGTAAAGGAAGACTACGAATTTGTCGTGCAAGGATGCTTGGCATCGAATGACGATGGCATAGGATCAGAATGTGGTCATACTATCAGAGTCCTGGCCAGCGAGACCGCTAATAGCAGAGGCGACTTCGAAGTGGTTTCGGCACTGTATATATCGGGTTGCGATCGCTGGCAGACGATGCGGGTAGGTTTGGAAAGGTTCGTCGGGAAACAAATCTTTGTCTCAGTTGAGTGTTGCGCCTCGGATGATGCACAGCCGGGCATCAGTGGAGTGGCGCTTTCCGAGATCTCGATTGCACGGAGTGATAAGCTCCCGTTGTTCCGGGCGCAGACATTCCGCAAGCTCCGGTCGCAGAACGAAATTGACCATTTCAGCAAGGTCTATAGCCATTCAGTGTATAGCCGACAACAGGACAAACAGGCCAAGGAGGCTTTGGGCGGGCACCGGCCAGTTAAGACATTGAAGTCAGAGTTGTCGAGCCGGAGCGGCTCGAGAAATCTGAAGTCCTGGAATTTTCCACCGCCCGATGAGGGAGAAGTCTCGTTTTCGTATGGCAACAGATTGCTTGCGCAGAATATTCGGCAGAGGTCTCCGGATTTTGATTCGAGGTTGCGAGAGATGGCATCTGAGCGTGACAAGGTCAGGATTCTCTCGCTTTGCAGTGGCGCAGCAAGAGTTGAAGCGGCAATGAGCCGGAGCGCACCTCAGAATGTTTCGTGGGCTTTGCTCGACATGAATCCTGGTCTTCTTGAAATGGCTTCGACACAGTTCCATGATTCGGTTGATCTAGAGCTTTTTAACGAGGATGCCAACCAGTTGAATCCAGTCGATGCTAGCTGGGATATCATTATTTGCGTTTCGGCATTGCACCATATAGTCGAACTGGAACGGATTTTTGAATTTATTGGGGGAAGCCTCACTGACGGCGGCGAGTTCTGGAGCCTTGGCGAGAATATAGGGCGTAATGGCAATCGACTCTGGCCTGATGCGCTGCAGGAAGGCAATAGAGTTTTCCAGCAACTGCCAGATGAACTTCGTATAAACGTGCATACGGGTAATGTCGATGACGTGATTCCTGATAGGGATTTTTCCGTCGGTTGCTTTGAGGGCATTCGTAGCGAGGATATCGAGGGCGTACTTGCAAATTGGCTTTCCCCGATCGACGTGTATCGGAGAAACTGCTTTATGTGGCGGATACTCGACCTATCCTATTCTGAAAACTATGACTTGAGCCGCGGAGATCACGTGCGCCACTTGCAGGCTGTTGTCGATGCGGAGTTGCGGTTTTATAATTCCGGCGGACGTGCAACTGAACTATTTGGCGTCTACAGGAAGTCGATGTAGGGACAAGCTGAGTCTCGAGCTAAGATTTTTTAGGCTGGTTGGCTGAAAATAATATCCGGCTCGTTAGGCTGGGAGCTTTGTTTTTGCTGAACCTTTTTGGCCGGGATTTTTAAGACCTTATGATTTGCTCAATGTGTTTGATCTTTTGTTAGTAAATTCATGATGAGAATCCTTTTGATCGCGTACGAGTTTCCCCCTATTAGCTCTGCGCAGTCTTTGCGTTGGGCAAAACTAGCTGGTGAGCTTAGCGATCAGGGTCACGATGTCACCGTTTTAACTACGAATTTTAGGGTAGTGAATAAACTCACGCCGGATTTAAAAGCTGAATTGACAGTCATACGCACTTGTCCGGGGATATTCATGAGCTTGACGAATCGAATTCAAGCCCGATTTTTCAGTGCAAAGCGTAGAGATGTTCCCGACGGAATTCTAGTGCAGTCGAAACCAATGTTTATAAGGCTCTATCGCCGATTGAGAGGGATTCTTAACCAAGTTGTTTTCCCGGACTTACGAACTGAGTGGTATCCCTTTGCCCGTGTAGCAATCGGTCACCTTCTGCGGTCCGGTTATAAGCCTGATCTGGTGGTAGGGTCTCATGAGCCAGCCATTGATATAGAGCTCGCGATTCACGCTAGTCGTTCTTTTGGTGCGCCAAGCATTGCTGATCTTGGCGATCCAATCGATACAGTTTATTCGCCGAAATGGAGGAGGCGCCTGGACCGGCTTTATGAGGCTTCTTTGATTCGCCGTGTTGACGGTATTACCGTGACCATCGAAGAAGCTAGGCAGGTGCTATCGAATAGACACAAAGCTAAAATTGATAAGTTTGCAGTCGTTCCTCAAGGGTTTGACCGTTGCGCGGCCCCCGAGCCTCGCTCTACAATAGCGTTCAATAGAGCGTGTTTGAATATCGTATTTACCGGTACATTATACGAGAAATTTCGTTATCCCCGTTTCTTTCTGAAAAAACTTCGTGAGCAGTCGGAAGTCCGCTTATGGATTATCGGAAACCTAGTTGGGGAGTTTCCGGAAATTGAAAATTCTGAGTCGATTAGCTTCCTCGGGACGCTTCAGTATTCTGCTGTTCGGGAGATACAGATGATGGCGGATGTGCTTCTGAGTGTTGCGAATAAGCAGAGCGAGCAGATTCCCGGCAAGATATTTGAATATTTCGGAGCACAACGGCCGATTTTGCATGTAAGCTTCGGTGGGGATGATCCGACCGCCGCTATGATTCATAAGTATAAACGGGGCTGGATGGTTCGGGATGCAGATCGGGACTGCACTGAAGTCCTTGGTGATATCAAGGCTCGTTGGCGTTCCAATTCTCTAGAAGAACTTCTGGATCTTGATTCCGCGCTGTTAAGCGAATTTTCTTGGGCCAGGCGAGCAGAGCAGTTTATTGACTTTGCTAAGAAAGTTAAAAAGAAAGATGCATCTGGCGCCTCCGCTTTCGAATAGCAGGTCCCTGATTTACAATGATATTTATTTCGCTGGCCGGTAGACATGGCTTTGACTGTAGGTCAGTATATTCCTCAATTCAATGGCTTGCCTCAGCATTCTCGCGCAGTGCGTCCCGGGTGCGAACGCAATCGATCCATATTTTTGCTGTGTGTCAAGCATTTCCGGCATTCGAGAAGTGTTATTTTTGACTAATCCGGGATCAATTTAAGTGTCGTACCCGAATTGCATAGCTGTTGTTGCGCAAGTGCCCCGAATAACCTCGAGCTGAAAGTCCGAGATTTCCTGACTCCTGTCGATCGCGGTCACCGGCGAAATGCGCGAGGCTTGCTTCCGGGCATCCCTCTTGGTCTCACCAATGCGTTCGGCGGCCACATGCAGAAGAGTCCGCGGGTCTTCGCTGAAGTCCTCATATCTGACGATTTCCAGTCGGTTGATGTTTTTCAGGGCCCGCCTGGCGAGGAAATTCCACCACATGGCGCGCCTGATTTCGACTTCGGGCTCGGCCTCGATTCGTTCGAGTTGCCGCCTTTCCACCCCCGCCAGGAAAGGGTCGCTCGACGTCCCGATTCGGGCCTTTCCCGTCACCGCCATGCGAAGATGCTCGAACGATCGGCTCCATGAGGCAATGGTACTGATCGGGTTTCGAATGCAAAAGAATATCGGACTTTCCGGCATGGACTCTGCAATTTGTTCGAGCCGGGCCGAGAAAGCCAGCGTGTTCTTCGTTCCCAGCGGAAAAGCGTCGCTCTCGGGCGCGTAGCGCAGGTCGGTTCGGACGTCCGATGCGAAAGTGTCTTCGACCAAACGCCCCCTAGAGTCCACCTTGTTCGGCACGGCCTGCCCGGTCAGGATCTGTCCCCGAAGCCGTTGGTAGTAAGCTGCCAGCCCGAAACCGCCCGGATGCTCCAGCGCGCCGAAAACTTCAGCGGGTTCGTTGATCACGATGGCGTCGCCAAGCCCGTCTATGCAGGACGAAAACAGACTTGTCCCGGAACGCGGAATTCCTGTAATGATGAAAT
>Ga0209943_1001585_pt1 | contig 13571 bp, 16 predicted proteins | sample SalPonR1_B_D2_MG_FD_185698 | JGI IMG/M metagenome (GOLD analysis project Ga0209943, IMG submission 185698) | Salt pond soil microbial communities from South San Francisco under conditions of wetland restoration - Salt Pond MetaG R1_B_D2_MG... ... | reverse complement strand
CAGCAAGGTGCATATCGAGGCCGAACGCCACCATGAGAACGGTCTTCAGATCGTGATGATCGGCCATGCCGGGCACCCCGAGACCGTGGGTACCATGGGGCAACTGCCGCCGGGCGAGGTACTGCTCGTCGAGACACCCGGCGATGTGGCCACGCTTGAGATACGCGACGCGGCGAAACTGGCGTTCGTCACCCAGACCACCCTCTCGGTCGATGACACCGCCGAGATCGTCGCCGCCCTCACCGCGCGCTTTCCCGCCATTGTCGGCCCGCACAAGGAAGACATCTGCTACGCCACCACCAACCGGCAGGAGGCCGTCAAGGCGATGGCCGAAAAGGCCGAGGCGATGCTCGTGGTGGGCGCGCCCAACTCGTCGAACTCGAAACGTCTGGTCGAGGTCGGCGCACGCGCCGGGTGCTCCTACGCGCAACTGGTGCAACGTGCGACCGATATCGACTGGCGCGCATTGCAGGGCATCGCTTCCATCGGCATCACCGCCGGGGCGTCTGCCCCCGAAGTGCTGGTCAATGAGGTCATCGACGCGGTCCGCGCGCGTTATGACGTAACCGTCGAGCAGGTCGAGACCGCACAGGAGAACGTCGAATTCAAGGTGCCGAGGGTGCTGCGCGAGACGGCGTGAAATCGGTGGTGGGTGCGACGCGTCAGGTAACGCCCGAGGATCAGCTTGGCCAGGACAGTGTGTTGCGGCCTTGAAGCAGAGTGGCCTTTAGCGGACGTCGAATGACCGCCAGAAGTGCCGCGCGGGATGCGGCAACGGCAGCTCAAGACCAATCCCAACCGCAGCACCCGGCAGAACCCTCCCGCTTGACCAACTCCACACCAAACGCCCCATCCGCCCTTGCCAACCCCGCCCCACCGCGCCAATTTGCGGCCCATGTTCCAGACCATCCCACGCGCCCCGCTGATCCTTGGCCTTGCCGGTCTCCTGCCCTTTCTCTGGGGGGCGCTGACCGTTCTTGTCCCCGATCTTGGCCTGTGGACGGCGCAAACCCTCGGCCCGCGCTTTGCCGGGCCCTACGTCATGCTCTTTTACGGCGCGGTGATCCTGTCGTTCATGTCCGGCGTGCTCTGGGGGTTTGCCACAAAGGCAGAGGGTACGCTGGCCACAGTCGGCTACGCGCTCTCGGTGATCCCCGCGCTCTGGGCGTTCTTCATGACCGGCGGCGGGCCGACTTCGGCAGGGATGAACCTGATCTTCGGCTTTGCCGGGCTGTTGCTGCTGGACATGCAATTCGCCCGCTGGGGTCTTGCGCCCGCATGGTGGATGCCGCTACGGCTCCTGCTCAGCGCCGTGGTGATCGCGTGCCTCGCGGTCGGCGTCTTTCTCTGAGGGCCGAACATGACCGATCTGACGCTTTATTCGATGCCCTCCTCGGGCAACAGCTACAAGGTGCGGCTCATGCTGGCGCTCGAAGGGCGCGCCTATACCCATGTGCCGATCGAGACCAACACTCCCGAACTGGCCGAGGCCAAGGCGCAGGGGCATCTGCCACTCGGCAAGCTGCCCGCGCTGCATCTGAGGGGTGGCGCGATCCTGACGGAATCGAACGCGATCCTGTGGTATCTCGGCGCGGGCACCGGATGGGTGCCCGAGGACGCGCTGGAACAGGCGCAGATGCTCGCCTGGATGTTCTTCGAGCAGAACCGGCACGAGCCGGTCGTTGCCGTGCGCGCCTCGCTCGCCACTTATCCGCATCTCGCACATGAGGCCACGCCCGAACGCATGGCCGAATTGCTCGATCAGGGCCACGCTATCCTTGCACTGATGGAAGACGCGCTGAGCGGGCAGGACTGGTTCTGCGGCCCCTCGCCCACGCTCGCCGATATCGCGCTTTATGCCTATACCCACACGGCGGGCACGCGCGGCGGGTTCGACATGGACCGCTTTGCGCGCCTCACCGCATGGTGCGCGCGCATGGCGGCGCTGCCGGGATATGTGGGGCTGACGGATGCCTGATCTCTTTGCCTATACCGACGGGGCGTGCTCGGGCAATCCCGGTCCCGGGGGCTGGGGCGTGCTGATGCGCGCAATGGCAGGGGCCGAGATCGTCAAGGAACGCGAGCTTTCGGGTGGCGAGGCCGAGACCACCAACAACCGGATGGAGCTTCTGGCGGCGATCCACGCGCTGGAGGCACTATCGAAACCCTCGGCCATCACCATCGTCACCGACAGCGCCTATGTGAAGAACGGGATCACCGGCTGGATGCATGGCTGGAAACGCAACGGCTGGAAAACCGCCGCGAAAAAGCCGGTCAAGAATGTCGAGCTGTGGCAGCGTCTGGATGAGGCGCAAAAGCGCCACAACGTGACCTGGGAATGGGTCAAGGGCCATGCGGGCCACCCCGAGAACGAACGCGCGGACGAGTTGGCGCGCGCAGGCATGGCCCCGTTCAAGCCGGGCAAATCCGGGGCATGAGCGCGCTCATCCTGCTCGATTACGCCTCGGTGCTGATCTTCGCACTGACCGGCGCGCTCGTCGCCTCGCGGCAGCAGCTCGATATCGTGGGCTTTGCTTTTCTCGCCTGCCTGACGGCGGTGGGGGGCGGGACGCTGCGCGACGTGCTGCTGGATCGCAACCCGGTGTTCTGGATGGGCAACCCAAACTATATCCTGATCGCCTGTGCTGCGGCATTGCTGGTCTTTATCACCGCACATCTGGTCGAGAGCCGCTATCGATGGCTCTTGTGGCTCGACAGTTTTGCCCTCGCCGTGGCCGTGCCCGCGGGCGTCAGCGCCGCCATGGCGATGAGCCAGAGCCCGGTGATCGTGGTGCTGATGGGGATGGTCACCGGCTGCATGGGCGGGCTGATGCGCGACGTAGTGGTTGGCGAGGTGCCGCTCGTGCTGAAACAGGGTGAACTCTACGTCTCGGCGGCCTTCGCGGGAGCGCTCGGGGCTGTGGTGGCCGCGCGCGTCACCGACGATCTGCTGCTGATCCTCGGCATCTGCGCCGTCGTCACATGGGCCCTGCGCGCAGGCTCGCTCGCTTTCGGCTGGCGTCTGCCGGTCTACCGCGCCCGTCCGCCAAAGGTCTGAGCGCCCGGACGACGTATTTGCCTCGGAACCCTGCGGGCGGTCAGTGCCAAGAAGGTTCAAAACTTTCTTGAGCGGAATTTTCTGAAAATTCCGTCGTGCAACGGCAACGTCACCCCACGCTCAGCAGTTCGGGATGTTCACCGCAAGCCCGCCAAGCGACGTTTCCTTGTATTTCTCGCTCATGTCCGCGCCGGTCTGGCGCATCGTCTCGATGCAGGCGTCGAGCGGCACCAGGTGTGTGCCGTCGCCGCGCAGGGCCAGGGACGCCGCCGAGACGGCCTTGATCGCGCCCAGCCCGTTGCGCTCGATGCAGGGCACCTGCACAAGACCGCGCACCGGATCGCAGGTCATGCCGAGATGATGCTCGAGCGCGATCTCCGCTGCGTTCTCGATCTGGGCGGGTGTACCGCCCAGCACGGCGCAAAGCCCCGCCGCGCCCATGGCAGAAGCGCTGCCCACCTCGGCCTGGCACCCCGCCTCGGCCCCCGAGATCGAGGCGTTGAACTTGACCAACCCACCGATCGCCGCCGCCGTCAGCAGAAATTCCTCGATCTGTGCCTCATGCGCCCCCGGCACATGTTCCAGCCAGTATTTGATCACCGCAGGCACCACGCCCGCCGCCCCGTTGGTGGGCGCGGTCACCACCTGCCCGCCGGCGGCGTTCTCCTCGTTGACGGCCATGGCATAGGCGCTCATCCAGTCGTTGATCTTGTGCGGCGCGCTCAGGTTGGTGCCGCGCTCGGCGATCAGCGCGTCGCGGATGCCCTTGGCACGACGCTTGACGCCCAGCCCCCCGGGCAGGGTGCCGTCGGTGCTCAGCCCGCGCTCGATACAGTCGTCCATCACCTGCCAGATCCGCGCCACGCCCGAGCGCAGGTTCTCCGGCCCGCCGCGCGCCACCTCGTTGGCGCGTTTCATCGCGGCGATGCTCTTGCCCGAGCGCTCGGCCATCTCCAGCATCTCGACCGCCGACTTGAACGGGTAGGGCACCGGGTCGCCCTCGTCGGTATTACGACCCGCCGCCAGTTCGCCTTCGGTCATCACGAAGCCGCCGCCGATGGAATAATAGGTCTCCTGCAGGATCACGTCGCCCTGTGCGTCGGTGGCCATCAGGATCATGCCATTGGCATGGCCCGGCAGGTTGGGGCCGAAATCGAAGATCAGGTCGTCCTTGGGATGGAACGCCAGCTCGGGCAGGTCCGGCGGCGTCACGGTATGGGTCTCGCGGATCTGCTCGAGCGTGGTCTCGGCGGCCTCGGCGTCATAGGTGTCGGGACGAAAGCCCGCCAGCCCGAGGATCGTCGCCCGGTCGCTCGCATGCCCTACGCCTGTAAACGCGAGACTGCCATGCAGCGAGCCCTTGAGCCCTGCGTAGTGGAACGGCTCGCCGCGCATCCGGTCGAGAAACCGAGCGGCGGCGACCATCGGCCCCATCGTGTGCGACGAGGACGGACCGATGCCGACCTTGAACATCTCGAAGACGGATAGAAACATGTGGCGCGCTCCCTTGGGTCGCGGGTGGATCGCAGGTGTTATTCACGCATCCTCTCACAGCTACTTGTCCGAAAGCGACCGTTCAAGGGCGGCGCGCTGACATGTGTGCGGATCAGAGCGCCGCACCCTCCGGCGGGTCGGCCGGTGCGGGGGCCGTAAAGGGCGCAGGTCCCAGCCCCTCGGCGCGGGCGGCGGCAATCGCACTGGCGCGGGACTCAATGGTTTGGGCGAGGGTTTGCAAGACCGGCCAGCGGGCAAGATCGAACCAGTCGGTTTCGCCCGCAGGGTAGAGCGCGAGCCAGCGCAAGGCGGGGCCGAGATAGAGGCCGACCACGCTGGGCGCGGTGCCGCTGAAGAGGTCGGGATGGGCCTTGGCCGCCGTCTCCAGCGTGTCGAGGTGGCGGGCGGCCTCGGTCTGCATATGGGTGCGCAGCCGGGCCTGCGCACCGGGATCCGCACCCGCATATTGATCGGGATAGAAGATCATCCGCATCGCCGGGTGCAGGGTGTTCGAAATAAAAAACAACCACTTGAGTAGCGCACCGCGCGCCGGGTCATCCGGTGCGGGGGCGAGTGCACCGTGCCGGTCGGCGAGCCATAGCAGGATCGCGCCGGTCTCGAACAGCGCGCCGTCGGGAATCTCGAGCACGGGAATCAGCCCCGCCGGGTTGAGCGCCAGATAGGCGGACGATTTTTGCGCCCGCGCGCGGCGATCGACCAGCACGGTCTCATAGGACACGCCCAGTTCCTCGAGCGCGAGGCGGATGATGAGCGAGGCATTGTCGGGTGCGTAATGCAGGCGATAGATCATGGCGCGACCCTAGCGGGGCCTGCACGCGCCCCTTGCCGGAAAGCGACGCCGCTCAGTCCTTTTCGCCCACATTTTCCGCAAAGGCAGCCTCGAACGCGGCCTTCTTCTCGGCATCGGCGTCTATCTGGTAGCGGGACTTCCAGTCGTCATAAGGCATGCCGTAGAAAACCTCGCGCGCCTCGTCCTTGGTCATCTCGATGTCCTTGGCATGGGCGGCCTCCTGGTACCAGCGGCTCAGGCAGTTGCGGCAAAAGCCGGCGAGGTTCATCAGGTCGATGTTCTGCACATCGGTGCGCTTTTCCATCAGATGATCGCGCAGGGTGCGGAAGGCGGCGGCTTCGAGTTCGATCCGGGTCTGGTCGTCCATGATGTCTCTCCTCTGTCTTCGATCAAGAGTAAGCGTGTTTCATCGTGGCGCAAGGCCTTCAGACGCCGACCTCGCCCGCCACCTCGGTCAGGATGGGCGCAAGGCGCGCGGCCCATGCGGCCTGTTGCGCGGGCGTCTCGATCAGGTCGTTGCGCAGCTCAATGAGCACGTTGGGCCGTTCATGGGCAATCGCATGGCGCGCGATGGCGTCGCCGGGCAGGTGCCCGCCATAGGGCTCGTTATCGCCGACGCAAAGGTCCGGCTCCTCGCGCAGCCGCGCCAGCAGCGGGCGGGCAAATCGCGTATCTGCGGCATAGAGCAGGCCGATATGCCAGGGCCGTGCCGGGCGGCCCTTGAACTGCGGGGTGAAGCTGTGAACCGAGACGATCACGGTGTCGTCGCGCCGCGCCGCCAGTTCCGACAGGGCGGTGTGATAGGGCCGGTAAAGGCGGTTCAGACGCCGCTCGATCTCGGGCCCGTCCGCATGGCGGTTGGCCGGGACCACCGTGCCGTCGTAGAGCTTCATCACCAATGTGGGGTCATCCTCGCCCCGGTTCGGGTCGATCACCAGACGCGAGAAATTCGACAGGATCGCAGGGCCATCGAGCGCCTGCGCCAGCCCCCGCGCCACCCCCGCCGCGCCCACGTCATAGGCGATATGGCGCGCCATGTCAGCGGGGGCCAGACCGAGGCAGCCACCGTTGACGAAGGGCGGCACCGTGTTGGCCGCGTGGTCGCAGGTTACAAGCCAGCGCGCGCTCCGCGCGGCCCCGTCGATTTCATATGGCTGATATATCATCGTGTTGGTTTTTCCTGTCATCTTCCTCTAGGACAGTTGTGCGGCAATGTGAATTGCGCGATAAGGCGAAAGCAGCTTATGTTAGCGATAACATACACACCTGACCGACGAGAGACGAAGGAACACAGATGAGACGCCACCGCAACGTCAAGATCGTGGCCACGCTTGGCCCCGCCTCTTCGGATTACGACACGATCCGCGCCCTGCACGAGGCCGGAGCGGATGTCTTTCGCCTGAACATGAGCCATGGCGAACATGGCGAGATCGCCGAACGCCATCGCATCATTCGCCAGATCGAAGAGGACCTGAACAGCCCGATCGCCATTCTGGCCGACCTTCAGGGGCCGAAACTGCGCGTCGGGACATTCGCGAACGGTGAGGAAGAACTGATCGAGGGCGCGGCGTTCCGGCTAGATCTTGACGAGGCCGAGGGTGACACAAGCCGCGTCTGCCTGCCCCACCCCGAGATCTTCGCAGCGCTGGAGCCGGGCGCCGACCTTTTGGTCAACGACGGCAAGATTCGCCTGCGCGTCACCGCCTGCGGTTCCGATTTCGCCGATTGCGAGGTCGTGATCGGCGGTACGATTTCAAACCGTAAGGGCGTGAACGTGCCTGATGTGGTGCTGCCGCTCGCGGCGCTGTCCGACAAGGACCGCGCCGATCTGGAGTTTGTCTGCGAATTGGGGGTCGACTGGCTGGCACTCAGCTTTGTGCAGCGTCCCGAGGACGTGAACGAGGCGCGCACCCTGACCAAGGGACGCGCCGCGATCCTGTCGAAGATCGAGAAACCGGCGGCGGTAAAGTGCTTTGACGATATTCTCGCGGTCAGCGACGGTATCATGGTGGCGCGCGGCGATCTGGGCGTCGAGTTGCCGGTGCAGAACGTGCCGCCGATCCAGAAGCGGCTGGTGCGCAAGTGCCGCGCCATGGCCAAGCCGGTGATCGTGGCGACGCAGATGCTCGAATCGATGATCGAAAGCCCGATGCCCACCCGCGCCGAGGTCTCGGACGTGGCGACCGCGATCTACGAAGGCTCTGACGCGATCATGCTCTCGGCGGAATCGGCGGCCGGAGATTACCCGGTCGAGGCGGTGCAGACCATGGACAATGTCGCCCGCGAGGTCGAAAGCGACCCGACCTATCGCGAGGTGATCGAGGCCAGCCGCCGCGCCGACCGGCAGACCGTGGCCGACGGCATCGTCGCCGCCGCGCGCGAAATTGCCGAGACGACCGACATCAAGGTGATCTGCTGCTACACCGAATCGGGCACCACGGCCCTGCTGACCGCGCGCGAACGCCCCAAGGTCCCGATCATCGGCCTGACCAGCCTGCGTGGCACCGCCCGGCGTCTTGCGCTGACATGGGGCGTGCATCCGGTCCTGACCGGCGAACTGACGCGATTCAAGATGGCGGTGATCAATGCCGCGCGGGCCGCACGCGCTGAGGGCTATGCCGAAGAAACCGATCAGATCGTTGTCACGGCGGGCGTGCCGTTCAACGTGCCGGGCACCACCAACATCCTGCGCGTGGCCCCCTGTCAAGAAAGTTTGATTTACGCCACTGATCCGGGGTAAGCTTGCGCAATTAACGTAAGTGATTTCTCAGAGGTGTGTAATGGATCCCGATCTTGCGATGGCTATCGGTATGGTGCTGGCCGTGTTCTCTATTCCTTCGGTGCTGTCGGCGCTGTCTGACAGACGTGCGCCGAGGGTTGCCATGTTCACGATTATCGGGGCCGGGGGACTGATCCTCTGGGCGCTCAGTAACAAGCCCGGCGGCTACAGTCTGTCGGAGTTGCCCAAGCTGCTGATCGAGGTGATCGGACGCTATATCTGACAGCGTGGGAATTTCGCAGTCAGCCCCTTGCACAAATCAGGGCGTGCGCGTATACGGCGCGCTCTATCCGCAGGACCGGCCAGACGTGGCATGCCGAGTCGTGCGGCCCTACCGACCTAGAAAAGGAGCCGGAAATGCCCAAGATGAAGACAAAGTCGAGCTGCAAGAAGCGGTTCAAGGTGACGGCGACGGGCCGTGTTGTGGCCGCCCAGGCGGGCAAGAGCCACGGCATGATCAAGCGCACCAACAAATTCATCCGTAACGCGCGTGGCACCACCACGCTCAGCAAAGCCGACGAAGGTATCATCAAGCCGATGATGCCCTACGCACGCTAAGCCTTCAGGAGGATTTGAAAGATGTCACGCGTCAAAGGTGGGGTTGTTACCCACGCCCGTCACAAGAAAGTCGTCAAGGCCGCCAAGGGCTACTATGGCCGCCGCAAGAACACCTTCAAGGTGGCCGCACAGGCCGTCGACAAGGCCAACCAATACGCCACGCGCGACCGCAAGAACCGCAAGCGCAACTTCCGCGCGCTGTGGATCCAGCGGATCAACGCTGCCGTGCGCGCCCATGATGAGGCACTGACCTATTCGCGCTTCATCAACGGGCTGACCCTGGCCGGGGTCGAGGTGGACCGCAAGGTTCTGGCCGATCTGGCCGTGCACGAACCCGCCGCCTTCGGCGCGATCGTGGATCAGGCCAAGGGTGCCCTGGCGTCCTGAGCCGGTCGCGCATTGAGGGACAGGAAAAAGACCGCCGTTCGGGTATGCCCCGGGCGGCGGTTTCATTTTGCACGCTCACGCACGTTGATCACACCCGGTGATAGGGGCTGCCCGCAAGGATCGAGGCGGCACGGTAGAGCTGTTCACTGAGCATGACGCGGGCCAGCATATGCGGCCAGACCATCTTGCCAAATGACAGCGCGACATCGGCCTGCGCGCGCAAGCTCGGGGCAATCCCGTCCGCCCCGCCGATGACAAACGCCACATCGCCGCGCCCCTCATCGCGCCACCCGGCGATACGGTTGGAAAACGCGGGCGAGGACAGGACCGTACCACGTTCATCCAGCGCCACGATCACAGCGCCCTTGGGGATCACGCGCTGCAACAGGACGGCCTCGGCCTCCATGCCGCCGCCCTTCTTGTCCTCGACCTCGTGCAGGCTGAGAGGGCCAAGGCCCAGCGCCCGCCCCGTTCGGTCGAACCGGGTGATGTAATCGTCGATCAATGCGCGTTCCGGGCCGGTCCGCAACCGGCCCACCGCGCAGATATGCACCCGCATTCAGGCCTGGGTCGCTGCCGTCTGCCCGGTGGGCATCCACATCTTCTCAAGCTGATAGAACTCGCGCACTTCGGGGCGGAAGACATGGACGATCACGTCACCCGTGTCGATCAGAACCCAGTCGCCGGTGTCCTTGCCCTCGGTGCGGGCCGGAACACCGTGCTCCTGCTTGAGCCGATCCACCAGTTTCTCGGCAATCGCCGAAACCTGCCGCGACGAGCGGCCCGAGCAGATCACCATGTAGTCGCCCATGGCGGTCTTGCCGCGCAGGTCAATCTGCACGACGTCTTCGGCCTTGTCGTCGGAAAGGGATTGAAGGATCGCCGCAAGCTGCGCTTCGCTATCTGCGGTCGTGACGGGCGTCATCGCGAACGCCCCCTGCTCAGCGGCGCCTGCCGCATGCATTGTAAAAGACAGGACATAGTCCTCCTCTCTGGCGCACCGCAAAGCCCCGGTGCCGGGCATGTGTCAAAGGTAGCAAGACAAAGGTGACTTTTCAATGAAACGCAACGCATGCAAGGGAAAATCCACGCGAATATGCGCTGATTTTACCCAATAGGGGCCGGTTCGCCCAGCATTCGCACCTCGCGTTGCGGGAAGGGGATGGAAATGCCACCCGCCTGAAACGCGTCCCAGAGCGCCAGATAGACATTGCCGCGGATGTTGGTGAGGCCACCGGTGGGATCACGAATCCAGAACCGCAGGATATAGTCCACGCTGCTGTCGCCAAAGCCGACGATATGGCAGACCGGCGGCTGTTCGCTCAGCACGCGGTCGACACCGCGCGCGGCTTCGGTGGCGATCTTGCGTACCTTGTGCGGGTCGTCGCCATAGGCGGTGCCGAAATAGATATCGAGCCGCACGAAATCGTTGGAATGCGACCAGTTGACCACCTGCCCGGTGATCAGGTCCTCGTTCGGGATCAGATACTCGCGCCCGTCGCGTGTTGTGATCGACACATAGCGCGCACCGAGGCTGTTGATCCAGCCAAAGGTTTCGCCAAGGCTGATCACATCGCCCGGCTTGATCGACTTGTCGAGCAGGATGATCACGCCCGACACAAGGTTCGACACCACCTTTTGCAGGCCGAACCCAAGCCCCACCCCGATCGCCCCCGACAGGACCGCAAGGCCGGTCAGATCGACACCGACGGTGCGCAGCCCGATGAAGAACGCAGCACCATAAAGCAGCACTTGCAGGAACTTGACCACCAGTACCTGCATCGAGGGTGAAATATCGGCATTCTTGCGCACCTGCGCCGCGCTGGTGGTCGAGATGAACCGCGCCATGGCAAAGAGCACGCCGATCACGATCACCGCCTGCACGATCAGCCAGAGCGACAGCCGCGTCTCGCCGAACTCGACCGCCCAGCCATCGAGCAGGGTTCGCGCCTCTTCGGTCAGGTTCAGGATGCTGAGCGTGACCCATGCCCAGGCCGCGTAGCGCACCAGCGCCCGCAGGAAACTGTTGCCGATCAGCCGTGTCAAGACGGCGATCATCAGCCACGCAAGGGCAAGTTCGGCGAAGATCGTCAACAGGTAGGACCGGCTGGGCCAGGTATAGGTCTGCATCAGCCAGACCAAAGGCCAGATCAGCATCACGAAAAAGATCAGCCGCAATCGCCGGTGCAGCATCACCAGCAGCCGCATGCGCCATTTCGGCCAGCCCTCGCGCCGCCGCATCCACTCGCGGCAGACCGGGCCAAGCAGCGCACCGAGGACATGCGCCAGCCCGAAGAGGCCGACCGCAATGAGGATCTGATACGCATTCCAAGGGCGCAGCAGGCTGCGCAGGAACAGTTCCAACTGCGCCCAGAGCCCGAGCGCGATATCCTGTGTCAACGTGACGGCATCACCTTCCATGCGCGCCAGAGTGGCATGCCCCCCGCGCGCCCACAAGGCTGCACTGGACAAGGCGGGAAAATCCGGTTCTGTTCACCCGATCAAAGACGGAGGAGCGCCATGACCACTGCCCTGATCACCCATCCCGATTGCCTGGGGCACGAACCGCCCGAGGGCCATCCCGAACAGGTGGCCCGACTGGAGCGGGTTCTGGCGGCGCTGTTGGAAAAGGATCTGCTGCGCGTCACGGCCCCGTTGGTGGCAGAGGACGATCTGCTGCGGGTCCATCCCAGAAGTTATGTCGAGACGGTCCGCGCCGCGGCCCCCGACGAAGGGCTTGTGCAACTGGATGCCGACACGTGGATGTCGCCGGGCAGCCTCGCCGCAGCGCATCGCGGCGCCGGTGGCGCGATCCGCGGCGTCGATCTGGTGCTGTCGGGCGAGGCGCATAACGCCTTTGTCGCGACCCGCCCGCCTGGCCACCATGCCGAGCGCGAAACCCCGATGGGGTTCTGCCTGTTCGGCAATGTAGCAGCGGCGGCGAAATACGCGCTCGATCATCACGGGCTGGGCCGTGTCGCGGTGGTGGATTTCGATGTGCATCACGGCAATGGCACGCAGGACCTGCTGGAGGACGAGCCGCGCGCGCTCTTCGTCTCGTCGCACCAGTTCCCGCTCTGGCCCGGCACCGGCGCCGCGCATGAGACAGGACCGCATGACACGATCCTGAACGTGCCGCTCGCGCCGCGCTCGGGCAGCGATGCGTTCCGCCGCGCCTATGAGGACACGGTGTTTCCCCGCCTGCGCGCCTTCAAGCCCGATCTGATCCTCGTCTCCGCCGGATTCGACGCCCATCGCGATGACCCGCTGGCGGAGTTGATGCTGACGACGGAGGATTTCACCTGGATCACCGAACGGCTCTGCGATCTCGCGGATGATCTTTGCGGTGGCCGCCTCGTCAGCTGTCTGGAAGGCGGCTATAACCTCTATGCCCTGGCCGAGAGCGCGGCGGCCCATGTCGATGTGCTGATCACGCGTGGCAGCGCCTGAGCGCGGCCCCCGAAAAGGAAACCCCATGCGTGCCGGCCTCGCCCTGCTCTGCCTCGCCTATGTGCTGAGCCAGTTCTTTCGCGCCTTCCTCGCAGTGCTCAGCGGGCCATTGGCGCGCGATATCGGCACCACGCCGGATGATCTGGCCTTTGCCTCGGGGCTGTGGTTCGTGATCTTTGCAGCGATGCAGATTCCGGTGGGATGGGCGCTTGACCGGATCGGCCCGCGCCGCACAGCGGCGGTGCTTTTGCTGGTGGGCGGCGGCGGCGGGGCGGCCCTCTTTGCGCTGGCCACCACGCCGCTGCATGTCAGCCTTGCGATGGCCCTTATCGGCGTAGGCTGCTCGCCGGTGCTGATGGCGTCCTACTACATCTTCGCGCGGCAATTCCCGCCCGCCCGTTTTGCCACCCTCGCCGCCTTGATGCTGGGGGTCGGATCGGTGGGCAATCTGGTGGCCTCTTACCCGATGGCCTGGGCGGCGGAGACGATGGGCTGGCGCGCCGCACTCTGGGGGTTGGCGAGTATATCGGCGGTCATCGCCCTCGGGATTCAGACCCTCGTACGCGATCCCGAGGCCGTGACCGGCGAGACGCGCGGCTCGGTCCTAGACCTGCTGAAAATGCCAGTGATCTGGACGATCCTGCCGCTGATGTTCGTGGCCTATGCCCCTGCGGCGGCGCTGCGCGGGCTCTGGGCCGGGCCGTATCTCACAGACGTCTTTACGCTCGATACCGGGCAGGTCGGGCAGGCGACGCTGGTGATGGGGCTGGCGATGATCGCGGGCACGCTCAGCTATGGCCCGCTCGACCGGCTGTTCCAGACCCGAAAATGGGTGATCTTCACCGGCAACCTGATCTGCGCGCTGGCCACATGCACGCTGATGCTCTGGCCGGATACGAGCCTTGCGCTCTCCATCGCGCTGCTGGCCATCATCGGCTTTTCCGGCGCGTCCTTCCCCGTGATCATCGCGCATGGCCGCAGCTTTTTCCCGCCACATCTGGCCGGACGCGGGGTGACGCTGCTCAATCTCTTCG
>Ga0209943_1001583_pt1 | contig 13591 bp, 14 predicted proteins | sample SalPonR1_B_D2_MG_FD_185698 | JGI IMG/M metagenome (GOLD analysis project Ga0209943, IMG submission 185698) | Salt pond soil microbial communities from South San Francisco under conditions of wetland restoration - Salt Pond MetaG R1_B_D2_MG... ... | reverse complement strand
CAGAAGCAGGTCACGACAGAGCGAGCGTGGGTAAGCATCGCGTATTCCTTTGCACGTGTGATTGGTCCCTGAATAACATGGATTAGATAATCCTGATATGACACATGTCAATCGAGCCCGATATGCGGCGATTCAAGGCTGAAAATCCGGGCATACTGGCTCTCGTCTACCGCGCGCAGCCCAGAGCCATGCATCGGATCGTGATCAACAAACCGGGCGGCTATTCGGCCCTCGAGTACGTCGAATCCCCCGATCCGCAGCCGCGCCCCGGCGAAGTCGTCATCGAAACTCAAGCCTGCGGCCTGAACTATGCCGACGGCATCATCCGGATGGGCCTGTACGAATCGGCGAAAAAACTTCACGGCTACCCGATCACCCCGGGCTTCGAGGTCGCCGGCCGGGTGTCCGCGGTCGGCGACGGCGTCGGCGAATTCGCCATCGGCGACGAGGTCATCGGCCTGACCCTGTTCAACGGCTATGCGAGTCACCTGAAGACCGGCGTCGACGGCGTGTTCAAAAAGCCCGAGCACTTGAGCACGGCCGAGGCCGCCACGCTGCCGACGGTATTCCTCACCGCCTGGTGGATGATCCACCGCCAGCTCCATCCGCGCCCGGGCGAGACCTGGCTGGTGCATTCGGCGGCCGGTGGCGTCGGCTCGGCGATCCTGCAACTGGGCAAACTGGCCGGCGCACGCACCATCGGCGTGGTCGGCGGCGCGCACAAGGTGGATCATTGCCGGGCGATGGGCGCGGATGAAGTCATCGACAAATCCAGCCGGGCGCTATGGCCCGAACTCGAACGCCTGGCCCCCGACGGGCTCGACGCCGTGTTCGACGCCAACGGCGTGGAAACGCTGAAAAAAAGCTACGACCACCTGGCGTCCACCGGCCGGCTGATGGTCTACGGCTTCCACACGATGCTGCCCAAGACGGGCCGGATGAACTACCTGAAGTTGGCCGTGGACTGGCTGCGTACCCCGCGCTTCAACCCGCTGCACATGACGCGCGACAACAAGAGCGTGCTGGCCGCCAACCTGAGCTTTCTGCAATCTCACGCCCCCAGCCTGCGCGAAGGCATGCTGTGGTTGTTGGGGCGCTTCGAAGGCGGCGAACTCAAGCCCTTGCCGGTCGAAACCTGGTCGCTCGAAGACGCGGGCAAGGCACAGCAACGAATCGAATCGGGCCGGACCGTCGGCAAGCTGGCGCTGATTCCCGAGGGCGCGGAGACGCCAATTCCATGAAGCCGGAACCGTGGCTGCACACGGCACCCTTGGGCCGTGTCAGTCCGCTTCCGAATCCGCGTCCCGCTCGCGCAGCTCGCGTGCAACGCGGAAACCCACGCGTGCGCCGCTGAAATCGGAACGCCCGGCCAGCCGATACGCCGAGCGGCTCATCCGGGGGGCATTGCTCCAGGCGCCGCCGCGCAGCACTCGTCGGTCACAGTCGGCAACGATGCGCGCGAGGCCGTCGACGGGCGGGTCGCTGTAGTCGTCGATCCAGCAGTCGGCCACCCATTCGAGCTGGTTGCCGCCGATATCGAAAAGGCCGAACGGATTCGGCGAAAACGAACCGGCCGGCGCCGGTCCCCAGCTGCCGTCCCGGTAGCCGGCGAATGCGTCGGTCCAGCGCTGACCGCCGACAAACCGGTCGTCTGCACCAGCCAGGTTTTCAACAGCGTCTTCCGGCGCTGCGTCGCCCCACCAGTAACGCGTTTGAGTGCCGGCGCGCAGGGCATATTCGAACTCGGCTTCGGTCGGCAGTCGATACGCCTGGCCGGTCACTTCGGAAAGCCATGCCGCGTACGCACGGGCATCATTGAACGACACATGGGTCACCGGATCGTCGCCGCGCGCCTCATTGCCCCGGAAATCGTCCTTCCAGTCGACGTTGCGCCGCGCGGTGATACCGCCGGTCCGGACGTCGAAGATACTCGACTCGCCGTTGCGCTCGGCATCGGTGCGGTAATCGGTGGCTGTGACGAACGCCCGGAACTGGGCAACCGTGATCTCGGTGCGAGACAGCGCAAAGCCGCTGTCGAACTCGGCCTCGAAACGCGGGCCTTCGCCCGCGAATCGCCCTGCTTCGTCCGGCGGCGACCCCAGCATGGCGCTGCCGGTCGGGATCACCACCATCTCCGGACCGCCGACCGGGCCCGGCACGGCTTCACCAAACACCTGTCCCGGCTCGAATCGACCATAGCGGCGAATCCGCGACAGGCGATCGCGCATGGCCTGAACCTCGGCGGCATCGACATCCAGCGCCGACATCCGCTCCAACAACGCGGCGGCTGTATCGATCTCGACCGCGGCCAAAGCAAGCTCGAACAGCCGGCGCAGCTCGGCCGCGCGAGCGGCGCGCTGCACCTGCAGCTGCTCGCGCAGCTCCGCGAGCCGGCGCGCCGGTACCGGAACAGTCTCAAGATTCTCCAGCCATTCGGTCGCGGCCCCGACCTGGCCGTCATCCAGTAATCCGGTGAACCGCTCGACCATCGCGCGGCGAAGATCGGCCGCCAGCGGCGCCAGGTCGCCGGGCCGCCGATCGGCCTGGCGGAGCCGTTCAAGATAACCAAGCGCGGAATCCGCTTGCGGCTCGACCAGCCGTCCAGCTGCAAGCGCTTCGGCAAACTGCGCCATTAGCGCTTCGTTCTCGGCATCGGCCGCGATCGCCGAATCGATTTCCGGCTGTATGCCCAGTTCCGGCGCGAGCAGGGAGAGCACGGCCTGCCGGGCGCGCGCGGTTTCCAGAGCGCCGGCCGCGACGGCGTCCAGCGCAGCGCTTCGGACCTCGTCCATCAGCCTCGCCAGCTCGGCCTCGAGTTGCGCGCTATCGCCGGCTGCCGCCTGTCGGTCGAGCAGCGCCTGAAGACGCTGATCGCGCTGCGGATCCGGCAGCTGCACGTCCGGCCTCTGGCGGGGCGGCGGTACGTTCATCTCCGGAATAGCCATCAGGAAATCGTCATCGCCGCCACTGCCGACGATGTCCCCCAGGCGACGAACCGAGCGATCCTCGTCGGCCTGGCCGGCGGTCTCGCGGCCTTCCTCGCCAGTCTGCGCACTCGAACAGACGGGCAGCGTCAGGGTTGCCGAGAACACTGCGGCGAAAATCCAGATTTCAGGAGTCTTGGGCATCTCGAGTCAAGTTCAGATGGGCTGATGGACCGCACAGGGCGTCAAGGGTAGTGCATTCGACGCCGGGACACGCGCGCAAACCCGGACATAGCTCACCCTTCGGGATGAATACGCCAGTCGTCATGAGTCAGGAGGACAACATGAAGAAGATCGGAGCCATTGACTATATCGAACTGCCCGCACGCGACATCGAGGCCGCGAAGGCTTTTTACTCTAGAGCATTCGGCTGGAATTTCGTCGACTACGGGTGGGAGCAGGGAACCTCTGAACAACCCTGCGCGGAGCGCGTTTCACTCAGAAAAGCCGCAGATTGTGTGGGGCGAGCCGAGCGACAGTAGCCATAGCTACGGCCGAGGGTCGCAACGCGCGAGATGCGGCTTTTCCGGCGAAACCCTGCGGGACGGGCCTTTGCGGGCGCTCCGCCAAGCCGAACCGGAGCATCCCGCAATGGCGCCGTCGCGCCCTCGCAGGGTTATTCAGAGGTTCCCCGTGTTTCGTTCCAGGACGCCGGCATGGACGGCGGTTTCTACAAGTCCGACAAGACAGCCAGCACCGCCAGCGGGAGCGCGCCGGTCGTGCTCTACAGCAGCGAGCTGGAGAATACCTTTGAAGTGGTGCTGGAGTCGGGCGGGGAGATTGTCGAACAGATTTTTGAATTTCCGGGTGGGCGGCGGTTTCATTTTGCGGACCCGAATGGGAATGAATTGGCGGTCTGGTCGGAAACCTGACCGAGTGCTCGCCGACCCACATCAGGTGCCGAGGCGCTCGACGGGAGCCTTCGGGTAAGATCTAGGCGACAGTTCCGCGATCCGCCCTTGTCTTTTGAGGCAGCATTGCATACGAACAGGCAGTGGCGTCGATCTCGATCTCCATCTCCACCCAGTTTTGCCCTGGTCGGGCAGCGTATCGGAGTCATGCTGACTACAGCAGTGATGCGTGACGGTAAGATTCAGCAAATACAGGGAAAGACCATGACTGCGACAATTATCGTGACGCTGGGTGTCGTAGCGGCATTCATGTGCGTGGCGCTGGGGCCTTCGGTGCGCACGTCTTGCGCGCTCGGCTGTCGGAAGAACTATTGAACACCCGGGGAAACCGCTCTGGCTTTCTTTATGTTCCTGTGATGCTGTAAACGAATTGATTCACTTCTCTACATGCTCAGGAAGCAGAGGCGGCATCGCTGAAAAGCTCGGGAAACATTCCAAAGAAAAGCATCGCACCCAGACCAAGCGGACAGAGCCAGGCTACGAGGAACCGCCATAGCAGGAGATGGCGCCCTCTGAGCCCTGTTTCTTTATCCACGAGCTTGCGATCGGCAATCCAGCCTATGAATATCGCCGTTATTAAACCGGCAAGCGGCAGTAACAATCGGGAAATCATGCCAAATTGTGCATCGAACCAGTTCGCATCGCGAAATCCTGGAACAAAAAACAGCGGCCGAACCTCATTTATGATATTCAAGCTAAGTAGAGCAGGCAGTCCAACGAAAAAGGCAATCACAGAAATCACTATGGTTGCGCTTGTTCGCTCGATATCGAATCGACGACAAGTCCAGGCCACAACGACTTCCAGCATTGCGACTGAAGAGGTAAGTCCCGCGAGAATGAACAGGATGAAAAACAAAAGTCCGATCAGCGCGCCCGCCGGCATTGTCTGGAAGGCTAGAGGGAGACTTTGGAAGATCAGACCGGGCCCGGCGCTTGGTTCCAACCCAACCAAAAATACGATTGGAAAAATTGCAAAGCCTGCGATTATCGCCACAAATGTGTCCAAGCCCGCGATTGCCACACTAGCACCAGGTAGACTGGTTTCTCGCGACACATAGGCACCGTAAGTGATCATGGCTGCCCCGCCGAGCGCGAGGGAGAAGAAAGCTTGTCCCAGAGCGGCGCTCATCACTTTCGGTTGCAGCGCCAGATTGAAATCGGGCTCGAAAAGAAACTTCGTTGCCGCCGCGAGGTCACCTACTGTCGCGGCATAGATGGCAATGCCCAGGATCAATAAAAAGAATAACGGCATGCCCACACGGGCGAGCGATTCGATCCCGTACCGGACGCCACGAAGCACAATCGCCGCAGTGCAGGCACTTACCAAAAAGTGAAAGAAAAGGAGCAGCACCGGCCTTGTAAAAAGCCCGGTCATCATGCCTCGAACTTCACCATCCGATTTACCTTGAAATGCTCCGGCAAACGGGTCGCCATGACTCAGTGCCATGGCGAATTCCGTGGCAAACCGGCCTGCATAGTAAAGGACCCAGCCGATCACTATCGTATAGCCACTCAGGGCGAGAAACGTTGCAAACATCCCCACCCAGGCTAAACTTGCCCACACCGGCGAGGCTCCGGATTGGCGAGCTAAATTAAGCGTGCTTTCGACTGCGCTGCTACGGCCAGTGCGCCCTATCACGAATTCTGCGAGCAGTAGTGGAATCCCGATTATCGCTATGCAAGCCAGATAAACCAGAACAAAGGCCGCTCCGCCATGCGTACCTGCCTCCGCAGGAAAACGCCACAGATTGCCGAGGCCGACAGCAGAGCCGGCAGCTGCCAGAATAAAGGCTCCGCGAGAGGACCAGTTGCTTTGAACAGGCATAAAGACCCTTCCTTTTCGCCCAGATCCCAGACCCTGGGCACCTCGAATGTCACCGTCAACCACGGGCACATAACCATTCGGAACGCCTTCGGCAGTCAGACGGCGGTCGCAGAAATCAGGGAAAAACCACAGATTCCAGAGAAGCGTATCACCAAATCAACTTTCACATTCAAGTTATTTTGCAAGATCAGGTTCGCTCTCTTCATCGAAAAGATCTTCGGAAATCGCGTTATCAAGTCGATCGATAAACTCCAGGAAAAGCGCGAATTCGCCAGGGCTGTACAGATTTCGGACCATTTCGCCGGAGCGCTCGACCTTCGGAACGATCTGTCTGCAAAGCTCTTCGCCTTCAGGGGTTAAATGCAGCATCACGCTCCTGCTGTCGCTTTCGTGCGCGGAGCGACAAAGCAAGTCCAGCTTGATCAGCTTCGCAGTAGCGCGGGTGATAGTCGCCCTGTCCATGCCCGTGAGTTCGCTGAGTTGGGTAGGCGTAGAAGAGCCTTTTATTCCGATCATCCCGAGCGCACGCCACTCGCGGGTGGATATCCCGAGCGCCCGAACAAACCGTTCAGTTGTGGCCCGACGGATGCGAAGCGACAGTTGGGCAAAACGATAGGGCAGGTGGGAGTGCAAATCCATCATTTGAACAGAACCGGCTTGAGCGAAGGTCTCATGTTACGGGATCGAGCTGAGACCGATGTGCTGTCGCTGGAACTCGATCGGCATGGTGGATCAGGCCCATTTTGCGGCCGCCGGAAAAATCGCGCTTGCAACGACCGAAAAAAAACAATATGCTTTCACCTTCAAGCATAATTTCCAAAGGTTGCGGGAGCGTTCAAATGAGAAAACTGGCCATCACCCTGTTGTTCTATGGATTCAGCCAGGTCGCAATTGTGGCCTGGGCGCAGACAGACGGCGACCCTGAACAGGTGGATTCAGTATCGTCGGCGGCGAGCGAACCTGAAATTGACGACACGATTGTTGTCACGGCTCAGCGGCGTGAAGAGGCACTGTCCACAGTGCCCTTGGCAATCACTGCGGTGTCGGGAGATGCGCTTTCCCGCTTGGGCGCGACGGATACTACGGCGCTTGGCCAGCTGGCTCCCAACGTGAACTTCGCCAACGAGACTTCCCGTGACGCGGTATTCATCACTATTAGGGGAATTTCGGCAACTGACAACAGAAACGAGGCGGATCCGACCACTGCATTTCACATTGACGGTGGCTACGTGCCGCGGCTCTCAGGCGCAAACGCCTATTTTTTCGACGTTGAACGGGTCGAGATCTTGCGTGGCCCTCAGGGTACGCTCTACGGACGCAACAGTACCTCCGGCGCCGTCAACCTGATCAGCCGGAAGCCGGAAAACGACTTCGGTGGCTTCGTTGAAACGCGTTACGGAAATTTCGACCGGTTCTTGACGACTGGTGCAATCAACGTACCGCTGGTCGACGACACCCTCGCCGTACGCCTGGCTTTCATCAATGAGTCCCGTGATGGCTTCAGGGACAACACGCCCGTTCGTGAGAAGGGCGACGATGCCGAAGATTTTGCCGCCAGGCTGCATGTTCTTGGACGCCCGACGGAAAGGCTGACGATCCTCGGAACAGTTGAGACATATCAGAAGAGTGGCGTCGGCGGTGTCCAGGCCTTTCTCCCCTTTGAAGGCAACCCCAACCCCTCGGTCGTCGCCCCGAGCCGGACCAGATTCCCTCTGAATACTGAGGGTTTTCGCGACAACAACACCGATGCCTCACGGCTCAATGTCAACTATGACCTTGACTTTGCCACCGCGACTTATCAATTTTCTTATCGCGACGAGGAACGTGAGTCGCTTAACGACCTTGACGGAACCGCGGTTTCAGATTCTATACTGCAGGAAACGTTCTCCTCCGAGTCCACCACGCACGAACTGCGGCTGGCCTCCAACGGCGATCGAAATCTGGATTGGATCGTCGGTGCATTTTACCTGGACGAGGAACTGAACAGCGTTTTCAACATCCAGATTCCGACCAGTTTCGGGGCTTTCAGTCGGCTGGATTTCGACTTCGTGGACCGGAATCAAAGCAGCCGTTCCTATGCCTTTTTCGCGCAGGGCACGTACGCTCTGAACGAAAGTCTGGACCTCACGGTTGGGGGACGCTACACGAAGGACGAAAAGAAAAAGCCCGACAGCCAGCAGGTTATTCGGCGCCTGGATGCCATGGGCCCACCGCCGTTTCAGATCATATCCCAGAATCAAAGTGCCGATTTTGAAGAAGCTACCTGGCGCATCGCGCTGGACTATACCTTGCCCGACAAAACACTGATCTATGGCTCCGTCAGCACCGGCTATAAAGCAGGTGGCTTCAATCGCGGCGCAAGCCAACAAGTGTACGATCCCGAGACAGTGATTTCATATGAGACCGGAATAAAAACCGCCCTGTTTGACAATCTGCTCCGCCTGAACGCTGCTGCATTTCTTTATGACTACGAAGATCTGCAGCTTGCTCAGGTGGAAACTCAACCGAACGGAGTAATCGAAAATATTACCCGTAATGCTGCTTCTGCCGATATCTGGGGCCTGGAGCTCGAAGCTTCTGCCCGGCCCTGGAACGGCGGAAATGTTGCGCTCTCGCTCGGCTATTTGAACACGGAGTTTCAGCGGTTCCCCAACGTTCTCGATGACCTCACCGGTAACGTGGAAGATCTTTCGGGTAACCGATTGGTCAACGCCCCGGAATTTACAGCAACACTCACCCTGGAGCCGATCACGATTCCCGTTGGCTCAGGCACCTTGACCCCTCTCGTTCAGTTCCACTATGAGAGCGATGCATTTCTCCGGGTTCAGAACCGCGAAAGCGATCGTAGAGACGATTTCAGCAAGACGGATGTGCGTCTGCGTTATTCAGGCGCGGATGACGCCTGGTTTGTCGAGGGCTTCGTACAGAACATCGAAGACAATAACGTCCTGTATTCGGTTTCGACCGGGACCTTTATTATTGGATCGGGGCCCAGCTTCAAGGGGGTTTTTGGCGCACCAAGAACCTACGGTATCAGGATCGGTGCGCAATTCTAATGTACCCCGTGGCTGATCTTTCAGCAGTCAGAGCTTGACTGGATAAGCAGCGCAAGGCGCAGCCAACAGCGAATGGCGAGCCCTGCCTTGGAGTTCAGCGCTTTCCGACTTGCTGAAAGTTACCGGATTGTCGAAATGCCTATCCTGGCAATAGCCTTCGAAAGAATTCAGTTCCCTAACGCAAGGAAAAAAATGAGCTTCTTCCAAACTACAAGAAAAGCCGCAGATGTCATGTCACTTTTCAAAAGATTCCCAAAGGCCGTAAAGCCTTTACTTGAATATCATGACATTGTGCTGCGTGAGGACAACTCCGCCTTTTCAATCGGTGAGCGAGAGCTCATTGCAGCGTATGTGTCTTCATTGAACGGGTGCGAATACTGTTTCACGGCACATCGGCGTTACGCGGAAGCCTTCGGCATCGACCCGTCTGTATTCGAAGCCGATTCGATAGTGTTTGATTGGAACGTGCTTCCCATGAAACTCGCCCCTGTATTCGAGTACGTCAGAAAGCTTACCGTGAGCCCAAAATCGGTCGAACAGTCCGACGCCGACGCAGTGTTTGCCGAAGGTTGGGACGACGACGCTCTTTTCGATGCAATTTCCATCTGCGCTTTGTACAGCTTCATGAACCGGATCGTCGAAGGGTCCGGAATCAAGGAATACCGTGACGCAAACCGGCTTTCGCCTTCGGCAATGCGTTCATTCAGATATGTCAACATCTTGAGGCTGATCGACACTGAATAAAGCGGTGCAAGGAGCGATATCACGATCATTCCCTCAGGCTAACCTGAACACCGGCGGAAACGCGACGACTAAAATCGCCCACAGCGCTACTGCGTTGACCAGCAGCGCGCTGACCACGAGCACTACCTGGACGATGTCGAAGATGCCCGGCGGCCTTGCAGGATCGCGCGAGGATATTGAGTACAGCAGTTCCCCGGAAGCACCACCAGCAGCAGGTCCAAGGCGATCAGCAGTTCGCGCTCGACGTTCAGAGCGCCGAGAATAACGGAGACACCCTTAACGAGAGAACAACGGATACATCCATATCGAGAGAAGCAAAAATATGGGCGTCCGTGTGCCGGCGTGCCCCCACTCACTCAAAAATTGCAGTGATCACCCCGAACAGGAGTACGCAGAATCCCCCGATTTCCGCAATGATCAGTGACCACATGAACCAACCGAAAATGAGAGGAGCGTTGATGAATTGATTTTCCGTCTTCTTGAGGAACCCTTGCACCATGTAGCTGATAATCGCCATGGCGAAATAGATCACAAGAAAAAACGTCGCAACAAACTCGATCTTGTTCGGCAGTTGACTGATTTCGACAAACGTCGCTACCAACAGCGCGGCAAAACTGTACATCAGAGATGCTCGATGCGCGATATCCACATAAGGGTGGGCGCGAGCCTGGTCGCTGGCAGCAATCTGGCGGTACTTCCAGACGCCCGTCAGTAGAGCATTCAAAAAGAAAACGCCGGCGGAAACGATCGCCAGTTGATAGGCCGTCATCTGACTGTGCCCCGGTCCTTCGTCATGTCATCGTTACATCTTGAAGCTCCGGACAGTATGACACTCGGAACTATCCCGTATTCGACGGACATCACCAGATCCGAGCAAAAGCCGGATCACACGGACACTCATCGCATACACCCTTCCGTTATGCCTGTCCAAGCTTTCGGCTTCGCTACACCGATGCTTTTTTCTCGGCGTCCTCGAATGCCGCCAGCTGCTCGGCAGTCGCTTTCTCCTGATGGCGTGCCTTGTATTCCGGATAGGGCATACCGTAGACGATTTCACGCGCCTGATCGTAGTCGAGTTCGATGCCCTCCTCCTGCGCCGCCGATCGGTACCACTTCGACATGCAGTTGCGGCAGAAGTAGGCCAGGTTCATCAAGTCGATATTCTGCACCTCTGGATAGCGTTGCAGATGCGCGACAAGCTCGCGGTACACCTGGGCCTCGATGCGTGTCCGGGTGGCGTCGTCGATCTCATTGGGGCTGGTCATTGGCAGGCGTTGCTCCGGTTGGACAGGGCGACAGTGTACGCAAGATGGCAAAGCCTGTCGGCACGTCTGGCACCAGCCTCAGCGCAGGCGGAAAACGATCAGGACGAAAAAGATAAATAACGACTCTGGGATGTGGGTGTCCGGATTCTGTGGATTCTGCTGAGAGATGGATGTCCGGATTATTCAGAGCCTGGGTGAGTCGTATTCCGGCGTAAGAATTGCGCGTGCGGTTCGTCTATAGGGGGCAACCCCAAGGAGACGATAATGCACCTGCTTTCAGCTTCAGATTCCTCCCCGCCCATGACCGGGAACGCTGCAACGAAAATTGATATCGACGCGCTTGCGATTGCGCACGGCCGTGCCGTTTTCCGGGCCGCGTTCCGGGTGATCGGCGACCGTGCGCAGGCCGAGGATATTCAGCAAAACGTGTTTGTGCGCCTGATAGAGAAGCCTCCGCGCCAGCCGATCGAAAACTGGAAATCCTACTTGTGCGCCATGTCGACGCGCGCGGCGATCGACGAACTTCGGCGATCCCAGCGCTGGCAGCGCCTGACCGGACCGAGGTTGGCCAGCAGAGTTTCGCCCGAGCCCCAGCCCGGCGCCGCGCTCGACGACCAGTACCGGGCGCAAAGTCTTCGCCTGGTCCTGGGCCGCATCCCCAGGCGCCAGGCCGAATGTTTTGCCCTGCGGGTGTTCGACGGGCTCGAGCTGGCTGAAATCGCCGAGCTGCTCTCGATATCTTCGAATGCCGTAAGCGTCACGCTGAACCGCGCCGTCAATGCAATTCGCGATCGCATCGCCGCCATCGAATCTCGTGCCCAGGAGACCCGCTCATGAACAGCCAGACTATCAAACAGACAAGTACCGAGCCGTTGCGGAAATACATCAACGCCGTTATCGAACAGGACCCCGAGGCTGCGCATGCCGACAGTGCCCAGCGCAAACTGGTCGCGCGTCTTGACCGGGCGAGAACCGATCCAGGGAACGGCATGGCGGGCAGGCGCTGGGGCTGGGCGACGGCCGCTGTCGCCGCCGTGTTGCTGCCTGCGCTGTTGTGGACGTCGGGGCCCGGCGGTGCGCTCGCCTTTGCCGAAGTCCAGCGCTACTTCAGCGACTTCGAAACGCTGACCACGCAAATGACCACCCGCGTCGGCGGGAACCCTGTCGTCGAAATGACCATTCGCATCGATGATCGGGACCGGGTACGCCTGGATTCGGGCAGCAGCTTCAGCTATGTAATCGACCCGGGTCAGTCGATGATGCTGCAGCTCTTTCACCCACAGAAACGGGCGGCGCTGGTGCCCCTGGCCGAGGGAAATCCGGTCGAGGAAGCCGACGACCTCGACTGGCTGGCCGAAATTCGCGCGTTTCAGGGGCAGGCCGAACTGCTGGAACAGACAGCCGTGATTCAAGGACAGGAGGCGTTCGGTTTCAGCCTGAATGCCGGTGGCATGGATATGACGCTATGGGCCACCGAAAGCGGCGAACCGCTCAGCCTCCAGATGGCTGGACCGGGCGGTGTCGAGACGCGAATGGACTTCGCTTTCGACCGGCCGCTAGACGAAAAAGCGTTTTCGCTGGCGGTGCCGGCCGACTATCGGCTGCTCGATTCCGCCGGGGCAGACGGCCCTCTGGACTGATCCTGCACCACCGCCGCCCCGCCCCTGCGCCGGGCGGCGGGTTTTCTTGAACGGTAGGACGCCGATTTGGATGTCCGGGATACTCCCTGGATATTTCCCTTTGCGATGATGCGCTACGATAAGGTTCGAGCATTACTTAAGGAACGACCATGACGGCGAAAATTGTCCTGACGCTGGGCGCGGTGGCGGCATTTCTGGGCGTGGCGCTGGGGGCCTTCGGCGCGCATGCGCTTCGGTCGCGGCTGTCCGAGCAGCTTTTGGGCACCTGGGAAACCGCCGTGCAGTATCACCTTGTGCACGCGCTGGGGCTGCTGGTGCTAGGACTGACCCTGTTGCACAGCGGCCCGGCGCCGTTGCTGCGCTGGTCCGGCGGCTTCATGCTGGCGGGAATGGTGTTGTTCTCCGGCAGCCTGTATCTGCTGTGCCTGAGCGGTGTGCGCTGGCTGGGTGCGATCACGCCGCTGGGCGGCACGGCGCTGTTGATTGCCTGGGTGTTGTTCGCCGTTGCGGTCTGGCGGCTGAATTGACAATGCTCCGCCGGCAGAAGATATGAGCGAAAAGAGATAACCGGAAAGATAACCGGGACACCCATAACGGGCGTTCCTGGAGCTGTCTTGCTTGAGCGAATATCACGCCTGTGCCGAGATATCGGCTTCCATCGAATCTGCCCAGATACTAAGACATTCATGATTTTGCAAATACTTGGCCCAGGCTATGCGCAGCGTGCACTTTCAGGCAATATGAGCCAACGCACTTACGAGGCTCAACGATGCGCAGAAGAGATTTTCTCAGGAACAGCGGCTCGGCACTGGGCGGTTCCTGGCTCACGCTGAGCATGCCGACCCTGCTGGCGACAGCCAGTGTGGCGGCCAGTGCGGCCACGCTCAAAGCCGGCTTTCGCGTGTTGTCTCCACAAGAGGCGATCGAGTTCGAAGCCATTTCGGCGCAGATCATACCTTCCGGTGACTCGGCCGGCGCGCGCGAGGCCGGCGTGATCTACTTCATCGACACTGTCCTTGCCGATATCGAACCGGAGATTCTGGGCCCGATGCGCAGGGGCCTGCTCAGCCTCCAAGCCGATATTCTTAAAGCCTACGACACAGCATCGTTCGCGGATCTGAGCGAGCTCCGCCAGATCGAAGCGCTGCAGGCAATCGAAGATACAT
>Ga0209943_1001582_pt1 | contig 13593 bp, 13 predicted proteins | sample SalPonR1_B_D2_MG_FD_185698 | JGI IMG/M metagenome (GOLD analysis project Ga0209943, IMG submission 185698) | Salt pond soil microbial communities from South San Francisco under conditions of wetland restoration - Salt Pond MetaG R1_B_D2_MG... ... | reverse complement strand
GTGCTGCTGCGCGAGCGCGGCGTCGGCCTGAGCGAGGTGGCCGAGACGCTGATCGCGCGCCATCGCGGGCGGACCGGCTCCGAGGGCTGAGCCCCGAGGGTCGAGCGACGCGCGCTCCCCGACGCGGGCGAGTGCCTGGATCGCACGCTGCACGTACAACACCGGCGAGCCACGGCGCGCGGGTCAGAGTGGACCCATGGACGATCTGACGCACCCCGCAGCCGACGCGACCGCCCTCGAACGTGCCCTCGTGCTGGACACGGTCCGCGTGACCGAGCAGGCCGCCATCGCGGCTGGCCGCGTGGCCGGGATGGGGGACGAGGACCTCGTCGACGACGCCGGCACGGAGACGATGCGCCGCGTCCTGAACGAGCTCGAGATCGACGGCGAGATCGTCATCGGCGAGGGCGAGCGCGACGACGCCCCGATGCTCTACATCGGCGAGCGTGTGGGCCGTGCCGGCGACGGCGCCTGGGCGGTGGACATCGCCGTCGACCCGGTCGAGGGCACCGGCATCACCGCGCGCATGGTGAACGGATCGGTCGCGGTGATCGCGATCTCGGAGCGGGGCGGGCTGCTCCACGCGCCCGACGTGTACATGGAGAAGCTGATCGTCGGACCTCCGGCCGTGGGGATGGTGGACCTCGACTGGCCGGTCGCCGCGAACCTGCAAGCGATCGCCTCCAGCCTGGACCGCAGCGTCCGCGACCTGACGGTGGTGATCCTGGACCGTCCACGGCACGAACAGCTCCTCGCCGAGGTGCGCAAGACGGGCGCGCGCGTGAAGCTGATCGGGGACGGCGACGTCATCGCCGCGCTGTCGGCGACGGTGCGCGGCACGAACATCCATGCGGTGATGGGCACGGGCGGCGCTCCCGAGGGGGTCCTGGCCGCGGCGGCGCTGCGTTGCCTGGGCGGGGAGATCTTGGGCCGGTTCGTGCCCCGGGACGACGGTGAGCGCGAACGGCTCGACGCCGCCGGGATCGAGCACGGCCGCTCGTACCGCACCACCGATCTGGCGCCGGGGTCGCAGATCGTGTTCGCCGCGACCGGGATCACCGACGGCGATCTCCTTCGGGGGGTCAAGTTCTTCGGCTCCGGTGCACGGACCCACACCGTTTCGATGGGCCTCCGCTCGCGCGTGATCCGTTTCTCCGACGCCGTCCACCTGCTGGGCGAGGACGCGCGCGTCCACGTCCAGGTCTAGGGCACCGCTTCCCGCGCCGGACCGCGCCTGGGCTCAGCGCACGAACAGCTCGCGCGGGAAGTCGGTCAGGCGTTCCGCGCCGTCGGCCGTGACGCGGATCGTCTCGGTGCAGCCGACGCCGCCCTTGCCCGGCATCTGCACCCACGGCAGCAGGTGGAACGTCATGTTCTCCTGTAGCGGGCGCGTCTCGCCCGGTTTCATGCTGAGGATCTGTCCCTCGCCCCAGTCCGGTGGCACCGCGATCCCGACCGAGTAGGCCACCCGCGACGCTTGCGTTCCGCCGAACCCGCTCTGCGCGATCACCTGCCGAGCGACGCGGTCGATATCGCCGGCGGGCACGCCGGGGCGGATCGCCTCGAGCGCGGCGTCGAAGGCGTGCTGGACGGCGGCGAAGGCGTTGCGGGCGTCCTCGTCCGGATCGCCGACCACGACGGTGCGCATCATCGGCGCGTGGTAGCGGCTGCGGCAGCCCGAGATCTCGAGGAACACCGTGTCGGCCGGCTCGATCCGGCGGCCAGCCCAGGTGGCGTGGCCGATGGCGCCCCGCTCCCCCGAGGCGACGAACGGCACGATCGAGGGCCACTCGCTGCCCGAACGGATCAGGGCGGACATGAGCTCGGCGGCGACCTCGTTCTCGGTCGCTCCGGCGCGCACCGCGTCGATGCCGGCGCGCATGCCCGCCTCGGTGGTGCGTGCGGCGTCGCGGATCCGCTCGATCTCGGGCGGGCTCTTGACCACGCGCCCTTCCTCGACGGTGCCCGAGGCGTCGATCCAGTCCACGCCGGGAAGCAGCGAGAAGAGCCGGTCCTGCTGCGCGGCGGTGAAGAACCAGCCGTCGCGCTCGTACCCGACGCGTCCCCCGTCGAGCCCCATGGCGGTGAGCTGACCGGCGAGCATCTCCATCGGGTCCTGATCGTCGCGGTAGCCGACGTTGAACTCCGGCTCGATCCAGCTCAGCGCCGTCATGCCGGCGATCTCGAGCAGGCGCGAGATCGTCGTCGGCTCGCCGTGCAGCGGGATCACCATGCCCTGCCACCAGTAGTGACCGGGGCTTTCGAATCCGGTCAGATAGGTGACGTTCTCGGGGGTGGTGGTGAGCATCGCGACCAGCCCCCAGGCGTCCATCCGGCGCCGGAGACCGTCGAGCCGGCCGTGGTACTCGTCTATGGGGAAGGGCAGTCCGGCATGATCGCGCATGGGTCCTCCAGCAGGGCCGCGGGCGTCGGTCCGGAGTGGGGCCGCGCTTGACAGCGTCGGGCCGTGCCCCTAAACTCGCTACGGCAGCTTGTATACAACCTGCGTACGACATGGATTGTACGTGGGTGCGCGCAGCCCGGTCAACGTTCGGAGCCCGCCCCCCGACGCCGGACGCGTGCCGGAGCCTCGCGACGCCCGAGGACGCCACGCCATCGCATCGACCCCGAGGAGGACGCCGTGTCCGACGGGCACGACTTCCAAACGATCTACGACGTGCTGCGCGAGCGCATCTCGCTGCTCGACTACCCGCCGGGGACGCTGCTCAGCGAGAACCGGCTGGCGGCCGAGTTCGGGGTCAGTCGCACACCGATCCGGCGCGTCCTGCACCGGCTCGAGTTCGACGGTCTGGTCACCGTGACGCGCGGGATCGGCACGATCGTCACGCCGATCGACATGCGCTACCTGGCGCAGGTCTACGCCCTCAGGCGCAAGCTGCTCGACCTGATCGGCGAGGGGTCCGCGACGCACGTCGCCGCAGCCGACCTGGCGCTGCTCGAGGAGATCGTGCAGCGAGCCGAGTCGCTGGACGCGGAGGTCGACCCTCGAACGCTCGCGGAGCTGTACCTGCGCTTCAACGAGGGGTTGACGCGCGCCATCGGGAACCGGCCGCTGCGCGAGATCGCCGACCGGCTGTTCCATCAGACCTCGCGCGTCTGGCACCAGCTGCTGCCGGAGCTCGACACGGGCGAGGAGCTCGCCGCCCTGGTGCGGGAGGTCCAAGGCGTGCTGGACGGCCTTCGCTCGCGCGACATGGAGCACGTCGCACGGGTCCGCCGCCACCACTTCGAGGCGATGCTGCGCCGCATGAACCGACACCTGGTCGGCTCCGAGCTGGAGACTCCGGCCGTGATTCCCGAAGGAGGTGAGTCCGCCCTCTCGAGCTGAACCGGCGACGCCCACCCAACCGGCGCGACGCCGTACCGAGACACGACACGAAGACGTCCTCATCACGAAGGAGATCCCGATGCATCATCGACACCTGTTCACTCCCCTCGCCCTGATCCTCGCCGCCCTGCTGGCCGCCACCGCCTTCGCCCAAGGCACGCTCGAGCGCGCCCAGGACAGCGGAAGCGTGACCATCGGCCTGGCCAACGAGGTGCCCTACGCCTACCGCGACGAGGCGGGGAACCTGACCGGTGAAGCGGTCGAGGTCGCCCGGGCGGTGTTCGCCGAGCTCGGCATCCCCGAGATCGAAGGCGTCATCGTCGAGTTCGGCTCGCTCATTCCCGGCCTGCAGGCGGGCCGCTTCGACGTGGTCACCGCCGGCATGTACATCACGCCCGCTCGCTGCGAGCAGGTCGCATTCGCGAACCCCGAGTACTCGATCGGTGAAGGCATCGTCGTTCCCGAAGGGAACCCGATGGAGATCGACGCCTACGCCGACATCGCCGCGGATCCCGACATCCGGGTCGGCACGGGCGCCGGCTGGGTCGAGTACGACTACCTCGTCGCGAGCGGCGTCAGTGAGGACCAGATCGTCACCTTCCCCGACGCCCCGACCGGCATGGGCGGCCTGAACGCCGACCGCATCGACGTGTTCGCCGGCACCTCGCTCACGATGCGCAACATCGCCGAGCGCACGAACGGCGTGGAGTTCGTCGAGGACTTCCAGGACCCGATCATCGACGGCGAGCCGGTCCGCAGCTACGGCGCGGCCGCGTTCCGCCCGGCCGACAGCGACTTCCGCGACGCGTTCAACGAGGTGCTCGCGGACCTCAAGGAGAGCGGTCGCCTGGCCGAGATCATCGGCGAGTTCGGCTTCGGAGCTACGGAGCTTCCCGGCGACATGACCGCCGCCCAGCTCTGCAACTGATCCGCCGCCCTCTCGACGTGGCGAGGCCTCCGGGCCCCGCCACGGCTATCTTGATCACCGCTATCCGCTTCGTTCCGCGGTTCGATGCGCCCCCCGGACCGCCTCACCTCCAGGAGGAACCCCATGAAGACCCGCGCGAGCATCGGGACGCGAACGGTCTGGGCCGGCGAGGAGCGCTCGCTCGTCCAGGGCGCGACGCAGGTCCCCGTCGTGCACAGCGTCTCGTTCGGCTACGACGATCTGGAGCACTGGCGCGACGTGGCGCTGGGACGCGCCGAAGGCCACATCTACGGCCGCAACACGAACCCCACCGTGGAGGTGTTCGAGGAGAAGCTCCGCGACCTCGAAGGTGCCGAGGCGGCCACCGCGTTCGCGACCGGCATGGCCGCGATCAGCGACACCCTGTTCACCCTGCTCGCGCCCGGCAAGCGGGTCGTCTCCGTCAAGGACACCTACGGCGGCACCAGCAAGATCTTCCTCGAGCATCTGCCCAGGTTCGACGTGGACGTCACGCTGTGCGAGACGCTGAACGCGGCCGAGATCGAGGCCGAGATCGACCGCGGGCTGGACGTGCTCTACCTCGAGACGCCCACGAACCCGACCTGCAAGATCCTGGACATCGAGCGCCTGGCCGCGCGCGCCAAGGCGCACGGCGCGACGGTGGTCGTCGACAACACCTTCGCCACGCCGATCAACCAGCGTCCCCTGGAGCTGGGCGCCGACCTGGTGGTGCACAGCGCCACGAAGTACCTCGGCGGCCACGCCGACGCGCTGGGCGGGGTGCTGGCCGGCTCGACCGAGCTCGTGGGGCGGGTGTTCCGCTTTCGCGAGATCAACGGCGCCACGCTCCACCCCGAAGCCGCCTACCTGCTGCTTCGCGGGATGAAGACGCTCCAGCTCAGGATCGAGCGGCAGAACGCCAGCGCGCTCCGGATCGCACGCTGGCTCCAGGCCCACCCGCTGGTCCGGTCGGTGTTCTACGCCGGGCTCGAGAGCCATCCGGGTCACGAGGTCGCGACGCGTCAGATGCCGGGCGGCTTCGGCGGGATGCTCTCGTTCGAGCTGAACGGCGACTTCCCGGCCGTCGCGGCGTTCCTGCCGCACCTGCGCTTCGCGCACCGGGCCGCCAACCTGGGCGCGGTCGAGACCGTCGTCGCGCCGCCTCGGACCGGCTCCCACGTCGAGCTGACCGCCGAGGAGCGCGCCTCGCTCGGGATCCCCGAGGGCCTGGTGCGCTACTCGACCGGGATCGAGGATCCGGACGACCTGATCGCCGATCTCGAACAGGCGCTCGCGCAAGCGGGAGCCGCGCTGGGAACGCCCCCATGAGCGATCCCGCCACGGGCGGGGCCCCGGCCGGAGGGACGCACCGCCTCTACCGCCTCGCGCTGATCGGATTCGGGACGGTCGGGCAGGGGCTCGCCGAGATCGTCGCCGAGCGCGGCGAGGCGCTCGCGCAGGAGACGGGCGCCGAGCTCCGCATCGACGCCGTCGTCGATCCCCGCTACGGCGGGATCGCGTCCAGCCGCGGCTTCGCGCCGGAGGACCTGCTGGACGCCAGCCGGCAGGGCAGCTTCGCCGCTCTGCGTGCGGAGCTGCGGGACCTGGACGCCTTGGCCGCCATCCGCGACGCCGACGTCGACGTCGTAGCCGAGATGAGCGTCACCGACCTGACGCACGGAGAGCCCGGCAGCGGCCACGTCCGCGCCGCGCTCGCGGCGGGCCGGCACGTCGTCACGACGAACAAGGGGCCGATCGCGCTGCACTACGCGGAGCTGGCGGCGCTGGCAGCGGCGAACGACGTCACGCTGGGCGTCGAGGGGACCGTCATGAGCGGCACGCCCACCCTGGGTCTCGCAACCGAGCAGCTGGCCGGCGCGGGCGTCGTCGGCGCCACGGGCATCCTGAACGGGACGACGAACTACATGCTGGGCCGGATGGAGGCGGGCCTCGCATTCGACGAGGCGCTGGCCGAGGCGCAGGCCCTCGGCTACGCCGAGGCGGACCCCAGCGGCGACGTGGACGGCATCGACGCGGCGGGAAAGGCGGTCATCCTCGCGAACCTCGTCATGGGCGCCCGCCTGGGCATGAGCGACGTCGCGCGGCGCGGCATCCGCGATCTCACGCCCGCCGACATGCGCGCCGCCGCGGACGCCGGCGAGGTGTGGAAGCTCCTGACCGAGGTTCGCCGCGACGGTGCCGAGGTCCGGGCCGAGGTGGCGCCCGTCCGGCTGCCGCGGGACCACCCGCTGGCCGGCGTCGGTGGCGCGGTGAACGCCTGCACCTTCACGACCGAGCTCCTGGGCGACGTCACCCTGGTGGGCCCCGGTGCGGGACGCGCCGAGACCGGCTACGCGCTGGTCCACGATCTGCTCGCGATTCACCGGCGGCAGGTACGACGGTGAGGCCGATGTGGATCGACGGACGGCCCGAGACCCGCGACGAAGCGATCGAGGTCGTCGACCCGGGTCGCGGCGACCGGGTCGACACGGTGCCCCGGGCCGGCGCCGAGGACATGGACCGCGCCGTCGCGGTGGCGTACGACGCCGCCCGGCGCCCGCCGCCGCCCGCGCACGAGCGGGCCCGCTGGCTTCACGCCGCCGCCGACCGGATCGACGCCGACGTCGAGCGTCTGGCGACGCTGATCGCGCGCGAAGGGATCAAGACGATCCGGGAGGCGCGCAAGGAGGCGGCCCGGACCGCCGAGACGATCCGCCTCTCGGCGGAAGAGGCGCGCCGCCTGGCGGGCCGGACCGTGCCGTTCGATCAGTCCCCCTCGGGCGAGGGCCGCTTCGGCTGGTGGACCCCCGCGCCGGTCGGCGTGGTGGGCTGCATCACGCCGTTCAACGACCCGCTGAACCTGGTCGCGCACAAGGTGGGTCCCGGCATCGCGGCGGGGAATGCGGTCGTCGTCAAGCCCGACTCGAAGACGCCGCTCTCCGCGCTGGCGCTTGCGGAGATCCTGCTGGACGCCGGCGTGCCGGGCGAACGGCTCCAGGTCGTCACGGGGGACGGCTCCGTCGTGGGCGACGCGCTCGTCCGCGACCGCCGCGTCCGCATGATCAGCTTCACCGGTGGCCGCGCCACCGGCGAGCGGATCGCCGCCGCCGCGGGGCTCAAGAAGCTGTCGATGGAGCTCGGCAGCAACTCGCCCACGCTGGTGCTCCAGGACGCCGACCTGGACCTCGCCGTTCGGGCCACCGTATCGGGCGCGTTCTGGGCTGCCGGGCAGAACTGCCTGCACGTGCAGCGGATCTTCGTGCACCGCGAGTTGGCGGGCGCGTTCACCGACGCGTTCGTCACGCGCGCCGCCGCGCTGCGGGTGGGCGACAAGCTCGACGACGCGACCGACATGGGGCCGCTCGTCGACGAGGCGGCCGCCCGCCGCGTCGTCGCGACGGTGGCCGCGGCTCGGGAGGCGGGCGGCCGCCTGCTCCTCGGCGGCGGCCACGACGGGACGTTCGTGCGACCCACCGTGCTGACCGGCGTGCCGGCCGATTCCGAGCTGGCGCGCGAGGAGATCTACGGCCCCGTCACGATGATCGAGGAGATCGGCAGCGACGACGAGGCGATCCGGCGCGCCAACGAGGTGGACTACGGGCTGCAGGCCGGCGTGTTCTCGGCCGGCATCGACCGCGCGCTGCGGGTCGCCGCGGCGCTCGAGTACGGCGGGGTCGTGATCAACGACAGCAGCGACGTGCGCATCGACGGCATGCCGTTCGGCGGCTTCAAGGGCTCCGGCCTCGGACGCGAGGGGGTTCCGTTCACGGTGCGCGAGATGACCGAGCCGAAGCTCGTCTGCGTCACGCAGGCGGGCACCTCGTGACGCCCGACCGGCAAGGTCCGCGGGCGCGACCGCCGCACGGCGTGCGGCAGGCAGGAAGGGAGCCAGCGTGGGACTCGACCTTCTTCCAGTCCTGATCCGGGGTGCGGGCATCACGATCCAGCTCACGCTGGTGTCCGCTGCACTGGCCCTCGGCATGGCGCTGGTCGCCGGCCTGGCCCGGCTGTCGCCGCTCTGGCCGCTCAGGTTCGCTGCCGGCCTGTACGTCGAGGTGTTCCGCGGCACGTCGGTGCTGGTCCAGCTGTTCTGGTTCTACTTCGCGCTGCCGCTGTTCGGAATCCGTCTGGACGCGTTCACGGCCGGCGTGCTGGCGCTCGGACTCAACGTCGGAGCGTACGGCGCAGAGGTGGTCCGTGGCGCGATCCGCTCCGTTCCCGTAGGCCAGACCGAGGCCGCCATCGCGCTGAACTTCACGCCGTGGCAGCGCATGCGCCGGATCATCCTGCCGCAGGCGTTCGTGCTGATGCTGCCGCCGTTCGGGAACCAGCTGATCGAGCTGCTCAAGGCCACCGCGCTCGTATCGCTGATCACCATCCCGGAGATGACGTTCCAAGGGCTGACGCTGCGTCAGACGACGGGGCGCACGAACGAGATCTTCCTCTGGCTGCTGGTGCTCTACTTCGCCGTCGCCTACCCCCTGACGCTGGGCGTGCGCTGGATCGAGCGCCGCGTCGGCGCGTACACGAGGGCCTGACGTGGGACTCAGGTTCGATTGGGACTGGGCGTTCGCCTGGGAGATCCTGCCGCGACTCCTGGAGGGCGCCTGGATCACCTTGCAGGCCACCGTCGTCGGCTTCGCGCTGGCGCTCGCGATCGGCCTGCTGCTGGCGCTGGGGCGGCGGGGGCCGCGCCTCCTCTCGATCCCCACGACCGTGTTCATCGAGTTCGTGCGCAGCACGCCGCTGCTGGTCCAGCTGTACGTGCTCTACTTCATCCTGCCCAACTTCGGCATCTCGATGTCGGCGTTCCTCACCGGCGTGATCGGGCTGGGGCTCCACTACGGCACCTACCTGTCCGAGGTGTACCGCGCCGGCATCGAGAACGTGCCGCGTGGCCAGTGGGAGGCGGCGATCGCGCTGAACTTCGGCACCCGTACCACGTGGAAGAACATCGTCCTGCCGCAGGCGATCCCGCCCATGCTGCCGGCGTTCGGCAACTACTTCATCGTGATGTTCAAGGAGACGCCGCTGCTCTCCGCGATCACCGTCGTGGAGCTGCTCCAGACCGCGAAGATCATCGGGTCGCGCACCTTCAGCTACGTCGAGCCGTACACCCTGGTCGGCATCATCTTCCTGATGCTCAGCTACCCGGCCGCCCTGGTCGTGAACCGATTGGAGGCCCGCTTTGCCCGCTACCGCTCCTGATTCCACCGTCGCCCCAACCGGCGCGCCCGACGCTCCGCGCTCCCCGCGCGAGCCGATCGTGCGCTTCGACAAGGTCCGCAAGAGCTTCGGGACGCTCACCGTCCTGGACGATCTGGACTTCGAGGTCGGCTTCAACGAGAAGATCGCGATCATCGGGCCCAGCGGCTCGGGGAAGACGACGATCCTGCGGGTCCTGATGACGCTCGTCGAGCCCGAGTCCGGCGTCGTCTGGGTCGACGGCCGACCGCTGTGGCACAAGCAGGTGAACGGCAAGCTGGTCCGGGCCGATCAGCGCCACCTGCACGAGGTGCGCAAGGACATCGGCATGGTGTTCCAGCACTTCAACCTGTTTCCGCACATGAGCGTCATGCGCAACATCACCGAGGCGCCCATCCACGTTCTGGGAAAGAGCAAGGCCCAGGCCCGGGAGGAAGCGTCTGCGCTCCTGGCCAAGGTCGGGCTCGACGACAAGGCGGACCAGTTCCCCAGTCAGCTGTCGGGCGGTCAGAAGCAGCGCGTCGCGATCGCGCGGGCGCTGGCGATGCAGCCGAAGGTGATGCTGTTCGACGAGGTCACCAGCGCGCTCGACCCGGAGCTCGTGGGCGAGGTGCTTTCGATCCTGCGCGACCTCGCACGCGAGACGGACATGGCCATGCTCATCGTGACGCACGAGATGGGGTTCGCCCGCGACGTCGCCGACCGGGTCGTGTTCTTCGATCGTGGTCAGGTCGCCGAGCAGGGCGACCCCGTCAAGATCTTCAGCGAGCCGGAGAACCCGCGCACGCAGTCGTTCCTCAAGGCCGTGCTGGAGCACTAGTGGCGTCCAGCGACCGTCCCGCGCAGCACGGCGCCGACGACGCCACCCGAGCGGGCGCCGCCCGGCCCGCGCCGACCCCGCGCGACGTCTGGATCGCCCGGGCCCGCCTGCGGGGCAGGACGCACGCCACGCGGCTGCGCCGTGCGCCGGAGCTGGATCCCGAGCGCGCGTCGTCCGCCGAGGCGGAGCTCGGGCCGGCCCCCGGCCGGGGAAGGAGCGGCGCAGAGGTGTGGATCGCCGACGAGACCGTCCAGCCGACCGGATCGTTCAAGCTTCGCGGCGCGACGAACGCCGTGCTCGCCCGGTTCGACGAGGCACGATCCCGCGGCGTCGTGGCCGTGTCGACCGGCAATCACGGCCGCGCGGTCGCGCACGTCGCCCGCAGCGTGGGCGCGAGGGCCACGGTCTTCGTCTCCGAGCACGTTCCCGCCGGGAAGCTCGATGCGCTGCGCGAGACCGGCGCCACGCTGCGGGTCGGGGGAACGTCGCAGGACGAGGCCGAGGACGCCGCCCGTGCCTACGCCCAGGAGAGCGGGGCGCTGCTGATCCCGCCGTTCGACCATGCCGACGTCATCGCGGGTCAGGGCACGTTGGGCCTCGAGATCGTGGACGCGCTGCCGGAAGTCGCGACCGTCGTGGTGCCTCTGTCGGGCGGTGGCCTGATCGCCGGCGTGGCGCTCGCGATCCGGAGCGTGGCGCCCGACGTCCGCATCTTCGGCGTCTCGATGCGGGACGGCGCCGCCATGATCGAAAGCCTGGCGGCGGGCCGGATCGTGGCGCTGCCCGAGGCCGCGACCCTGGCCGACAGCCTGCAGGGCGGCCTCGGCCGGGACAACCGCTACACGCTCCGCGCCGTGCGCGATCTGGTGGACGCCACGGTCCAGGTCGAAGAGCGCGCCATCGCCCAGGCGATGCGGCACGCCTTCGTGCGGCACCGGATGGTGCTGGAGGGGGGCGGCGCGGTCGCGATCGCCGCGGTCCTCGCCGGCGCCGTCGAGGTCCGGGGCCCGACCGTGCTCATCGCATCGGGCGCCAACGTCGAGCCGTCGACGTTCGCACGGGTCCTCGCCGGGTCGGATGCGCGCGCACGACCTGCCGGGGCCGAGGGCTCGCCGCGGTGAGCGGCGACCCGCGTCGGGCGCGCTCGTCCGGGTCCGGCGGCCGCGACGGCGGCGACGCCTCGGGCCCGCGCGTGCTGTACGAGGCCGAGATCCGGACCCTCGCCGACCTGACCCCCGACGCGATCGACGCGGTCGCGGACGCGTTCGAGCGCTTGGCAGCCGGCTCCGTCCGGCAGCCGCCGGTGCTTTCGCTGGAGCTTCCCGAGGTGCGCGGCGAGCTGGACGTGAAGACCGCCTGGGTCGACGGCTGGGAGGTGTTCTGCGTGAAGCTGTCCACGGGCTTCTTCGGCAATCCGGCGGTCGGGCTTCCCTCCGCGTCGGGCCTGATGGCGGTGCTGGACGCTCGGACGGGACGCCCGCGAGCGCTGCTGCTGGACGGGGGCTACCTGACCGACCTTCGCACCGCGGCGGCTGGCGCGGTGGCCGCGCGGGAGCTGGCGCGCCCGGACGCCTCGCGCGCCGCGATCCTGGGCGCCGGGGCCCAAGCGCGCTGGCAGCTTCGCGCGCTGGCGGCGGTCCGCGACCTGAGCGAGGTCCGCGTCTGGGCGCGGCGCAGGGTCGCCGCCGACCAGCTGGCGGCCGAGATGGGCGCGGAGCTGCGCCTCCCCGTGCGCGCATCGTCCAGCGTGAAGGAGGCCGTCGACGGTGCCGACGTCGTCGTCACCACCACGCCGGCACGCGAGCCGCTGCTGTCTGCCGAGCTGGTTCGCGCGGGCACGCACGTCACCGCGATGGGGTCGGACGGTCCCGGCAAGCGCGAGCTGGACCCGGCGCTGGTCGCCGGCGCCGACCGGGTGATCGTGGACGATCCGGACCAGAGTCGCACCTTGGGCGAGCTGCAAGGCTTCCCGACCGGCACCGGGCCAGCTCCCGTCGCTCTGGGTGACGTCCTCGCGGGGCGCGCTCCGGGGCGCGTATCGCAACACGACGTGACCGTGTGCGACCTGACGGGGACGGGTGTGCAGGATAGCGCCATCGCGCGCTGGCTCCTGACGGCGACCCACGTGCGCTAGCGCGCACGGGTCCGGCGGCGCCGATGCCCGGCGCGGCGAGGGCCGAAGGGCCAGGGAGGCGCGCGATCGACGCGCGGTACCGTACGACACCTCACGTCGGCGGCCGGCTCGCACGGTTGCGCCGCCCGGATGGAGCTCAAGCGTGCTGGACCTTCTCGCTATCGCCATCGGAATCGCGCTGCTGTTCAGCGGGGGCGAGCTCCTCGTTCGGAACGCGAGCGCGCTGGCGCGGGTCTGGGGGCTCAGCCCCATGGTCGTCGGCCTGACCATCGTCGCGTTCGGCACGTCGTCGCCCGAGCTGGCTGCGAGCCTCACGGCGGCCCTGCAAGGGTCGCCCCAGATCGCGGTCGGAAACGTCGTCGGCTCGAACACCGCCAACATCGCGCTCGTCCTCGCGCTGGTCGCGCTGGTCCGTCCGCCGTCGGCCACGGCGAGCTTCCTGCGCCGAGAGGTTCCGATCATGGTGGGCGCGGCGGCGCTGCTCGTCGTCCTGCTCGTGGGCGGCGTCGTGGGGCGGGCCGAGGGAGCGCTGCTCCTGCTGCTGCTCGCGACCTTCGTGCTGGTGCTCCTTCGTGGGGGCGAGGAGAAGGCCGAGGTCCGCGAGGAGTTCGCGCTGGCGTACGGACGGCCCTCGCGGCGGTCGACCTGGACGGCCGTGCTTCTGGTCGCCCTGGGCCTGGCGCTGCTGGTGGGCGGAGCGAACGTGCTGGTGCTGGGCGCCACATCGCTGGCGCGCGGCTTCGGACTGCCGGAGATCGTCATCGGTCTGACGCTCGTCGCGGTAGGCACCAGTCTGCCGGAGCTCGCGACCTCGCTCATCGCGGCCGCCAAGCGCCAGCCGGACATCGCGTTGGGCAACATCGTCGGCTCGAACATCTTCAACGTTCTGGGGATCCTCGGAACGACCGCCATCGTGCGGCCCCTAAGGATCCCGTTCGAGGCGGTCGCGCTCGACCTCTGGGTGATGCTGGGCCTCAGCGTCCTGCTCGTTCCGTTCCTGGTTTCCGGACTGCGGCTGGGCCGGCGGGAGGGCACCGTGCTCCTGGCGCTGTACGTCGTCTACGTGGCGTACCTGTACCTGCGTTGAGCGGACAGCCGGGCAGGCGCGTAGGACTTCCCCCGACCCGGACCGCGCTTCCGGAGCGCATCTTTCACCA
>Ga0209943_1001581_pt1 | contig 13615 bp, 10 predicted proteins | sample SalPonR1_B_D2_MG_FD_185698 | JGI IMG/M metagenome (GOLD analysis project Ga0209943, IMG submission 185698) | Salt pond soil microbial communities from South San Francisco under conditions of wetland restoration - Salt Pond MetaG R1_B_D2_MG... ... | reverse complement strand
ACGCCCCCGTCGCCCCCTGGCAGCCCGCCGATTCCATCGCGCTGATCAAGCTGATGGCGGTGCAGCTCTCGGGGCATCTGGGCGAGGAGGTGCTGCGCGCGCGCACCTCGCTTGCGCTGGAGGACGAGGACCGGCTTGCCGATATCCTGCCCGATTCGCCCGGAGGCGGCATCGCGGCGCTGCCCGACTATGCCGCGCTGTTCCCCGGCGCGCAATTCGCCCGCGCCGGCGAAGCGGCCCCCGCGCGCGACCCGCTCTCGCCGTTCCGGGCGCGCGCCTTTGCCGGGGCCTCCAACGCCTGGGCCGCCGCGCCCGCCCGCGCGGCCTCGGGCGGCACGCTGCTGGCCAACGATCCGCATCTCGGCTTTTCCGCGCCGTCGATCTGGTATCTGGCCCGGCTGGAACTGGAGAGCGGCGGGGTGATCGGCGGCACCATCCCCGGCATCCCCGCGGTCCTGACGGGCCGCAACGCGCGGCTGGGCTGGGGGCTGACCTCGTCCTATCTCGACGATCAGGACGTGTTCATCGAGCGGCTCAACCCCGACAACCCGGACGAATACCTCACGCCCGACGGCTGGAAGCCGTTCCGCACCGCGCGTTCGATCGTCGAGGTCAGGGATGCCGACCCCGTCACCCTCACCCTGCGCTGGACGGAGAACGGCCCCGTCCTGCCCGGCAGCCATTACGACCTGGGCGAGGTGACGCCGCAGGGGCATGTCGCGGCGGTGGGCTGGACCGCGCTCTCGGGCGAGGACACGACGATGACCGCCGCGATGCGGCTGATGCGCGCCGGATCGGTCGGGGCGGCGCTGGAGAGCACGCAGCTCTTCGTCGCGCCGGCGCAGAACCTCACCCTCGCCGACGAGTCGGGCATTGCCCTGCGGCTCATCGGGGCCATGCCCCGCCGCCATGCCCGCCACGAGAGCGAGGGCCGCATGCCCAGCCGGGGCTGGATCCCCGAGAACCGCTGGCAGGGGATGCTGCCCGCCGCCGCCAACCCCGATTTCGTCGATCCCTCGGGCGGCATCCTCGGCAACACCAACAACAAGATCGTGGATCGCCCCTTTCCCATGCATGTCAGCCACCACTGGGGCGACACGCAGCGCATCCACCGCTGGCGCCAGCTCATGCAGCGCCGCGAGGTGCACACCCGCGACAGCTTCATCGAGGCGCAGCTCGACACGGTGAGCTTCACCGCGCGCTCGCTCCTGCCGCTGATCGGGGCGGACCTGTGGTTCACCGGCGAAGCCGCGCCGGAGGGCACACCCGAACGCCTGCGCCAGCGCGCGCTGGAACTGCTCGCCGACTGGAACGGCGAGATGAACGAGCACCTGCCCGAGCCGCTGATCTATGCCGCGTGGATGCGGGCGCTGATGGAGCGGCTGACCGAGGACGATCTCGGCCCTCTCGCGCGGGAATTCGACCACCCCGAGCCGGTCTTCATCGAGCGCGTGTTCCGCGACGTGGACGGGGCCTCGGACTGGTGCGACATCCGCCGGTCCGCCGCGCGCGAGACCTGCAGCGACATCGCGCGCATGGCGCTCGACGATGCGCTGATCTGGATCACCGAGCGCTATGGCCGCTCGCTCGAAAGCCTGCGCTGGGGCGATGCGCACCAGGCCACCCATGACCACCAGGTGCTGGGCGAGGTGCCGCTCCTGCGCTATTTCGTCAACATCCGCCAGTCCACCTCAGGGGCCGACAACACGCTGATGCGGGGGCGCACCCGCGGCGGCACCGGGCCGGACCCGTTTCACAACGTGCATGGCGCGGGCTATCGCGGGGTCTACGATTTCGCCGATCCCGACAGCAGCGTGTTCGTCACCTCAACCGGCCAGTCGGGCCATTTCCTCAGCCGCCACTACGACGACATGGCGCAGCTTTGGCGGCGCGGCGAATACATCCCGATGTCGCTCGACGAGGGGCTCGCGCGGGCGGCTGCGGTGGGTGTGACTGTGCTCGACCCCACCAGGCAACAAGCCAATTAAGGGGCCGGGCCGATCCTCCGGCACAGCCCCTGTTGCTTTGGCCGATAGCCCGGCTCAGCCCGCCGCCGCCACCGCCCGGCGCGTCATCACGCCCACCAGATGCGCACGGTAATCGCCCGAGCCGTGCAGGTCGGAAATCATGTCCGTGCCCGGGAGCGTCAGCCCCTCGAGCGCGCCCGCCGAGAAATCCGACGACAGCGCCGCCTCGGCCTCGGACCAGCGGAACACACCGTCCTCCGACGCGCCGGTCACGGCCACGCACACGCCGTCCGCGTATTTCGCCACGAACACCCCCACCAGCGCAAAGCGCGAGGCGGGCTGTTCGAATTTCTGGTAAGCCGCCTTCTGCGGCACCGGAAAGCGCACCTCGGTGATGATCTCGCCATCCTCGAGCGTGGTGGTGAACATCCCCTCGAAGAAGTCGTCCGCCGCGATCTGCCGGTTGGTGGTCACCACCGTCGCCCCCGATCCCAGCACCGCCGCCGGGTAGCAGGCCGATGGATCGTTGTTGGCAAGGCTGCCGCCGATGGTTCCGCGGTTGCGCACCGCCGGGTCGCCGATATTCGCGGCCAGACGCGCCAGCGCCGGGTAGGCCCCGGCACCTGCCGCCACATCGGCATGGGTGGTGCCGCCGCCGATGCAGATCGCGCCGTCATCGGCGGTGCAGATGCCCCTGATCTCGGCCACCCCCGACAGGGCGACGAGCCGCGCGGGCGCCGCCAGCCGTGCCTTGAGCGCGGGGATGAGCGTCTGCCCGCCGCCCAGCGCCTGCGCCTCTTCCGCGCCCAGCGCCTTTACGGCATCGGCCAGCGTGGTTGGGCGGTCCATCTCGAATGCATACATGTCCTAGTCCTCCCTCAGCCCTGCATCGCCTGCCACACGCGCGACGGCGAGAGCGGCATGTCGATATGGGTGATCCCGCTGCCGCCAGAGCGCAGCGCATCCACCACCGCGTTCACCACGGCGGGCGGGCTGCCGATGGCCCCGGCCTCGCCGCAGCCTTTCACGCCCAGCGGGTTATGGGTGCAGGGCGTCTGGCAGGAATGATCGACAGCAAAGAACGGCATGTCATCGGCGCGCGGCATGGCGTAATCCATGTAGCTGCCGGTCAGAAGCTGGCCGTTCTCGTCATAGGCGCACCCCTCCAGAAGCGCCTGCCCGATGCCCTGCGCGATACCGCCATGCACCTGCCCCGAGACGATCATCGGGTTGACCACGTTGCCGAAATCATCGGCGGCGGCAAACCGCTCGATGGTCACGCGACCGGTGTCGGGATCGACCTCCACCTCGCAGGCATAGGCCCCCGCCGGATAGGTGAAGTTGGCCGGGTCGTAGAACGCGGTCTCCTCCAGCCCCGGTTCGATATCCTCCAGAGGGTAGTTGTGCGGAACATAGGCCGCCAGCGTGACATCACCCCACGCCACCGACTTGTCGGTGCCCGCGACGGTGAATTGCCCGTCCTTCAGCTCGATATCGCCTTCCGAGGCCTCCATCAGGTGCGCGGCGATCTTGCGGGCCTTGTTGATGATCTTCTCGGTGGCGCGCACCATGGCCGAGCCGCCGACCGCGAGGCTGCGCGAGCCATAGGTGCCCATGCCCATCGGCGCGCGGGCAGTATCGCCATGCACGATGTCCACCTGGTCGGCATCGATGCCGATCATCTCGGCGATCACCTGGGCAAAGGAGGTCTCGTGCCCCTGCCCGTGGCTGTGGCTGCCGGTCATCACCGTCAGCCCGCCGGTGGCATTGACGCGAACCGTGGCGCTCTCGTACAGGCCCGCACGCGCGCCCAGTTGCCCCACCAGGTTCGACGGCGCGATGCCGCAGGCCTCGATATAGCAGTTGACGCCGAGACCGCGCAGACGGCCCTTCGCCTCGCTCTCCTTGCGCCGCGCCCCGAACCCCTCGAGATCGGCGATCTCCTCGAGCTTGTCCATCGTGGCGTGGTAATCGCCAGTGTCGTATTCCACCGCCACCGGCGTGGCATAGGGAAACTCGGTAACGAAGTTCTGCCGCCGCAGCGCGATCGGATCGACGCTCAATTCGCGCGCCGCCTTGTCGATCACGCGTTCCAGCTGATAGGTTGCCTCGGGCCGTCCCGCGCCGCGATACGCGTCCACCGGCACGGTGTTGGTGAACACCGCCTTGACGTTCACGTAGATGAGCGGCGTCTTGTAATTGCCGGCCATCAGCGTCCCGTGAAGCCAGGTCGGGATAGACGGCGCGAAGGTACTCAGATACGCGCCCATGTTGGCATGGGTGTCGGTGCGGATCGCGGCGAAATTGTTGTCCTTGTCCAGCGCCAGCTCGATCTTCGTCACGTGGTCGCGCCCGTGCGCGTCGGACATGAACGCCTCCGAGCGCGTCGAGGTCCACTTGACGGGCCGGTTGAGCGCGCGGGCGGCAAAGGTGCAGAACGCCTCCTCGGCATAATGGTAGATCTTCGAGCCGAAGCCTCCGCCCACGTCGGGCGCGATGACCCGGAGCTTGTGCTCGGGGATGCCCAGCACGAAGGCCCCCATCAAGAGCCGGATCACATGCGGGTTCTGGCTGGTGGTATAGAGGGTAGATTCGTCGCTCGCGCGGCTGTAGTCACCTACCGCCACGCGGGGCTCCATCGGGTTGGCGATGAGCCGGTTGTTGACGAGTTCCAGCGAAGTGACATGCGCGGCCTTGCCGAACGCCTCGTCCACCGCCGCCTTGTTCTCCTCGACGAAACCCCAATCGTAACACAGGTTCGACGCCAGATCGTCGTGCACCTTGGTTGCGCCGTCCTCCAGCGCCGCCTTCATGTCCGTGACCGCCGGCAACTCCTCAATATCGAGCACGATGGCCTCGGCAGCGTCGCGCGCCTGTTCGCGGGTCTCGGCCACCACGGCGGCAATGGGATCGCCCACGTGGCGCACCTTGCCATGGGCCAGCACCGGGTGCTTGGGCTCCTGCATCGGCTCGCCGAAGCGGTCGGTCACCTGCCAGCCGCAGGGCAGGCCGCCGATCTCGGCGAAGTCCTCACCGGTAAAGATGCGCAGCACGCCGGGCATCCCCTCGGCCTCGCCGGTGTCCACCTTTGCCAGTCGCCCATGCGCCACGTCCGAGCGCAGGAAATGCACATAGGCCTGCCCGCGCAGGTTGATGTCGTCAGTATAATTCCCCGTGCCGGTCAGAAAACGCACGTCCTCGCGCCGCTTGCTGCTGGCCCCGATGCCTCCGTCCTTCGGCATGTCTCGATCCTCCCTGAATCCTTCGGGGTCTCCCCCATCAAACCCGCGGCGCTTCATCTTGCCCGAAATACTCCGGGGCAGCGCCACAGGCCCGGGGGCAGCGCCCCCATCTGTCCGCTTATTCCGCCGCGACCCGGCTCACGTCCTGCCCCGAGGCGGCCATGATCGCTTTCACGATGTTGTGATAGCCGGTGCAGCGGCAGATATTGCCCTCGAGATAGTCGCGGATCTCCGCCTCGGTGGGCGTCGGGTTTTCTTCCAGCAGCGCCGCCGCCGACATCACCATACCCGGCGTGCAGAACCCGCATTGCAGCCCGTGATGATCCTGGAATGCCTGCTGTATGGGGTGCATCGTGCCATCGGGTGCGCCCAACCCCTCGACGGTCGTCACCTCCGCGCCCTCGGCCTCGGCGGCGAAGATGGTACACGCTTTCACAGCCTTGCCGTCCACGTGCACCACGCAAGACCCGCATTGGCTGGTGTCACAGCCCACATGCGTGCCCGTGAGGCCGAGACTGTCTCTGATGAAATCCACAAGCAGCGTGCGACCCTCGATCTGGCCTTTCGCCGGCTTGCCGTTCACGGTCATGCTGACCTCTGGCATTGGCACCTCCCGGTTGCTTTGTTTGTAGCTTCCTTATCCGAGCCTAGCGTCCGTTCCGCAAAACTCAAACGATACTTGAGCATGGCCGTCGCGCACCGGCGGTCAGCCGCGCGGGCCGCGGCGCGGCTGTGGCCGGGTGGGGATTTCCTTGAGCAGCCCGCCCACCCCCATCGTCGCGATTTCCCGCGGCCCGCAGGGCAGCCCGCAGGCCACCCGCGCCAGCACCCAGTCGGCCCCGTGCAGCACCGGCGAGCGGGCGCTGCCGGGCAGGCCGATCACGGGCCGCGCGCCGATCTCGCCCAGGAACAGCAGGTTGCCAGGATCGACCGGCAGCCCGAACCGGATGAGCCGCCCACCCGCACGACGCAGCGCCTCGGGGGCAGTATCCTGCGCGTCCGAGGTGGCCGAGGCCGTCAGGATCAGCACGATTTCTCCGGGGGCAGCAACGATAGCCGCCGCCAGCGGGTCCTCGTCATGCGGGCAGGTCGCAATACCAGCCATTTCCATCCCCAGCCCCGTCACCCGCGCCGCGATGGCATCCGTGCCCTTGTCGCCCGGCCCACCGGGCACCTCCGTCACGATAAGGCTCGCCGTGGCATAACGCGCCGTGGCCAGACGAACCGCGCCGCGCGCAGCCTCCGCCGCGGCCTTCACCGCCGCGCCGGGCACCCCATAGGCGATGATCTTGACCGTGGCGATCATCCCGCCCGCGCGGATCTGGTGATGGTCGGGCACGGTGGCGACGGTCACCATCGGATGGATCGCGTTGGCGGCGTCGATGGCGGCGGCGTCGAGGCAGACCACGCCGGGCCTCTCCGCCGTCAGGTTCACCCGGCCGGTAAAGGGCTGGCCCGGCGCGATTCCCGCCGCCCCGTCATGCAATGCGTGCGCCAGCGCCTCCGCAGCGGCATTCTCGTGCAGGTCGCCCGCCTCCAGCCGGGCGACCGTCACTAGGGTATATCCCGCCGCCGCCAGCGCCGCGATCTCGTCCGCACCCAGCACTGCACCCTTGCGCAACCGTCCCGTGGAGACCCGCTCGGAATGCGCGAGGATCGCGCCCGTGGCCTCGTCCAACGGCACGGGGCCGAATTTCATGCGCCTTTCCTCAGAACCTGCGTCATCTCGGCGAGGATGCTGACCGCGATCTCCGCCGGGCCCGCCGCCCCTATATCGAGCCCGATGGGCCCGTGGATGCGCGCGATCTCGGCCTCCGAGAACCCGGCCTCGGTCAGCCGCGCCACCCGCTTGGCATGGGTGCGGGTCGAGCCAAGCGCGCCGATATAGAAGACACCGGACCGCAGTGCCTCCTTGAGCGCAGGATCATCGAGCTTGGGATCGTGGGTGAGCAGCACCAGAGCCGTCCGCTGGTCGAGCCCCAACGCGCGCAAGCACTCGTCCGGCCAGTCGTGCATCACCGTCTCGCCCGGAAACCGCGCCGCGCTCGCAAAGCTCTCGCGCGGGTCGATCAGCACCGGATCATAGCCTGCGATCCGCGCCATCGGCACCAGCGCCTGTGCGATATGCACTGCGCCCACGATCAGCAGGCGCAGCGGTGGGTTGTGGATGGCGACGAAGGTCTCGCCGTCCGGCTCGAAGCCCGAACGATCCATGCGAAACCGTTCGCCATGCCCCTCGCGCTCCAGCCGCCGCGCCACGTCCATGCCGGTCACGTAGGCCACCGGCACCCGGCCCTCGCGCGCCAGCACAAGATCGGACAGCAATTCCTCGGGCATGACGCTGCCCACCGGCTCCACCAGTACCCGGATCGTGCCGCCACAGGCCAGCCCCACGGCAAAGGCGTCGCCGTCGCTGACGCCGTATTCCAGCATCACCGGGCACCCCGCCTCGATCGCATCCAGCGCCTCGGCCACCACCGCCCCCTCGACGCAGCCGCCCGAAACCGATCCGGCGATCTCGCCCTCGCCGGAAATCGCCAGTTGGCTACCCACCCGGCGCGGCGCGCTGCCCCAGGTCCCGACCACCGTGGCCAGCGCAGCACCCCGGCCTTCGCGATGCCAGGCGAGCGCGGTCTCGGGGATGTCGTCAAAGCGGTCCATGATGTCTCCTATCCCTCCATAGCCGCCATCAGGCGGGCCTTCTCGCCGCCATCCTCCGTCCGCGAGAGCGCCTGTGCAAGCGCCTCGAGCGTGGCAACGGAATGGCCCGCGCGGAACGCGTCCACATGCGGCAGCATCGCGCGGATGCCCTTTGCCTTTGGCGCAAACCCCTCCCAGCGCAGCAGCGGGTTGAGCCAGATGAGCCGCCGCGCCGAGAGGTGCAGCCGCTCCATCTCGCGGCCCAGTTGCCCGGTCTCCTCGCGGTCGAGTCCGTCGGTGATCAGCAACACGACCGCCCCCTGCCCCATAACCCGGCGCGACCAGTCCCGATTGAAGGCGTGCAGACAGGCACCGATCCGGGTGCCGCCCTCCCAATCCTGCGCCTGTTTGCCGGCCGCGGCAAGGGCTGCGTCCACGTCGCGTGTCGACAGGTGCCGGGTGATGTTGGTCAGCCGCGTGCCAAAGGTGAAGGCGTGCACCCGCGCCCAGCCAGCCCCCTTGCGATTGGCCACCGCGTGCAGGAAATGCAGCACCATGCGGCTGTACTGGCTCATCGAGCCGGAAATGTCGCACAGCACCACCAGGTCGGGCCAGCGCTCGCGCGGGCGCTTGCGGTCGATGCGCCCCGTCTCTCCGCCGCGCCGCAGCGCCGCGCGCAAGGTGGCGCGCGCGTCGAGCCGGGGGCCGTTCGGGTCGCGGATGCCGCGCCGCGCGGGCAGCGGGCGCACCGGCAAAGATAGCCGCGCCAGCATCCGCTTGGCCTCGGCGATCTCGGTGGTGGACATCTGTTCGAAATCGAGCCGCCGCAGCCGTTCCTCGCGCGACATGGTCGCGGTGGCGTCGATCTCGATCACCGTTTCCTCGTCGCTCTCCGCCCCTGCGGTCTCGGGCGGCGCGCGGTCCACGCCTTCGAGCAGCGCTTCGGCCGCGCGCTTCTCGGCGGCCTGCGCGCCCCGCTCTTCCTGCACGCCGCGGATGGCGGGGAGCATCATCGCCATCATGTGCTCCATGTAGCGCGGATCGCGCCAGTAGAGGCGGAATATTTGTGCGAAAACAACTAGATGCTCTGGCCGTGTGACGAGACAGGCGCGCAGCGCGTAGAAGAAATCGGCCCGGCTCGAAAACCCTGCCGCCGCCACCGCGCGGACCGCGTCGATCACCCGTCCCGTCCCCACCGGCAGCCCGGCGGCGCGCAGCGCGCGGGCGAAATGGACGATATTATGGGTGAGTTTCGGGTCGTCCGGCAGGTCGGGCGGGGCGGCTTCGGTCATGGCGTCACGCGGGGGCGCTGCCCGTCGCCATCGTTGCTCGACCCGATGGCGCACCAATAGCGATCCCCCGGAGTATTTCGGCCAAGAAGAAACATCAGCCCGGATCGAGCGCGGCGCGCGACTCGTCCAGTATCCGCTTGGCCTCAGAGCCTTGCAGCCGCGCGATGTCGTCCTGGTATTTCAGGACCGCACCCAGCGTGTCGGCGATCACCTCGGGGCTGAGGCTGATCACGTCGAGCGCCAGCAGGCACTTGGCCCAGTCGATGGTCTCGGCCACGCCCGGCTTCTTGAACAGGTCCTCGGTGCGCAGGGCCTGCACGAAGGCCACCACCTCGCGGCTGAGGGTCCCGGCGGCTTCGGGCGCACGGGCCTGCAATATCTCTATCTCGCGGTCGAAACCCGGGTAATCCACCCAGTGATAGAGGCAACGCCGCTTGACCGCGTCGTGCACCTCGCGGGTACGGTTCGAGGTCAGGATGACGATCGGCGGCTCGGGCGCATGGACGGTGCCCAGTTCCGGGATCGTCACCTGGAAATCCGAGAGCGCCTCCAGCAGGAACGCCTCGAACGGCTCGTCGGTGCGGTCGATCTCGTCGATGAGCAGCACCGGCGCACCGCCCGCCTGCGGTCGCATGGCCTGCAGCAAGGGGCGCTCGATCAGGAATTCCTCGGTAAACAGCTCGTCCTTGAGATGCGCGCGGTCCACGCCTCCGGCGGCCTCGGCGGTGCGGATGGCGATCATCTGCCCGGCGAAATTCCACTCGTAGACAGCGGTGGCGGCATCGAGCCCCTCGTAGCATTGCAGCCGGATCAGCCGACGGCCCAGCGCCGCGGCGATGGCCTTGGCGATCTCGGTCTTGCCGGTGCCCGCCTCGCCCTCGAGAAACAGCGGCCGCCCCAGCCGCAGCGCGAGAAACGCCACGGTGCCCAGCGCGCGCCCGCACACGTAGCCTTGCGCGCCGAGCACCTCCTGCACCGCGCCGATGGATTGGGGGATGTTCACCTGCCTGACCTCCGACTGCCTCGCACCCGCCTAGGACTGCATGGCCCGCCCCGGGCGGTCAAGGGCACCCGCGCGCCGGCAACCTCGCAGAAAGCCCGCGGATTTTCCAAAGTTTCGCCCCAATCCGGCGGCAGGCTCTGCTCAACAAGCGGACCACAGAGCCGCGACGGGGCAGTGTGCGGCAGACAAGGTCGAAGCGGATGCAGGACAACAGTGACATCACCGGTACCGATCTCTCGGGTCAAGACTGGCAGGGCTGGCTCGACCGCGCCGAGGCGGCGGTGGGCGATGACGGCTACATGCAGCCGCTGGGCGACGGCCACGCGGCGCTGTTTTGCGAGCGCAAGCCGGTGCTGCTCGTGACCTTCGAGAGCTTCGACCGGCTCGAGGATCTCTCGGACAAGGGGCAGCCCCTCGGCTGGACCATGCTCGCCGCGCTGGGCTGGTCGCATCTGTGCCTGCTCAGCCACGGCGATACCTGGTTCCGCGATGTCCGCGTCTACGGCTATTTCGACCGGCTGATCGACGACGGCTTCTTCGACGAGTTCGAGCAGGTGATCTTCTACGGCGCGGGGGCCTGCGGCTATGCCGCCGCCGCGTTTTCCGTCGCCGCACCCGGAGCAAAGGTGCTGATGCTGCGCCCACAGGCCACACTGGATCCGCGGGTGACCGAATGGGACGACCGCTACCTGCGGATGCGCCGCACCGCGTTCACCGACCGCTACGGCTACGCGCCCGACATGCTCGACGCCGCCGACACGGCCGTCCTGCTTTATGATCCGGAGGTCGATCTCGACGCGATGCACTCGGCGCTGTTCAATCGCGGCAACGTGTTGCGTTTCCGTACCCGTCATCTCGGATACGGCATCGAGGAGAAACTGTGCCACATGGGCGTGCTGCCGCGGCTGCTCGCTCAGTTGAGCGCGGACAAGCTCACCCGCCAGAGCCTCGCCGCTCTCTGGCGCAAGCGCCGCGAAGAACAGGGATATCTCTTCCCGCTGATGCGGCGGCTGATACGCGAGCAGCGCGACGGGCTCACCGTGCTCTTTTGCGAGAACGTGCTGGCCCGCAAAAAGGGCGGCCCGCGCTACCGCAACGCGCTGAGCCGCGCCCGCGCCCGGCTCGACGCGCAGGACGGCTAGCACTGGCGCAGCCGCGCACGATTGTGTATGCGCTCGGGCCATGACCGAGAGCCTTACCCTCCGACGCCCCGATGACTGGCACCTGCACCTGCGCGACGGCGCGATGCTGGCCGCAATCCTGCCTGAGAGCGCGCGCCACTTTGCCCGCGCCATCATCATGCCCAACCTCGTGCCACCGGTGGTCACGTCCGATGACGCGCGCGCCTATCGCGACCGGATCATGGCGGCGCTGCCAGAGGGGATGGATTTCACCCCGCTGATGACGCTCTACCTGACCGAAGAGACCGACGCGGACGACGTGGCCGCCGCCCATGCCGAGGGGCTGATCACCGCCGTCAAGCTCTACCCCGCCGGGGCCACCACCAATTCCGCCTCCGGCGTGCGCGATTTCGACCGCGTGCGCGGCGTGCTGGACCGGATGGCGGAGATCGGCCTGCCGCTCTGCGTACATGGCGAGGTGACGGACCCGCAGATCGACATCTTCGACCGCGAGGCGGTGTTCATCGACCGCGTGCTCGACCCGATCCGCCGCGCCACGCCTGGGCTGCGCGTGGTGATGGAGCATGTCACCACCTCCGATGCCGTGGCCTATGTCACTTCGCAGGACCGCGACCTCGCCGCCACCATCACCACCCATCACCTTGTGATCAATCGCAACCATATCCTCGCGGGCGGGATCAGGCCGCATTACTACTGCCTGCCCGTGGCCAAGCGCGAAGAGCACCGCCTCGCCCTGCGCAAGGCGGCCACCTCGGGCGACGCGCGCTTCTTCCTCGGCACCGACAGCGCGCCCCATACCGACACCCTGAAGGAAAGCGCCTGCGGTTGCGCGGGCTGTTTCACTGCGATCAACACGCTGTCGATCCTCGCCCATGTCTTTGAGGAGGAGGGCGCATTGGGCCGGCTCGAAAGCTTCACCTCGCTTCACGGCCCCGCCTTCTACGGGCTGCCGCCCAACGAGGCACGGATCACGCTGACGAGGGGCGACCCCGTTACCTACCCGCCGAAGATCGACACCGACGACGGCCCCGTCACCGTGTTCGACCCCGGCTTCCCCCTGCATTGGCGGGTGACCTGATCTTCACCGTTCCCGAAATACTCCCGCCGGAGGCATGAAATCTCTCCAGCGCAGCGCCCAACCCGAGGACCCCGCCATGATCCCCGCCACCTACCCGCCCAAGGACGAGATCGCCCGCCTGACCGCCCGGATGCTGCTGGAAATCAAGGCGGTGCATTTCAACGCGGAGGCACCTTTCACGCTGGCCTCCGGCCTGCCCTCGCCCACCTATATCGACTGCCGCAAGCTCATCAGCTACCCGCGCATCCGCTCGACACTGATGGATTTCCTCACCGTCACCGTGCTGCGCGAGGCGGGATTCGAGGCGTTCGACAACGTGGCGGGCGGCGAGACGGCGGGCATCCCCTTCGCCGCGCTGGTGGCCGAGCGCATGGCCCTGCCGATGACCTATGTGCGCAAGAAGCCCAAGGGCTACGGGCGGGGTGCACGCATCGAAGGGGCCATGACCGAGGGCCAACGCGTGCTGCTGGTGGAGGATCTGACCACCGATGGCGGCTCCAAGCTGTCCTTCGTCGACGCCATCCGCGAGACCGGGGCCACATGCGCGCACACGGCGGTGATCTTCTACTACGACATCTTCCCCGAGACCGAGCGGACGCTGAGCGACCACGGGGTGCGGCTCCACCACCTCTGCACCTGGTGGGATGTGCTCGGTGAGGCACGCGCGCAGGGCGAATTCAACGCCTCGACGCTGCGAGAGGTCGAATCATTTCTCGACGACCCGCGCGCCTGGCAGGCGGCGCAGGGGGGCTGAGCTGCGCATCGGGACGGAATAAATCGAGGCTGCGGCATGAAAGCCACGCAGCAAAACATCGCCACACCGCATGTTGCTGTGTGCGTCGATTTCATGTCAATATGTGCCAGCTGTGTCGGGACTTGCTTATCCACAGACATATACATTTTGCCCGCAGCCCGCGTCGGCAACTATCTGACATGGCCAAGGTCGGAACAGAGCGGTAGCCAATGAACGAGGTCAGCGTCTTCAATCCCACAGGGGCCGAGATCGAGGCCGCAGACAGCGTGCCCCACTCCATCGAGGCCGAACAGCAGCTTCTCGGCGCGATCCTGACCAACAACGACATCTACGACCGCGTGGCCGCGATCATCGGGCCGCAGCATTTCTACGACCCCGTCCATGCCCGCATCTTCGAGACCGCCGCCGCGCGCATCACGCGCAACGCGCTCGCCTCGCCGGTGACGCTGCGCGCCTTCCTCGAGGACGATGACGGGCTCAAGGAGCTTGGCGGCCCG
>Ga0209943_1001575_pt1 | contig 13640 bp, 13 predicted proteins | sample SalPonR1_B_D2_MG_FD_185698 | JGI IMG/M metagenome (GOLD analysis project Ga0209943, IMG submission 185698) | Salt pond soil microbial communities from South San Francisco under conditions of wetland restoration - Salt Pond MetaG R1_B_D2_MG... ... | reverse complement strand
GCGCTCGCGCATGACCTCGAAGCAATCCGCCGGACCGGCGAGCCGCCGCGCCTCCATCAGCGTGGTCATGACCGTGACGTCGGCCCGGGCCTCCCGCTCGCAGTCGTCGACGGTGCGCACGCTGTGTCCGATCTCCAGGCCGACGTCCCAGAGTGCGGTGAGGAAGTCGCTGAGCCAGGCGGTGTCCTGCTCGCCGTCGTCAAGCAGCACCATGACGTCGATGTCGGAGCACGGATGCAGCTGGCCGCGGCCGTAGCCGCCAACGGCCACCAGCGCGGCGGCCGGGTTGTCGGCGAAGCAGTCCCAGAGGTGGCGCAGCAGGTGGTCGATGAGGGCGCCCCGCGCGCGCACGAGCCGGTCCACGGCCTCGCCGCCGCGGAAGCGTTCCACCAGATTCTCGTGAGCCTCCGCGAGACCCTCCCGCAGCGACAGGGGTTCGACGTCGGGCCGGCAGTCGGCGAGATGGCGCTCGAGGATGGCGATGGCCGGGTCGGCCCCGCCATTCGTCCGGCTGTCGTCCGCCCCGGCGCTCACCGCGGGCCGCCTCAGCCGCTCGCGGCGGCGGCTTCGCGCTCCGCGGCCCCGAGGGTCAGGATCTCGTGTCCGGATTCCGTGACGAGTACGGTGTGTTCCCACTGGGCGGACAGGGAATGATCCTTGGTCACCACGGTCCAGCCGTCCGGCAGCAGCCTCACGTGGCGCTTGCCCGCGTTCACCATGGGCTCCACCGTGATGGCCATGCCCGGCCTGAGCTCCATACCGGTGCCCGGCTTGCCGTAGTGCAGTACCTGGGGGTCTTCATGGAAGCCCCGGCCGATGCCGTGGCCGCAGTATTCGCGCACGACGGCGCAGCGTTGGGATTCGACGTATTTCTGGATGGCGTGGCCGATGTCGCCGAGGTGGCTGCCCGGCGCCAGCTGGGCGATGCCCCGCAGCATGCCTTCCCGCGCCACCGCGGAGACCCGCTCGGCCTGCACCGAGGGCTTGCCCACGTGGAACATGCGGCTGGTGTCGCCGTGGAACCCGTCCTTGATGACCGTGATGTCGATGTTCAGGGCATCGCCGGATTTCAGCTGCCGGTCGCCCGGGATGCCGTGGCAGACCACGTGATTGACCGAGGTGCAGATGGATTTCGGGAAGCCCCGGTAGTTGAGCGGCGCCGGCACGGCGTCCAGCTCCTCCACGATGTAGCGGTGGCAGATGGCGTCCAGCTCGCCGGTGGTCACTCCCGGGCGCACGTGCTCGCCGATCATGTCCAGCACCGTGGCGGCCAGCCGGCCGGCCACGCGCATCTTCTCCTGCTCTTCGGCTGTCTTGATGGTCACATTCATGGCATTGGCGGGCGCCGGGCGTGGCCTGTGGTTACCTGGAGACATCGGCGGGGGGCTGCGTCCCGCCGATCGCGCAGGCTCCAGAGGGTTCGACCGGGCCGCTCTCCGTTCGGGTTTCAGCGCCGCTGCGTTGTTGGACGAAGCGGCCTATGGTATAAAGCGCGCGCCTGACAGGCAATCCGAAAATCCAATCCACACATGCACCGACACGGCCCGCCGGGTGCCCCGCCGAAAAAGGGGTTGCGGTCCGCGGGTGTATGGAGGCTCAACCCGAGGAGACGACATGACTGACGTGAACATGCGCCAGCTGCTGGAGGCTGGTGTGCATTTCGGGCATCAGACCCGTTACTGGAACCCGAAGATGGCCCCCTTCATCTTCGGCGAGCGCAACAAGATCCACATCATCAACCTGGAGCGCTCGCTGCCGATGCTGCGGGACGCGGCCGGTTACGTGAAGAACCTGGTGTCCGATGGCGGCACCATCCTGTTCGTGGGTACCAAGCGCTCCGCCCGCGAGGCGATCCGCAGCGAGGCCGAGCGTTGCGGCATGCCCTTCGTCAGCTACCGCTGGCTGGGCGGCATGCTGACCAACTTCAAGACCATCAAGGGCTCGATCAAGCGCCTCGCCGAGATCGAGACCATGAAGGAAGACGGCACCATGGAGCAGCTCACGAAGAAGGAGGGCCTGACCCTCGAGCGTGAGCGGGAGAAGCTCGAGCGCAGCCTCGGCGGTATCAAGGACATGAACTCCCTGCCGGACGCCATGTTCGTGATCGACGTCAACCACGAGAACATCGCGGTGGCCGAGGCGCGCAAGCTGGGCATTCCGGTGGTCGCCATCGTCGACACCAACTGTTCGCCGGACGAGATCGACCACATCGTGCCGGGCAACGACGACGCCATGCGGGCCATCCAGCTCTACACGGCGGTGCTCGCCGACGCCGTGCTCGACGGCAAGGCCTCGGCGCCGGAGGCGGTGCTGGGCGACGACGAGTTCGTCGAACTCGACGAGGAAGGCCGGCCGAAGAAGACCACGCGCAAGAAGGCACCGGCCAGGAAGAAGACCAAGAAGAAGACCGCGACGAAGAAGGTCGCGGCGAAAAAGGAAGAGGCCGGCGAGGCGCCCGAGGCCGTCGAGGCACAGCAGTCGCAGCCGGCGGACGAGCCGGCTCCCGGCGAGGAGGCGAAGCCCGAGGCCGAGGCGGCCGCCAGGACCGTGGCCGAGGAGCCGGGCAGCGAAGCCGGCGCCGGCGCGCCGCCGCCCGAGGAAGCCGCCGCAGCGGCGGAGCAGGGCGAGCAGGAGGAGAAGAAGGAAGAGAAGAAGGAAGGCTGAGGCCTCCTGCGCCGAACCCGTCCCCAAGCGGCGATGGCATGATGATCGACGGGCCGCGCGAGCGCGGTCACGTCAGAACGGACCAGAGGTAGAGAGATGGCTGTAACGGCAGCGATGGTTAAGGAACTGCGCGAGCGTACCGGCGCGGGCATGATGGAGTGCAAGAAGGCACTGGTGGAGACGGACGGCGACCTCGCGGCCGCCGTGGAGCAGTTGCGCAAGTCCGGTCAGGCCAAGGCCGACAAGAAGGCCGGCCGCGTGGCCGCCGACGGCAGAATCGTCATCGCCGCCGGTGACGACGCCGTGGCCGTGGTGGAGGTGAACTCGGAGACCGATTTCGTCGCCAAGGACGAGAACTTCTCCGCCTTCGCCGAGAAGGTGGCGGCGCTGGTGCTGGCCGAACGCCCGTCCGGCCTCGAAGAGCTGATGGCCGCCGAGCTGGACGGCCAGAGCGTGGAGGAGGCACGCAAGGCGTTGATCGCCAAGGTGGGCGAGAACATCGGCGTGCGCCGCTTCGAGGTGGTGCCGGCGGACGGCAACACCGGCATCTACAGCCACGGCGCGCGCATCGGCTCCGTGGTGGTGCTCGACGGCGGCGCCGCCGAGCTGGCACGGGACCTGGCGATGCACGTCGCCGCGTCCAACCCCGCCTGCATCAGCGAGGACGACGTCGACCCGGAGCAGCTCGCCTCCGAGCGGCGCATCCTCACCGAGCAGGCGCAGGATAGCGGCAAGCCGGCCGAGATCATCGAGAAGATGGTCGAGGGGCGCCTGCGCAAGTGGCTCTCGGAGATCACGCTGGTGGGCCAGCCCTTCGTGAAGGACCCGGACATCACCGTCGGCAAGCTGCTGGACAAGGCCGGCGCCTCGGTGAAGCGCTTCGTGCGCTACGAGGTGGGCGAGGGCATCGAGAAGAAGGAAGAGAACTTCGCCGAAGAGGTGATGGCGCAGATCCAGGGCAGCTGAGCCCGAGGCGGCTCCCCATCGATGGCCTCGGCAGTGCCCGGTAGGCTAGAATCTGAGCGCCCCGCCCGTGCGGGGCAGTTCGTATCGTACCCCGAGTCCGAGACTTCCCCCTTGGAGCTCGGTCGCGGCCATGCCCGGAGTTGCTCCGCCTATGTCTGAAGCCGAGCCAGGTCTGAAGCGTATCCTGCTGAAGCTGAGCGGCGAGGCGCTCCTCGGCAGCCTCGACTACGGGATCGACCCGGCAGTGATCAACCGTATCGCGAGCGAACTCAGCGACGTGCGCGAGCTCGGCGTCGAGGTGGGCGTGGTGATCGGCGGCGGCAACATCTTCCGCGGCGCGGGCCTGGCCCGGGCCGGCATGGACCGGGTCACCGGTGATCACATGGGCATGCTGGCCACCGTCATCAATGCGCTGGCCCTGCAGGACGCCCTGGAGCGCGTCGGCGTCTACGCGCGCGTCATGTCGGCGCTGCAGATCCACGAAGTCTGCGAGGACTACATCCGGCGTCGTGCCATCCGCCACCTCGAGAAGGGCCGGGTGGTCATCCTCGCCGCGGGCACCGGCAACCCCTTCTTCACCACCGATACCGCGGCCAGCCTGCGCGCGATCGAGGTGGGCGCGGACATGCTGCTGAAGGCCACCAAGGTGGACGGCGTCTACAGCGCCGATCCGGTCACCGTGCCGGATGCCCGGCGCTATGCGACGGTGTCCTTCGACCAGGTGCTGACGGATAAGCTCAACGTCATGGATGCCACGGCTATCGTCATGTGCCGTGACAACGGCCTGCCGCTCAGGATCTTCGACCTGACGCGGCCCGGCGCTCTTCTGCGGGTGGTGCGCGGCGAGGACGTCGGCACCCTCGTCACCAACCAGGGCTAATGATCAGCGGAGACACGCAGTGATTGAGGACATCAAGAAAGACGCGGCCGAGCGCATGAAGAAGAGCGTGGCATCGTTGCAGGCGGAGTTCACGAAGCTGCGCACCGGGCGGGCGCACACGAGCCTGCTGGACCACATCCACGTGGAATACTACGGCGCGGAAGTGCCGCTGAACCAGGTGGCCAATGTGGGCGTGGAGGACTCGCGCACGCTCACCGTGGCACCCTACGAGAAGCAGATGGTGCCGGTGGTGGAGAAGGCCATCATGACTTCCGACCTGGGTCTGAACCCGGCCACGGCCGGCACCGTCATCCGCGTGCCCCTGCCGGCGCTCACCGAGGAGCGGCGCAAGGACATGATCCGCATCGTGCGCCACGAGGCCGAGGGCGGCCGCGTGGCCATCCGCAACATCCGACGTGACGCCATCCATGACCTGAAGGAACTCCAGAAAGAGAAGGAGATCAGCGAGGACGACGAGCGCCGCGGCGAGGATGCCATCCAGCAGCTCACGGACAAGTACGTCGCCGAAGTCGACCAGTTGCTGGCCGAGAAGGAAAAGGAACTCCTCGAGTTCTGAACGGCCTGCAGCGTTCCGATGGCCCAATCACCAGTCCCCCCGATGACCAGTCCCCGCCGATGACCAGTCACAGCGACAGCCCTCCCGCGACACTGCCGCGTCACGTCGCCGTCATCATGGATGGCAACGGGCGCTGGGCGCGCCGCCGCGGTCTGCCGCGCCAGCTCGGCCACCGCTCGGGTATCGGGCCGGTGCGCACGACGGTGGAGACCTGCGGCAAGCTGGGCATCGAATATCTGACGCTGTTCGCCTTCTCCAGCGAGAACTGGTCGCGCCCCCGGGAGGAGGTCACCGGATTGATGCGCCTGTTCGTCGAGTCGCTGAAACGCGAGGTGGCCGAGCTGCACGAGAACGAGGTGAAGCTCACTTTCGTGGGTGCCCGGCAGCGGCTGCCCGGCGGCCTGGTACGGCAGATGCAGGAGGCCGAGCGGCGCACCGCGGCCAACACCGGACTGCGGCTGGTCATCGCCGCGGCCTACGGCGGGCGCTGGGACATCGGCCAGGCCGCCCGTGCCCTGGCCGAGGAAGTGGCGGAAGGCCGCCGCCGGCCGGAGTCCGTCGACGAGGAGTCGGTGGCCTCCCGGCTCGCGCTGGCCGGCTGCCCGGATCCGGATCTCCTGATCCGCACCGGCGGCGAGCGGCGCATCTCCAATTTCCTGCTCTGGAACCTCGCCTACACGGAACTGTATTTCAGCGATACCCTCTGGCCCGATTTCGACGCCGCGGAGTTCCACGAGGCGCTCGCCTACTTCGCACAGCGCAAACGTCGCTACGGCCGCACCCAGGAACAGCTCGAGGTCGGCTGATGCTGCGCCAGCGTATTATCACCGCGGTGATCGCCGTCGTGCTGATCCTGCTGGCACTCTTCGTGTTCCCTCCGCCGCTGACGCTGTTGCTGCTCGGCGTGCTGATCGTCGCCGGCGGCTGGGAATGGTCGGCGTTTCTGGGCGCCGAGGGCGCGGCGCGCAGTGTCTTCCCGGCGGCGCTGGCGGCGGCGCTGGTGGCGGTGTGGTGGGCCGTGCCCGATCCCCTGCCGCTGATCCCCGTCCTGCTGGTGTCGCTTGCGTTCTGGTTCGCGGCCGCCGTGCTGGTGGTGCGCTATCCCATCCGTGTGCCGCACTGGCTCGTCTGGGCGGGCGGGCTTGCCATCCTGGTGCCGGCCTATCTGGCACTGGGGACGCTGTACATGAGCGGACCCCGGGGACCCCAGATCGTGCTGTTCGTACTCGCCGTCATCTGGTCGGCGGACATCGGCGCCTATTTCGCCGGCCGGCGCTTCGGCCGGGTGAAGCTCGCGCCCCGGGTGAGTCCCGGCAAGACCTGGGAAGGAGTGTTCGGCGGGCTCGCCGCCGCGGCGTTGGTCTCGTTCGCGGGCGCCGGGTGGTTCGGCCTCTCGCTGGCCATCCTGCTGCCCCTGTCGCTGGCCGCCACGCTGCTCTCCATCGTCGGCGATCTCACCGTCAGCCTGTTCAAGCGCAGTGCCGGCGTGAAAGACAGCGGCCACCTGTTCCCCGGCCACGGCGGCGTACTTGACCGGGTGGACAGCCTGGCGGCCGCCTCGCCCCTGTTCCTGCTGATGCTGAAGCTGCTCGATCTCTCGTGAGCCGGGCGCTGTGTACCGGCGGCGCCCGACCCCGGGCGGGGAACCCCGGCGGCACCGGCGCTGTCTCTCTGTGTGGGCGGGACGGCGTCCGCACGGGCGGGGTCATCCTTTATACTGGCGGACTTTGTGCGCGGGGAAGCGCTTAGTGGGCACCATACTGACTTCCGTAGTGGCGTTCATCGTGGCGATCAGCCTGCTGATCGCGATCCACGAGTACGGCCATTACATCGTCGCGCGTCTGTTCGGCATCAAGGTGCTGCGCTACTCCATCGGTTTCGGCAAGCCGCTGTGGAGCATCCGCCGCGGCCGTGACGACACGGAGTACTGCATTTCGGCGCTGCCGCTGGGCGGCTATGTCAAATTGCTGGACGGCCGCGAAACCGACATCGCCCCCGAGGATGAGGGCCGGGCGTTCGACCAGCAGCCGGTCCCGCAGCGCATCGCCGTACTGTTCGCCGGGCCGGCGTTCAATTTCCTGTTCGCCATCGCCGCCTATTGGGTACTGTTCGTCCAGGGCGTGGCCGTGGTCTCGCCGGTGGTCGGCGAGGTCGAGCCCGATTCCTATGCCGCAGAGGCCGGTCTGGCCTACGAGGACCGCATCCTGGAGGTGGGTGGCAGGGAGGTCTCCGGCTGGGAGGATACGCTGATCACCCTGCTGGGCGACATGGTCGACGACGGCCGCGTACCGCTGACCGTCGAGCGGGCGGACGGTTCGACCGAGCGGCTCACCCTCGACGTGGGCCGGGACGCCGCGCGGCTGACCGAACCGGGCGTGCTGTTCGACGGCCTGGGCTTCCGGCCCTGGTCGCCGCCGGTGGTGGTGGGCGAGGTCAACCCGGACAGTGCCGCCGAGGCGGCCGGCCTCGCTTCCGGCGACCGCATCGTCGCCGTCGACGACGTGCCGGTTGCGAGCTGGCGCGAGCTCACCGAGGCGCTGTCGCCCCGCCCCGGCGAGACGGTGGCCATCACCTATCAGCGCGGCGGTGACACCCGGACGGTGGAGACCACGCTGAGCGCCATGCAGAGCGACGGCGAGCGCCGCGGCATCCTCGGCATCAGCAACCGCATCGAGCCCTCGGAGCGGCGTATCAGCATCCAGGAATACGGCCCGCTGGAGGCGGTGGGCGAGGCCACCGGCAAGATGGTGGACACCACCGTGTTCACCGTCCGCATGCTGTTCCGCATGGTGGTCGGCGACGTCTCGCTGAAAAATATCAGCGGGCCGGTGAACATCGCCCAGTACGCAGGCTCGTCTGCCAGCGCCGGCAGCGAGTACTTCATCGGCTTCCTGGCCGTGGTGAGCATCAGCCTCGGCGTGCTGAACCTGTTGCCCATCCCGATGCTGGACGGCGGTCAGATCGTCTACCAGACGGTGGAATGGGTGAAGGGCAGCCCGCTGTCCGAGCGGGCCCAGATGATCGGCCAGCAGGTTGGAATACTCGCGCTAATCGCTATCATGGGCCTCGCTTTCTACAACGACCTCGCACGTCTCTTCGCGCCATAAGGAATCACGGTTTGTACTCCCCCGTTCGGCTGACTACACCGGATCGCGCCGGCCGCCCGCCGCAGCGCCGCAGCTTGCTGCTGTTCGCCGTGGCCCTGCTGTCGGGCCTCGCCCTGACGGCGAGGGCCGATGAGTTCGTGGTGCGCGACATGCGGGTGGAGGGGCTGCAACGCATCTCCGAAGGCACCGTGTTCAACTACCTGCCGGTGAACATCGGCGACACCCTGACGCCCCAGCGTGTGCGCGAGGCCATCCGCGCGCTGTACGGCCAGGGGCTGTTCGAGGACATCGGCTTTCGCCGTGAGGGCAATACGCTGGTGATCGAGGTGGAGGAGCGCCCCTCCATCGCCGAGTTCACCATCGAGGGCAACAAGGACATCAAGACCGAGGACCTCATGCAGTCGCTGCGCGCGGTGGGGCTCGCCCGGGGCAAGACCTTCGACCGTTCGGTTCTCGAGGAGGTGACGCGCTTCCTCACCGAGCAGTACTACAGCCGCGGCAAGTACGGCGTGTCGGTGGTCGCCAACGTGGAGGACCGGCCGAACAACCAGGTCGCCATCTCCATCGACGTCAAGGAGGGCGAGCGGGCCCGCATCCGACAGATCAACATCGTCGGCAACGAGGAGTTCTCCGACGAGGAGGTGCGTGACCGGTTCGAGCTGCAGACGCCCAACTGGCTGTCGTTCATCCGCCAGGACGACCGCTACGCCAAGGAGTCGCTCTCCGGAGACCTGGAGAGCCTGCGCTCGTTCTACATGGACCGGGGCTTCGCGGACTTCGCGGTGGAGTCCACCCAGGTGGCGATCAGTCCGGACAGGAAAGACATCTACATCACCATCAACGTGCGCGAGGGTGAGCGGTACGAGATCTCCGATATCAAGCTCGCGGGCGAGATGGTGGTGCCTCGCGCAGACCTGGAGCGGCTGATCCTGGCCAAGCCGGGCGAAACCTTCAACCTGCAGCGCCTGACCCAGACCTCGGAGCTGATCTCGTTCCGTCTCGGCGCGGACGGCTATGCCCAGGCCGAGGTCGAGCCGGTGCCCGACCTGGACCGGGAGAACAAGCTCGCGGATGTCACCATCTACGTCGAGCCCAACAACCGGGTGTACGTGCGCCGCATCAATTTCAACGGCATCGACAGTGTGGCCGACGAGGTGCTGCGTCGCGAGATGCGCCAGATGGAGGGCGGTTATCTCTCCAATACCCTCGTGGACCGCTCCAAGGTGCGTCTCCAGCGCCTGCCCTACATCGAGGAGGTACAGGTCGATACCGCCCCGGTGCCCGGCACCCCGGACCTGGTCGACGTCAACTACGATCTGAAATACGGTCTGCCCGGCCAGTTCGGCGGCGGTATCGGGTTCTCCGACGCCCAGAAGCTGATCCTGAATGGTAACTTCGTGCATTCCAACTTCCTCGGTACGGGCAACCGGGTCGCCGCCGAGGTCAACTCGGGCCGATTCAGCACTGCTTACAGCCTGTCCTACACGGACCCCTACCGCACCATCGACGGTGTGCGCCGCACGCTGTCGCTGGGCTACCGGGACATCACCCAGTTCACCTCCTCGGCGTCAGACTTCTCTACCCAGACGCTCACCGCCGGCATCGACTACGGCTACCCGATCAGCGAGTACCAGACGCTGTCCTTCGGCCTCGCACTGCAGGACGCCGAGCTCGTCGCCTCCAGCTTCAGCACCCGGCAGGCCCAGGACTGGGTGCTGAACAACGGCAACCCCCGGGTGGAGGACCTCGGCAACGGCAACTCCCTATTCGTCACCGACTTCAAGACGCTGGAGCTGGTGACCGGCTGGACCTACGACAGCCGTAACCGGGCCATCTTCGCCGACCGGGGCACCCGTCAGCGCTTCGTGGTTTCCGCGACGGTGCCCGGCAGCGAAGTCGAGTACTACACGGCGCGCTACGATCTGCTGAAGTACTTCCCGATCACGCGCAACTGGATCGTCTCCTTCGCCTCGGAGCTGGCCTTCGGCGAGGGCATCAACGAGACCACGGCGCTGCCGCCCTACAAGCAGTTCTTCGCCGGCGGGCCGGGCTCGGTGCGCGGCTTCGCCGAATCGGACCTGGGTCCGATCGACAGCTTCGGCAATCCCTACGGCGGCAACCTTTTGGTCACGAGCCAGCTTGAGCTTATAATCCCGGTGCCTGAGGGACTGCGTGGCCGCACGCGCTTCAGCCTGTTCTACGACATCGGCAACGTATTCAACACGGGAGAGGTGGCGTTCACTGACCGGCTCGGTGACCCGATCACTTATGACTTCGATTCGGGCGATCTGCGCCAGTCCGTCGGTATCGCCGCCGAGTGGCTGGCTCCGCTGGGCCTCTTCCGGTTCAGTTACGCATTGCCGCTGAACGAAGTCTCGGGTACGGACCGGATCTTCGGTGACCGGGTCGAGCGCTTCCAGTTCTCGATCGGCAACGCATTTTGACGCCCCCTTCGACAGCATGAGAAACGGTATGAAATTCAAGACGTCCATCGGAATCGCCCTGCTCGCGCTGGCACTCTTGGCGCTGGCCATGCCCCAGTCCCCGGCCTGGTCACAGGCCAACCTGAAGATCGGCGTGGTCTCGCTGCCGCGGCTGCTGAAGGAGGCGCCCCAGGCCCAGGCATCCATGGCGGAGCTGCAGCAGGAATTCGCGCCGCGGGAGCGCAGCATCCGCGCCCAGCAGGAGGAGTTCCAGAGCCGCAGCGAGCAGATCCAGCGCGACCTCGCGGTGATGAGCGAGGAGGAGCGCCGCACGGCCGAGCGCGAGCTGCGCGAATCCCAGCGTGACACCCAGCGCCTGCTGGACGAGTTCCGCGAGGACTACAACCTGCGCGTGAACGAGGAGCTCGGCAAGCTGCAGCGCTCGCTGCTGAAGGAAGTGCAGGACTACGCGCGCGCCTCCGGCTACGACCTCATCGTCGGCGACGGCGTTCTGTACGCCAGCGACGTTGTGAATATCACCGACGAGGTCCTGCGCAAACTGCAGGAGAACTTCGAGTCCGGTTCCGCCACCGAGTAGCGGCTGCGACCGGCACCGCAGCGTGGGCGGCGTGACTGGGCCGACGCGATGAGCCTCTCGCTCGGCGAGATCGCCGCCCGCTTCGGCTGCGAGCTGCACGGCGACCCGGATGGCGTCGTCGACCGGGTGGCGACGCTCGCGAACGCCGGCCCGGACGCGGTCTCTTTCCTGGCCAATCCCGCCTACCGCGCCGCCCTAGCCGACACGAAGGCGGGGGCGGTGCTCGTCTCCGCGGACGATGCGCAGGCCTGCCCGGTGCCCGCGCTCGTCTGTGCCGACCCCTACGTCACCTATGCCCGCGTGGCCACGCTGCTCTATCCGCCCCACCTGCCGGAGTCCGGCGTGAGCGCCACGGCCACGGTGGACGAATCGGCCAGGGTACCGGCGTCGGCCTCCGTGGGGCCCGGCGCGCGCATCGGCGCGGCGGTCGTGCTGGGCGAGCACGCCGCGGTCGGTCCGAACTGCGTGGTGGAGAGCGATTGCTCCCTGGGCGAGGGTACCCGGCTCCTCGCCAATGTCACGCTCTGCCGCGGGGTGCGCCTCGGCGCCCGTTGCCTGATCCACCCCGGTGCGGTGATCGGTGCCGACGGCTTCGGCATCGCACGCGCACCGGAGGGCTGGATCAAGGTGCCGCAGGTGGGTTCGGTCACTGTCGGCGACGACGTCGAGATCGGCGCCAACAGCTGCGTGGACCGGGGCGCCATCGAGGACACCGTGATCGGCGACGGGGTCAGGATCGATAACCTGGTCCAGATAGCGCACAATGTACGTATCGGGGATCATTCGGCGCTGGCCGCGATGGTGGGGATTGCCGGCAGTACGGAGGTCGGCAGGCGCTGCCTGCTCGGCGGCGCCTCGGGCGTCGTTGGCCACGTGAAGATCGCCGACGACGTGATCCTCGGCGGCCGCTGCATGGTCACCAGCGACATCCGCGAGCCCGGCATGTACGGCAGCGCGATGCCCCATCAGGAGATCGCCGTATACCGCAGGAACGTGGCCCGTTTCCGCCAGATCGACCGGATGGCGCGCAGGCTGAAGCAGTTGGAGAAGGCGCTCGGCATTGGAAGAGGCATTGGAAGACAAGGATCCGACTGAATTCTCGCGGATCGACATCCGCGGCATCATGGAGCTGCTGCCCCACCGCTATCCCTTCCTCCTGGTGGACCGGGTGCTGGAGAACGAGCGGGGCAAGCGGCTGGTGGCCGTGAAGAACGTCACCATCAACGAGGAGTTCTTCGAGGGCCATTTCCAGGGCCTGCCGGTGATGCCGGGCGTGCTGATCATCGAGGCGCTGGCCCAGGCCACCGGCCTGCTGACGTTCACCTCGTTCGACTCGCCGGACTCCGGCAACGTGTACTTCCTGGCGGGCATCGACAAGGCCCGTTTCCGCCGCCCGGTGGTGCCCGGTGACCAACTGCGCCTGGAGGTGACCCTGACGCGGCGCATCCGCAACGTCGTGCGCTTCCGCGGCACCGCCACGGTGGACGGTGAAAGGGCGGCCGAGGTCGAGCTGATGTGCGCGCCCGGACGTTGACGGAGGCAGCGATGGGTATCCACGACACCGCCATCATCGACCCGTCGGCCCGCATCGACGCCGACGTGGAGATCGGGCCGTACAGCATCGTCGGCCCGCAGGTGGAGATCGGCACCGGCACCCGTATAGGGCCCCACGTGGTCATCCGCGGACCCACCCGCATCGGCCGCGACAACCGCATCTTCCAGTTCGCCTCGGTGGGCGACGACCCCCAGGACAAGAAGTACGCCGGGGAGGAGACCCGGCTGGAGATCGGCGACCGCAACACCATCCGCGAGTACTGCAGTATCAACCGGGGCACCGCCCAGGACGCGGGGGTGACCCGCCTCGGCGACGACAACTGGCTGATGGCCTACGTGCACGTCGCCCACGACTGCCAGGTGGGGAGCAACGTCATCCTGGCCAACAACGCGACCCTGGCGGGGCACGTGCACGTGGACGACTGGGCCATTTTCGCCGGTTTCTCCGGCGCCCATCAGTTCTGCCGCGTCGGCACCCACTGCTTCCTGGGCATGTACGCCGGGGTCTCCCGGGACGTCCCGGCCTACGTCATGGTGATGGGGCAGCCGGCCGAGCCCCGCGGCATCAACGCGGAGGGGCTGAAACGCCGCGGTTTCACCCGGGAGCAGATCCGCAACATCCGCGCGGCCTACCGCATCCTCTACCGCAGCGGGCAGAAGCTCGCCGAGGCGGTGGAGACGCTGTCCGGACTCGCCCGGGAGCAGCCGGAACTCCTGCCCATGGTGGAGTCCATCCGCTCGTCCGAGCGGAGCATCATCCGCTGAACGGGGCGTGACGCGAGAGGCCGCCAGCCCGCTGATCGCCGTCGTCGCCGGCGAGGCGTCGGGGGATCGTCTCGGTGCCGGCATGATCCGCGCCATTCGCGAACGC
>Ga0209943_1001570_pt1 | contig 13660 bp, 9 predicted proteins | sample SalPonR1_B_D2_MG_FD_185698 | JGI IMG/M metagenome (GOLD analysis project Ga0209943, IMG submission 185698) | Salt pond soil microbial communities from South San Francisco under conditions of wetland restoration - Salt Pond MetaG R1_B_D2_MG... ... | reverse complement strand
CCCGAAACCTGCAGGACCCGCCCGTCAAGTGTCAGCGTGCCCTCGGCCCGCAGGCGCGGCCACCAGTGGCCGGCATGCAATTCGCCCTCCACGGCCACCGGCTCGTGCTCGGGAATCTCCAGCCGCAACGCCATCGATGCGCTGGCGTCGCCGGCCTCGATGCGGATGGCGCCGGCGCCCGGGTCATGCACGAAACGCCAGTTTTCCACCCATGCCCTGGCGGTCTGGCCGTCCGCCCCGGCCAGCCCGAGCGCGGCCCGGCTCAGCCGCTCGCCGAAGCGGGTTTTCGCGGCCTCCGGCTCGACCGAGAAACGGGCGCGATAGATATCCTCGGCGGCCCAGGCGGAAGGGCGCGCGGGCGCTTCCGCGCGGATCGCGATGCGCGTGATCTCGAGCTGGAAACCGAAAGGCCGGCCCTGGCGGTCATGCACCCGGCCGGCGAACAACCATGACTCCGCGAACTCGCCCGGCTTTGCGCCCATGTCGCGAGACCATGAGCCCGCCTTTTCCGGAGCCGGAAAACGCTCGGCGACCTCCCCCACGCCTTCGAGCAGGTCGCCCGCCGCCACGCGGTCCGCCCCAGCGGGCGCTTCTTTGCCGAGCCAGCGAATACCCAGCACGGCCGCGACCAGCAGCAGCAAGGCCAACGCCGGCGCGGCAGTTTTTTTTATGCTCACTCGGCCACCCGGCGCTTCTCCATGGCAGTCGTTTCGCCCCGGCCCGGGACGCCGATTCAGCGCGATCGCCGCTTCGCCGGCCTCACCAGCTGCCCTTCACGAGACGGCGCGCGATCTCCGGGTACTTCGACACCTCGAACACCGGCTCGATCCGCAAAGCCAGCTGGGCGTTGTAGTCGCGCATGACCTTGATCACCAGGCCGGACAGGGCGAGCACGGCCACCAGGTTCACCACGGTCATGAAGGCCATCGACAGGTCGGCCATGGCCCAGACCAGCGGCAGGTTCAGCTGGGAGCCGGCAATGATGCCGCCCAGGACGATCCAGCGGAAAACGGTCAGCAGGCGCTTGTCGTCATGGATGAAAGCCAGGCTGGTCTCACCGTAGTAGGTGTTCGCGAGGATCGAGGTGAACGCGAAAAACAGCAGCGCCACGGCCATGAAACTCGCGCCCCAGTCGCCCACCAGCGCGCTCATGGCCAGCTGCGTGAGTGCCATGCCGGTCACGCCCGTGCCGGCCTCGAACTGCCCGGACACCAGGATGATGGCCGCCGTGCAGGAGCAGATCACGATGGTGTCGGTGAACACCCCGAGCATCTGCACGTAGCCCTGCGTGGCCGGGTGGCGCACGTCGGCCGTGGCCGCCGCGATGGGCGCGCTGCCGGCGCCGGCCTCGTTGGAAAAGAGTCCCCGCCGCACCCCGTTCATCAGCGCCTGCGCGATGCCGTAACCGAGCACGCCGCCCGCCGCCTGGCCGATACCGAACGCGCTGTCGATCACCAGCCGGAGCACTTGCGGCATGCGGTCCAGGTGAGCGAAGACCAGCCATAGCGCGACGCCCAGGTAGGCCACCGCCATGAAGGGCACGACGATCTCGGCGACCCGCGCGATGCGGCGGATGCCGCCAAAGATCACCAGGCCGACCACGACGGCGGTCAGGAGCCCGGTCCAGCCGGGGTCTATGCCGGTGACCTGCTCGACGGCCACCGCCATCGAGTTCGACTGCACGCCGTTGAAGGCGATCGGGTAGGCGATGATCAGGAACACCGAGAAGAGCACGCCCATCCACCGCCGGCCCAGGCCGTACTGCATGTAAAAGGCGGGGCCGCCACGATAACTGCCGTCGCCGTTCGGCACCTTGAAAAGCTGTGCGAGCGTGGACTCGAAAAAACTGGTCGCCATGCCCAGCATGGCCGTCACCCACATCCAGAACACCGCGCCGGGACCGCCGAGTTCCAGCGCCACGGCGACGCCGGCCAGGTTGCCGGTACCCACGCGCGCGCCCAGGCTGGTGCAGTAGGCCTCGAAGGACGAGATGCCGCCGTGCTCGCGCCTGAAACTGCGCTTCATCACGCCAAAGGTGTGGGCGAAATGCCGCAGCTGGATGAAACCCGACATCAGCGTGAACAACAGTCCCGCGCCCAGCAGCAGCCAGATGAGCAGCGAGCCCCACATGAACTGGTTGCCGGCGTCGATGAATTCTTTCACGCGAGTCCTTTTTGCGAGTCAGGCACGGGCCGCAAGTCTACGCGACTGCCGCGGTGCGCCGCAGCGGCTCAATCGCCCGCATCGGGTTCGGGGTAGGCCAGCCGGCGGAAGGCATTCCGCTCGAAAGGCTTCCAGCCGTCCTCCGGCTGCGCGAGGCGATCGGCGATGGCCCACAGGGCCAGCGGATTGTGCCCCAGGCCGCAGTGACTGCCGTGCACGCGGATGTTTTCCGTGCGCTCCGAGGGCTGCTCCAGGGAGCAGCGCCAATGGACCACGCCGTCGGTGCGCGTGTAGATCGAGGTGGCGGGCACCGGTGGCGGCTGCGACAGCCGCGCCAGCAGCGCCGGGTCCATCTGCGCCTCGCGCTGTCCGCTCACGTCCTCGTAAAGCAGCGTGACGGCCGTGCCCGTATGGTGGCGAAAGGGAGAGCCGAGCGTGATCACAAGGCGCACGTCGTCGGGCGACAACCATGCCAGCTCGCGCGCGTACAGGCCGCCGAGACTCCAGCCGATCACGCTGACCCTGCGCCCGTAGCGCAGCCGCAACTCGCTCAGTCGCGCCCGCAGGCGCTCTTCTTTCTCGCCCACGCCACCCAGGTTCCGACCGAGCTTCCAGCGGTGAGCCGCATAGCCGAGCGACTTCAGGAACTGTCGCAACGGGAAGGTCGAATTGCCGGCCGCCAGGAAGCCCGGCAAGACCAGCACGGGATGGCCGTCACCGAGCGGCGCCTGGCGCAACAGGGGATATAGCCAGGCCATCGCACCCAGCTCGAAGACCGCGCGGCCCTCCAGCATTTGCCACAGCAATGGCGGCGGGCCGAACTGCTCCTCAGCGCCCGGCATGCGCGCTCCTGCCCCGGCCACGGCTGGCGGCGGGCTTCGCGTTCCCGAGATTGCGCACCGCCGCCGCCTCCCCGAGTTCGGCAAAGCTGTCGCGGATGCCCTCGAGCAGCCGGTCCATGTCCGGCACCGCCTCGTGGGCGGCGGTGGCGCTGATCGACAGCGTATCCATGTAACTGGTCACGACCAGGATCAGGCCGAGCCCGTCGAGCACGGGCGCCGTGCCGTAGCCCTCCAGCAGCCTTGCCGTGCCCAGGTAGAGCGGCTCGCGCGGGCCGGGCACATTGGTGATCACCAGGTTGAAAGGCGGCCGGTGATAGCGTGCGAGGTGCAAGCCGGAATAGAGCCCGGCCGCGGCGGTCGCCAGCGAGTAAGGCACGAAACGCGACGTGTCGGCGAGCGTCGCCGCGCCGATGGCGTCCGTGTACGCCTTGCTGTCCACCGCGTGCTGATGAATTTTGGCGAGCCGCTCCAGCGGCTTGCGTGCCCTGACCTCGAGCGGCACCAGCATCGCCGAGACCCGGTTGCCCCCGCTCTTCATCTTGTTGCGGATGGAGATCGGCGCCATGGCCACCAGGTCCTCGTCCGGCAGGTTGCCGTAGGCTTGCAGGTAGCGACGCAGGCCGCCGCTGCACACCGCCAGCACGACGTCGTTGACGGTGGTTCCCGCCACGGCCCGGCGGATCTCGCGCACGCCGGCCATGGGCAGCGACACGGCGTCGAAATTCCGGCGTGAACTGATCGCGACGTTGAAAGGGCTGCGCGGCGCCTGGAACAACATGGGAGGCGCATGGTGCTCGCCGGAAATCATTTCGCGTCCGGCGCCGAGGCTGCCGCGCAGCAAGCCCGCCGCCCAGCCGACGGCCTGGCCGGGCTGGCGCAGCGCACCGGTCACACTGCGACCCAGCAGTCCCAGCGGGCCGGGCACCGTCTCCGCTTTCTTCCTGCGCACGGCGCGTCGCCGCGGCTTGAGCCGCCGTGGCATCGTGCTCCATACCGCATTGAACATGTCCAGCGTGCCCAGGCCGTCTGCCGCGGCGTGGTGCACCCGGGAAATGACCGCGAAACTGCCCTCGGGAAATTGCCCGCGGACGTCCAGCCCGGAAACGAAAGTCAGGTGCCACAACGGACGGTCGGGATCGAGCGGCCGGCTGAACATGCGCGCCGCGAGCTCGCGCAGGCGCGGCCAGTCGGCCGGCTGCGGCAACGCGGAGTGCTGCAGGTGGAGATCCAGGTCGAACAGCGCATCCTCCACCCAGAAAGGCCGCCCGAGGCGCAGCGGAACCTGCTGCAGTCGTCGCCGGAAAATCGGCGAACTGTTGATGCAGGCGGCGATGTGGCCGCGAAAGTCCTCGAAGCCGAAACCTTCCGCCGGGGGCTGGTAAATGTGCAGCCCGCCCACGTGCATGGGCGCATTGCGGGCGTCCAGGTAAACAAATGCCGCGTCCAGGCCGGAAAGTTGCTCCATATCGTGACCACTGCCCCTTGTTTGAGCCCCGATTATGCGCGGAGACGTGCGCGGATCAAAGAAAGCCCGCCCGGGCGCGACCCGCACGGGAGCCGGCGACTCCGCGGAGTTTTCAACGCGGAGCGGGCGCGCGTTTCAGCCCGGCGACGATCTCCGCGTCCCGCGCTTCCAGGCCTTGCCTGAAGAACACGCGCCCGTCGCTGTCGACCCAGGCCGACCAGTGGGCATGCAACACGGGCAACGGCACGGCCATGGGCAGCGTCGCCGGCTCGCCCCCGGCGAGGGCTGCGGCAAGCTGCTCGGGCGTCCAGGACTGGGGCGGCGAGGCCAGGGCCCGGGCGAGCGACTGCGGAGCCTCGAGGCGCACTGAGCCGGCGATGCTGTCACCCTCCGCCGGCGCGCCGTGCAGGAAAATCCGCGCGTCGCCTGACACCGGAAAACGGAACGCTCCCAGGAAGCTGCCGGCCCCGGGGAGCTGGCGAACGATCAGCCGCGAGGAGCGGCTCCAGTCGGCCTGCGCCGCATCCGACGGCTGGCCCTGGTCGTCAAAAACCTGCAGGCCGAGTTCATCGAGTTCGCCCGGCCTGCGCCGCGCGAGCGGCGCCACCTGGGCGCGGACCAGCGCCGGAGGAAGAATCCAGTCCGGATTCGCCACCACGTAAGGCATCGCGCCGGCGAAGTCGCCGGCGGCGCGCGCCGCCGTTGAAAAGACCGCCTTGAGCGCCAGCTGTGACGCGCTGTTGTCCATCAGCAAAACCCGCTCTCCCGCCGGGTCGAGCACCAGGAAACGGCCGCGCACGCCAGTCAACAGCCAGCGCGCCCGCTCCAGGTTGGCCCGCAGCGTGTCGATGCGCTGCTCCACCGGAAGATTCAGCGCACGCAGCGATGCCGGGCCGAGCACGCCGTCCGCCTCCAGCCCGTGGCGAGCCTGGAAGCGCCTCAGGGCCTCGTCCAGCGCCGCCTCGAAAAGCGGGGACTCCACCACCACGCCGGAGAAATCGCCGCTCTCCGCCAGGCGGCGCCTGAGAAGCTGCACGCGAGGGTCTTCCATCCCCAGCTGCAGCACCTGGCCACGCGGCAGTTCTGTCCAGCCCCCTTGCTGGGCCGCCACCCGGTAGCGCGCCAGGGCGGACTTGAGCCGCCCGTAGAACGCCTGCGTCGGCCGCCACTCGTTGAGTTGCAGCGCCAGGGCCTGTCCGGACGCAATCCGGGTCACCACCCGGGCGGCGGGCTCTCCGCCGATCCGCTCCGACAGGTCCCAGCGCGGTTCCCGGGTATCGGGATCCAGCTTGCCGGCATTGAAATGCGCGACCAGCCTGATGAGCGCATCGCTCATCAGCAGATCAGCCGTGGCCGCCAGGCCGGCGCTGTCCGGCTCGTCGTCCCTGCGCTGTAACAGCGCGCGCAGAGCGTCGAAGTGATAGTCGGACCTGTCCAGCCCGTCGCCGCTGACCGCAGCGATTTCACCCAGCAGCGCCGCTTCGCTGGCCGGGTCTGTCCAGAGCGGGGTGAAGCCCAGCGCTGCGTAGATCTCCGGAAGACTTCGCGCTGACAGCACTTTTTGCCCCGCCAGCGTGACACGACCGGTGCTGCTCAACTGCTCCACCGCCCGCCTCAGGGCTTCCCTGACCTCGGCCGGGTCCGGCGCGCTCCACGCCGGTGACGCGGCCGCGAGCAGCAGGACCGCGAAGGCCAGTGCCGCCCGGCGCAGTCCGGCCCGCAGGACACCCCGTTCAGTCTGCACGGCGCCTCACCTGGATGAAGAACCAGGCCACGAACGCGGCGAAAGCCAGCAGGCCCACCAGCATCGCCATGGACTCGCTGCCCAGCCAGCCGGTACCCAGGCCCAGCGGGCGATGCCCCAGCACGAAAGCCGCCCCGGCGATCCCGACGCCGAGCAGGCCCTCGCCACCGACGAACCCGCTGCCGAGAAGAATGCCGCGCTCGCGCCGGTCGCCGGACTCGTGGCTGTCGCGTGCGCTGCGCTCGGCCCACCAGCGCAGCAAGCCGCCGACGAAAACGGGCGTCATCACCGAGACCGGCAGGTACACGCCCACTGCGAAAGGCAGGGAGGGAATCTTCAGCAACTCGCAGCCGACCGCGATCCCGATTCCCAGGGCCACCAGCCCCCAGGGCAGCGACTGGTCGAGCACCCCGTCGATGACGAGCTTCATCAGTGTCGCCTGGGGCGCAGGCAACTCCGTGCTGCCGAAACCGAAAGTCTCGGCGAGCAGCAGCACGGCGAGGCAGACGAACACCGCCGAAGTCAGCACGCCCACCAGCTCACCCACTTGCTGCCGGCGCGGGGTGGCGCCCAGCAGGTAACCCGTCTTGAGGTCCTGGGAAGTATCGCCCGAGATCGAGGCGGCGATCGCCACCACGCAGCCGACCGTGATCGCGGCGGCCTTGCCGGTGATGTCGGTCCATCCCAGGGCCAGGAAAACGCCTGCCGTGCCCAGCAATGCGGCGATGGTCATGCCGCTGGTCGGATTGCTGGTCACCCCCACCAGGCCGACGATGCGTGATGCGACCGTGACGAAGAAGAAGGCGAACACCGCCACGCAGACCGCGGCCACCAGGCGCAAGCCCACGCCGCCGACCTCGCCGAAGGCCACCGGCACGAAAGCCAGCGTCGCGATGATCAGCATGACGCCGATGCCGACGACCTTGAGCGGCAGGTCCCGGCCCGTGCGCGGTACTACCGGCGGATTATTTCCCCGCCGCTCGCGCAGCTGGGCCAGGCCGACGCGGAAGCTGTCGACCATCACCGGCAGGCTGCGCACCAGGGTGATAATGCCCGCCGCCGCGACCGCGCCGGCACCGATATAGCGGACGTAGCGGGTCCACAATTGCGAAGGCGTCATCTCCGCGATCAGCCGCACGGTTTCCGGATACAACGGCAGCGACCGGGCGGCGCCCCACCAGTCCAGCATGGGGATGATGACCAGCCATGCCAGCAGGCCGCCACCGACCATGACCGCCGCGATCCGCGGCCCGAGAATGAAGCCGACACCGAACAGCGCCGGCGCCAGGTCCATGCCGAGCTCGGCCTTGCGCGGCCAGGGCAGGCGCAGATGCACGGCGTCCGGGATGGCGCGCGCCCACGAGGTCAGCGCCTTGAAGGCCGCACCGGCGGCAATCCCGATAAACACGAAACGAGCGTTGCCGCCACCCACCTCGTTGGCCACCAGCACCTCGGCGCAGGCCGTGCCTTCCGGATAAGGCAATTTGCCGTGTTCGCGCTCGATCAGGAAACGCCGCAGCGGCACCATGAAGAGGATGCCGAGCAAGCCGCCGCTCATCGCCAGCACGGTCATCTGCAGCAGGCTGGGCGACAGGCCCCACAGGAACAAGGCCGGCAGCGTGAAAATGATCCCGCTGGCCAGCGAGCTGGAAGCCGAGCCCACCGTTTGCGAGAGGTTGGCTTCCAGGATGCTGCCCCGGCGCCCCACTGCTTCCAGCGCCTTGAACACGGCGACTGTCATGACCGCCACCGGGATCGAGGTGCTGATCGTGAGCCCTGCCCGCAAGCCCAGGTAGGCATTCGCCGCGCCGAACACGATGCCGAAGACGATCCCCAGGCCGATGGCCTTGAAGGTGAATTCCTGCAGCTGCGTCGCCGCGGGGACATAAGGCTGGTAACTCTGGCCGGGTGCCGGCGGCTCAAACGCGCCGGGACCGAGTCCTTTGCGCGCGCTCATCCGCTCCGCTCCGCCGTGTCGCCCTGGGCGCCCTGCCCCTTGATGTTGACGGTCAGCGCCTCGCCGTCGCGCAGGTGCAGGTCGCGCTGTGGATAGGGAATCTCGATACCTTCTTCGTGGAAGCGTTTCCATATCCGGCGGAGGACGTCGCTGCGCACGTTGTTGACGCCGTTATTGGGGTCCGAAATCCAGAGGCGCAGCTCCAGGTCCACCGAGCTGTCCCCGAAAGCGCGCAGCTGGCACACCGGGAAGGGCTCTTCCAGCACGCGCGGCACGGACTGCGCGCATTCCACGCAAAGCTCGAGCGCCCGCTCGACATCTGTGTCGTAATGCACGCCGATCGGAATCTTGAGGCGGATCTTGGTGTCCGTATGGGTCCAGTTCTCCACCTGCTGGGTAATAAACTCCTCGTTCGGGATCAGGTGCTCGATGCCGTCACGGGTGATCACCGATACGTACCGCCCGCCCAGCGTGTTGACCCAGCCGTAGGTGCCGGCGACCGCCACCACGTCGCCCGGCTTGATGGACTTGTCCAGCAGCAGGATCAGTCCTGAGAACAGGTTCGCGACCACGGTCTGCAGGCCCAGCCCGATGCCGACGCCGAGCGCGCCACCGAAGACCGCCAGCACCGTCAGGTCCACGCCCGTCGCCGAGACCGCGGCAAGCACGGCAATGGTGACCAGGCCGAACTTCAGCAGCTTGCCGAACAGGACCTTCACCGAGGGCGTGAGGTTGGGGGAACGCCGCAAGCGCGATTCCAGCAGGCTGGAGATCAAAGTCGCGACCCACAGCAGCACGGCCAGCACGAACACGGCCTTGACCAGCGTGAGCATGGAGATGCGCACGGTGCCGAGCTGGATGGCGAGGGCGTCCAGCACCGCGACGGTCGGTTCGAGCAGCCGCAGGATGTTCAGCGCCGCAACGGTCCAGGCGGTGATCGCCACGGCCCGGGACCAGATCGGGTTGCTGATCACGCGCGACGCAATATGGATGATCACCCAGGCCATCAACAGGCTTGCCGCGATCTCCAGGATGCGGAAGGGCCAGCCCCTCAACGCGGCGGCCTGCCAGGCGATTGCGACCATCAGCAGCCAGAGCAGCGGCAGCAGCAGGGGCCGCAAGCCGACCATGAAACGCTGCCAGCGAGACGCGCTGGCGAGGCCGTCCAGCAGCCGCCGAATTCGGGGCGCTGCCACGGCAGCCACGGCCAGGGCGAGCAGGATCAACAGAAGCTGCAGCAAGTTCGGCAGCACGATCAGGTGCTCGTTTATCCAGGCCCACGCAGAGCGGCCGTATCCGCCCAGGGTCTCGGGGCTGAATAACTCCTCCATCCCTTGGGTTCTCCCGAAGCCCGTGAAAACTCCCGAAGCATAACATCAGCTGCAACGAAGAAAGCCCGGCCAGAAGCCGGGCTTTCCTCTTGAGAGACACGATGCGCCGCGTGTGGCGCAACCGGCTTACAGCACCTTGACCTCCACCAGCTCATTGCCGTCCGGGTCGTTCACATGAACGGCGCAGGCGAGACATGGATCGAAGCTGTGAATGGTGCGCAGGATCTCCACCGGCTGTTCAGGATCGTACAGCTGGTGATTGTCCTGCAAGGCTGCCTCGTAGGCGCCCGGCACGCCCTGCGGATCGCGCGGGCCGGCGTTCCAGGTGCTGGGTACGACGCACTGATAGTTGTCGATCAGGCCGTCCTTGATGACGATCCAGTGCGACAAGCCACCGCGCGGCGCCTCGTGGACGCCCACGCCCCGCGCCTCTGCCGGCCATGAAGACGGATCCCACTTGATCTCGTTGAAGGTCTTGGTATCGCCGCCGCGGATGTTCGCCAGCAACTGGTCCATCCAGCCCTGCATGGCGTCCGCCACCACCTTGCTCTCCAGGGTGCGGGCCGCAGTGCGACCCAGCGTGGAGAACACGGCCGAAACCGGGGCATCCATCTGCTTGAGCGTGTAGTTGACGAGGTCCTGGGTCTGTTCGTGCCCGCTGGCGTAATTCACCAGCACGCGGGCCAGCGGGCCGACTTCCATGGAATGGCCCTTCCAGCGCGGCGACTTCAGCCAGCTGTAGCCGTCGTCCACGTTGAGCTGCTTGTAAGGCGGCTTGGGTCCGCCGCGGCCCTCGTAGTCCAGCTTGGTCTCGCCCTCCCACGGATGCAGGCCCTGGCTCTTGCCGCCCGAGTAGTCATACCAGGAATGCGAAGCGAACTCCTGGATCTCGGCCGGGTTCGCCAGGTCGATCTCGTGGAGCTCGTTGATATTGCGGTCGAGGATGACACCGCGCGGGAACAGGAAGCTGTCCGTGTCGTCCATCGACTTCGAGGGCATGTCGCCGAAGGAAAGGAAGTTGCCCAGGCCTTCGCCGCGGCCGAACCAGTCCTTGTAGAAACCCGCGATCGCCAGCGTGTCAGGCACGTAAACCTGGTCCACGAAGGTCTTCATCATGGTGATGACGTCCTGAACGATCGACAGCCGCTCGCCATTGATGGCCGAGTCGGAATTGAGATCGATCGGGCTCGGCACGCCGCCGACGATGAAGTTCGGATGCGGATTGCGGCCACCGAAGATGGTGTGCAGCTTGACCACGTCGCGTTGCCACGCCAGGGCCTCCAGGTAGTGCGCCACGGCCATCAGGTTCGCCTCGGGCGGCAGCTTGTACGCCGGGTGACCCCAGTAGGCATTCGAGAAGATACCCAGCTGACCGCTTTCCACGAAACCCTGCAGCTTTTTCTTCATGTCGCTGAAATAGCCGACGCTGGACTTGGGCCAGCTCGGCGACACGCTCATGGCCAGTTCCGAAGTCGCCTTCGGGTCCGCGCTGAGCGCCGATACCACGTCGACCCAGTCGAGCGCGTGCAGGTGGTAGAAGTGCATCACGTGGTCATGGACGTACTGCGCACCGATCATCAGGTTCCTGATGAGCTGCGCGTTGTGCGGAATCTCGTACTTCAGCGCATCCTCGACGGAACGGATGGACGCCATGCCGTGCACCAGCGTGCACACGCCGCAAATGCGCTGGACGAAGGCCCACGCATCGCGGGGGTCGCGCCCCTGCATGATGATCTCGATACCGCGCACCATCGTGCCCGATGAGTACGCCTGCTGGATGCGATCGCCCTCCATCTGCACCTCCACCCTGAGGTGGCCCTCGATGCGGGTGATCGGGTCGACGACGACTCGATTACTCATATTTATTACCCCGATCCTTTAAAGTCGTTCGCTACCGGCGTACCGGGCTCAGGCCAGGTTGTCGCTGACGAGGTTGACAAGGTTCACGATGTCCTTGTCCCAGTTCAGCCACTCTTTGCCAATTTGAAGATTCTGCATACAGGTGTTGCAGGCGGTAACCACCGTCGGCGCTCCGGTACGCTCGACCTCTTCGCGCTTGAGTTCGAAAGCCGCTTCGCGCAGGCGCTTGGCGCTCTTCAGCATCAGTACGCCGCCCCCGCCGCCGCAACACAGGTTGGTGCGGCCGTGCGACTCCATCTCCGTGAGCTTCACGCCCAGCGCGTTGAGCACGTCGCGCGGCTCGTCGAAGGTGCCGCCCAGGCGGCCGATCTTGCAGGGATCGTGGAAGGTCACGTGGCTGGCGCCGCTGTTCACTTTCTTGAGTTTCAGGCGCCCGGCCTTGACCTCCTGGCCAAGGTATTCCGCCACCGACAGGAACTCGAACGGCAGCTCCTTGCCGTACAGCGTCGCAGCCTCCCAGCGCAGCACCGGGTAGGCATGACCGCACTCGGCGACGATGACTTTCTTGGCCCCGGCACTGACGGCCGCGTCGATGATGCGCTTGCTGATGCGTCTCTGTGCCTGCGTGTCGCCGGCCAGTGCACCGAAATTGGCGGACTCGAAACCGTCGCTCTTGATGGTCCAGTTGGCGCCGATCTTGTTCATGATCCTCGCCGTGGCCGCGAGCACTTCCTCGTCCTTGAGAAAATCCAGCGCCGAGGAGAGCACCATCACGTCCGCCTTGTCCTTGTCCAGCGGCACGTCGATGCCCTTGGCCTTCACTTTCTCGACCACTTCGCGCAGCTTGTCGGGGCCGGCCCCGAGGATCGAGCCCTTGTCCTTCTGCTCGTCCGCGACCGCCTGCAACTCGGCGGGCGCCATGCCCGCAGCCGCGATGCCGTTGCGCACCACCTGGATCATGCTCTGGATGTGAATGCCCATCGGGCACAGCAGGCTGCAGCGCCCGCACTGGGTGCAGGAGTCGTAAGCGAACTCCTTCCAGTTCTCCAGGTCGGTGACCGTGATGTCGCGCGTGGTCAAGCGATTCAGCCAGCGCGTCGGCGCCAGTTCACGCCGGTACACTTTTTTCAGCGGCTCGAGCTTGTAGATGGGCGTGTACTTCGCCTCGTGCGTCGAGATGTAGAAATGACAAGCCTCGGCGCACATGCCGCAGTGGATGCAGGACTCGAGATAGGTCGCCATGTCGGCGGTCATGCCGGCGATCATCGCCTCTTTGGCCCGCTCGACCTTCTGCTCGTCGGACAGGGCCTTGGGTTTCAGGCCCGCCGCGGCGCGCTCGCCGAGAGTGCCGTAATCGACTGTTGTTGTTGCGCTCATGCCCGTACCCCTTTACGTGCAAAGGCGGCCCCGACCTTGTAGCGGGACGGCCAGATAACCAAGGCGTGCATCAGTTTGCCGAACGGGAACCAGACGAGCAGCAGGCAGACGCTCAGGATGTGCAGCGCCAGCATCGTCTCGTAGCGAATGCCGAAGGTGATGTGGGCAAAGGCCAGGAAACCCGTGAGGAAAGGCAAGAATGCCACCAGCCAGCTGAAATAGTCGTCCATCGTGGAGATCTTTCGCAGCACCGGGTTCATCATCCGGCGGACCACGAGGGTCAGCAGGATCCCCATGGTCACGACCGTGAAGAAAGTGATGAAGGGCGTGGGCAGGGTGGGCCAGGTGAAACCGAGAATGTCTGCAAAGAACAGCATGTGCGGCGTGCCGAACAGCAGGATGACGAACATGCCGATATGCCAGGCGTACCCCGTGTAGTGCTGGAAGACGATGTTTTTCTCCAGCTCGTGCGGCGGCGCCGAGCGGGTCAGGAGCGTCTTGACCCCGCCTCCCGTGGTGCTGCCCTTGGGCGAGGAAAGATCCTTGCGCGAACTAAGCAGCAGGGCGCCCAGGCGCCACACGATGCCGATCACGAAGATGATGACGGCCCAACGGAATGCGGGGCCTCGGGCGAAGTCGAGCAGCGACATGCCCTGCCAGTAGAGTCCCTCGTTCATGCCTTTTCCTCCTGCTGCGCCTTCTTCTGCTTGCCGCGCGCCAGCGCGGACGCGGCGAGCGCTGCCGCGGCGCCGGCCGCTGCGCTGATGCCGACCGTCTTGGCGTCGCCCCAGTAGGCCGCCGACAGCGGCCGGTAGAAACTGCCCTTGTCCCAGAAATCCGGCTCGGAGCAGCCCAGGCAACCGTGGCCCGACTGGACCGGCCAGCTGGTGCCCTCGTTCCACTTCAGCGTGGCGCAGGCGT
>Ga0209943_1001569_pt1 | contig 13668 bp, 13 predicted proteins | sample SalPonR1_B_D2_MG_FD_185698 | JGI IMG/M metagenome (GOLD analysis project Ga0209943, IMG submission 185698) | Salt pond soil microbial communities from South San Francisco under conditions of wetland restoration - Salt Pond MetaG R1_B_D2_MG... ... | reverse complement strand
CGCGTGACCGTGCGCCACGGCGCGTTGAGCCAGACGGTCGATCTGACGCTGGACGAGGAAGGTAAACCCGTTGTCGTCTCCTTCCAGCGCTGGAGCGATGCGAACCCGGACCGCATCCATCGTTTGCAGCCGTTCGGCGCGACGCTGTCGGAGTTTCGCGAGGTCGGGGGGTATCGGCTTGCGTTTCATGTCGAGGCGGGCAACATGTTCGGAACCGAGGCGTATTTTCCTTTCTTTATCGCGGATGTCTCTGAAATCCGCTTTCCGAGGGCCGTGCGATGACGGTGATGGTTCTGTCGCTTCAGGTCGCGCTGCCGCTGGCCCTAATTGCATGGGTTGCGTGTCTTCCGGCGCGGACATCGGTCAGCTTCGGACTTCAGGCGGCGGGCACCGGTGCCTTTCTGTTCGCACTGGCCCGCGTCGCGCAGTGGGCCGTTCCGGTCTGGTGGCTGCCTTGGGTCTACGGCGGGCTGTGGTTGCTCGCCGTGATGGCAGGGCTTGTGCGCAGGCGACGGGCCGCGCCGACCAGGGTCTGGGACGGGCTGGCCGGATGGGCCGGGATCGGGGTGTCGGTGGTGCTTTTGTGCGTCGGTGTCTGGTATGGAGGGCGGGCCATGATGGGCCGCAGCCTGCCAGAGGGTGAGGTTGTCGATATCGGCAATCCGCTTGGACCGGGTGACTACCTGGTGGGCAACGGGGGCTCGAACCGGCTGGTCAATGCGCATATCGGAACGCTGGACCGCCGGGTTGCGCGGTTTGGTCCATGGCGCGGCCAATCCTACGCGTTGGATTTCTTCGGTCTTGGCCCCTGGGGGCTGCGTGCGCGGGGCTGGCGACCGGCTGATCCTGCTGCCTATGCGATCTTCGGCGCGGAACTGCGCGCGCCCTGTGCGGGCAGGGTGGTCACCATGCAAGGGGAGATGCCGGATTTCGAGGTGCCGGAGAACGATCAGGTCAACCGTCTTGGAAATCACGTCATCCTGCGCTGTGGCGAGGCCGAGATCGTGTTTGCCCATATGCGGCAGAGCAGCGTGACGGTAGAGCCCGGTGATCGGGTCAGGGTGGGTGACCTGTTGGGACAGGTCGGCAATTCGGGTGCATCGACCGAGCCGCATCTGCACATCCACGCGCAACGGCCCGCGCCTCAAGCTGCGCCGCCAATTTCGGGCGAGCCGCTGGCCCTGCGTATCGAGGGCCGCTTTCTCGTGCGTGGTGATCATCTGTCAGGAGAGCCGGTCGAGCCATCCGAATAGAACGGCAGCCGCGGCAAGGGCTGACGGGCAGCTTCAATCGGGGCCGATGTCGTATCCGCACGCCCCTGCCGATGCAGGCGTCCCTGTTTCGTCGGGGCGCGCCCTTGCTGCCCGGCACGCCAGCAGGCACAAGAGGCTGACAACCGGCGGGAATTCGGAATTGGTCAGGCACATACGCAATCGGGTTGATCTTCTTACCGGCATTCTGCTGGTCACGATTACCTGTCTTGTCATCTTTCACGAATGGCATGTCGCGGCATGGATGGCCCCGGCAAAACCCGTTCTGGTGCTGGTGCTCGTGGCTACGCTGGCTGTGCAGGTCCGGGTGTCGCGCAAGGCGTTTGTCGCGGTGGCACTCGGCCTGACCGGGGCGCTTGCGTTCAGCACGGCGGGCTGGCAGGCGGTGGCATTGGACGGGCTGCGCTCGGCGGCGTTCATCGCGGCCTTCTTCTCGGCGCTCTCGACCCTGCGCAATGTTGCGCAGACCTCGGCCGCAGTGCAGGCGGCGGGCCGGTTTCTCTCGGGTCAGCGGCCCGGTCGGCGCTATGCGGCGCTGACCGTGGGTGGCCAGGGCTTTGCGCTGCTGCTCAATTACGGGGCGATCCAGTTGTTGGGGACCCTTGCGCTGGCCAATGCCGAGACCGAGCCTGATCCGGAGGTGCGCGGCCACCGTGTCCGGCGGATGCTTCTGGCGATTCAGCGGGCCTTCGTGTCGACCCTGCCGTGGTCGCCGCTGTCTTTTGCCATGGCGATCTCGGTCAGTGTGGTGCCGGGGGCGAGCTGGGCGCAGGCGATGGTGCCGGGGCTGGTCTCCTCGGGGCTGTTGGCCGGGATCGGCTGGGGGCTCGACACGGCCTTCAAACCAAAGCTGAGCGTAACACCGCGGCGTCAGACGCCGGAGGGGTCGTGGGCACTCATGCTGCCGCTGCTGGCGTTGCTCGGGGTGCTGGTGGTCAGTGTGATCGGTCTCTCGGCCATCACGCAGGTGCGGATCGTCGGGCTGGTGGTGGTCATCGTGCCGGTGATAGCCCTCGTATGGATGCTGATCCAGCATTGGGCGCAGGCACCGGTGCGGTCGGTGGCGTGGCGGGTCGGAGACTATGTGACGAGGGAACTGCCTGGCTATCGCGAAGAGCTCACGCTGCTGATGATGGCGGGATATATCGGCACCGTGGGGTCGGCCCTGCTCGGGCCGCTGATGCAGCACGCGGGGCTCGAACTGTCGGTGCTGCCGCCCTGGCTGTTGCTGGTGAGTTTTGTCTGGCTCGTTCCGCTGGCGGGACAACTCGGGATGAACCCGATTCTGGCCGTGACGCTGCTTGCGCCGCTTATCCCCGGTGCCGAGAACCTTGGCGTGACGCCGACCGCGATCGTCGTGGCGCTGGCGGCGGGATGGGCCCTGAGTGGGGCCAGTTCGCCCTTCACCGCGACGACACTGCTGATCGGGTCCTTCGGCGGGATCAGCGCGTTGCGTGTCGGCTGGGTGTGGAACGGTGTCTATACGTTGCTCTGCGGGGCCATGTTGTCGCTCTGGGTGGTGGTCTACGCCTTCGCCTTTTGATTGTCAGGGGTGGGCGGTGCCCGCTATGGCTGCTGGCGTTTCCGACACGCTGCACGACATGGAATGGAGTGTCGGCCTTATGGACGTGCGGCCACCGGCGCCGGAGATGGGCGGCCGGTACGAAAAGCTTCAGGCGGAGAATTCAAACTGAGACACGCCCGAGAAAGGCAGTATCTTGAAAATCCCAAAAATATCCGTTCCCGTGAGCGGGCTGCGTCAAATACGTCGTTGACGCGCAACCTGAGGCTGCACTCCAAGGTGCGGAACTAGACGACAACGTGGCTGGGCATTACGTTGAAGGAAAACGAGAAGGACCGACCCGCGTGCTCGCGGACACCTCCTCTGACATGACACCTCGAAATGGAGGCCTCCAAAATGTCCGGACCATTGCATGGCTTTCGGGTGATCGACCTGACCACGGTGATTTCGGGGCCGCTGGCCACCATGACACTGGCCGATCAGGGCGCGGACGTGATCAAGATCGAACATCCCGAAGGGGGCGACCTCAGCCGTCGGGTCACAGGGCGGCGGGGTGGGTTTTCGGCCTCGTTTTTGAACAACAATCGCGGCAAGAAATCGGTCACGCTGAACCTGAAGGATCCGCGCGGTGTCGAGGCGGCGCTGAAGCTTTGCGAGACCGCCGATGTTGTCGTGCAGAATTTCCGCCCCGGCGTGATCGACAGGATCGGGCTGGGCGAAGACGCGGTGCGCGCGGTCAGGCCTGATATCATCTATACGTCGATCGCGGGCTTCGGGTTCGAAGGAGACTGGGCGCGCAAGCCGGTTTATGATCCGCTGATCCAGGCGCTGTCGGGGCTGGCCAGTGTGCAGGGGGGTGCCGATACGGCGCGGCCCCGGCTCGTGCGGACGATCCTGCCCGACAAGCTCACTGCGATCCAGACCTCTCAGGCGATCACTGCCGCGCTGCTGTCGCGTGCCCGGACAGGTGAGGGATGTCATGTGCGGGTCTCGATGCTGGATACGGTGCTGGCATTCCTGTGGAGTTCGGACATGGCGGGCTATACCTTTGTTGGCGACGAAGCTGAGCCCGACAAGGGCGCCGAGGCGCAGAGCTTTGTCGAGTTGATCTACGAGACCACCGACGGCTGGATGGCGGTTTCGGCCCATACCGACAGCACATGGGCGGGACTTTCCGCCGCCGTGAACCGGCCCGACTGGCTGGAGGACCCACGCTTTGCCACTGTGGCTGCGCGCGAGGACAACAAACCCGCCCGTCTGGACCTGACGCAGCAAGAGTTGCTGAAAGACACGACCGAAAACTGGATGCGCCGCCTGAGCGCGCATGATGTGCCCTGCGCGCCGGTCCTGACCCGCGCTCAGGTCTACATGCATCCGCAGGTCGAGGCCAATGGCACCATGATCGAAACGGACCATCCGGAGGCCGGGCGCATTCGCCAGACGCGAACGCCTGCCCGGTTCTCCGATACGCCGCCCGAGGCGCCGACCCCCGCGCCCCGTCTGGGGGCAGACACGCGCGCTGTGCTGGCACAGGCGGGCTATGACGCCAAGGCCATCACCGCTCTGATTGCCGACGGCATCGCCACGGACGTGCAGGACATGCCCGAATGATAGATCTCTACTACGCCCCCACGCCCAATGGCTGGAAGGCCGCCATCATGCTCGAGGAAACCGGGCTGGCCTACCGGCCCATCCTGATGCGCCTGAGCGAAGGGGATCAGTTCACGCGTGAATTTCTGTCGATCAGCCCAAACGCCAAGATACCGGCCATTGTGGATCACACGCCAGATACGGCTTGGGGTGACGAGCCCGTGACGGTGTTCGAGTCCGGCGCGCTGCTTTTATACCTTGCCGACAAGACCGGGCGGTTCGCGCCACCGATAAGCGACCTGCGCGCACGCAAGGAATTGATGGAGTGGCTCTTTTGGCAGGTGGGCAATCAGGGGCCTATGGCCGGGCAACTCAGTCATTTCCGCAACTATGCGCCGGAGGTCGACCGCGATTACGGCTTCAAGCGGTATCTCGGCGAATACGACCGCAACCTTGGTGTTCTGGAAAGCCGCCTTGAGGGGCGTGACTATATTCTGGGTGATTACTCTGTCGCGGACATCCTGGCCTTCCCTTGGGCGTTCATCGCCAAACCATTGGGTGCCTCTCTCGAGGCGTTCCCCCGCGTGGCCGATTGGCGTGCGCGGATCAAGGAACGTCCGGCGGTGCAGCGCGCGATTGACCTGCACAAATCTGAGCAGAACAGGGGGCAGCACCGGGCCGATAATAACACAATTCTGTTCAACCAGTCTGCGGCATCTCTGAGGCCAAAGACCAAAGACGACGACGGGTCATACTAGGCAGATATGGCGTTCGTGCCTCTCCCGCCGCGTTCTCGCCGTTATCCTCCATCGGGAACGCATGCGTTATGCCGCGCGAACATTCCGGCGTCATGTCCGATTATCCTGTCACGGACACCGTCTGATTCATCAGGGTGGCCTGTCCGAAGGCCGTGAGCAACGCGACACCCGCGGCGTCGGGCCCAACGCCGATCCGGGCAATCGTGTCGGCAGGTGCCATGCCGGTAGGATCGACGAGATGCCATGTCCCGTCGAGATAGACTTCGGCCACCGCATGAAAGTCTGGCGGCGTGACCCCAGGGGCGTAAACGCTCGCAAATCTGGCAGGGATGGTGGATGCGCGCGCGAGGGCGATCATGACATGGGCATAGTCGCGGCATACGCCCTGGCGTTGAACAAAGGTATCGAGGGCCGTCGTTTGAGCGTTGCTTGAACCGGGCACGTAGCTGAAGGCTTTATTGATCCAGTCTCGCATTGCGGCGATCCGAGCTCCGCCCTGGCGGTCTCCGAACTCTGCTGCAACGAAGGACTGAAACTCGTCTGACGGGCAATATCTGGACGGCATAAGGTAGCGAACGGTGTCACCCGGTAGAAGGTGAGGGGGCACGGCCCGCAGAGCGGAGATATCAAGCACCGGTCGATCGACGATGACACGCGCCGTGTAATCACACCGGAATTCGCCATCGGTCCGGATCCATATGCGTTCGCCAAGCCCCTCCTCGGCAGTGACACGGGCAATGTGATCCACATCGGAGGTGTCCATCTTCGACGATTGCAGCTTCTGATCGGCCAAGTCGGCAATTTCAATCTGCAAGAGCAAGTCCGTGGGACCGGAGAGTTGGTATTTCAGGTGAACGTTGACATCGAGTTCCATCGTTAACCCCTATAAGAAATGGATGCATGTGTCAGCGCTCAGGAATACCCCGCAATCCGCTGCTTGCCTCAATAAAGAGCCAGTGATCCGGCGGAAGGTAGGTGAATAGGCTATAGGCGATTATCTGCAGGCCCAGAAGCCCAAGACCTGCGCGTATGAAAGCGCGACTCTGAAACGCGCCGCCGGTCAGCAAGACACCCGAGAGAGCCTGTCCGATCATGATGGCAATAACGAATGTGCCGATGTCTAGCGCGAGGAGGTTGTGGCCCAGTATCGTTACATAGGTGGTAAAGACCGTAACGATCAGAACCGCCGTGACAAGCAATCCAGGCCCCTTGGCCGCGAGCGCTTCACCTCGACGCAGTCCGGCCGGGAGCGGCGCGAGGCCGGCCCAGAACAGTCCCGGCCAGAAGGCGAGCTTCAGATGTTCCCAGATCGATTCATTGACCGCAGCGATGAGTGCCAGAGGCGGCCATCCCTCCGCAAGCTCGAACAGGAAATGCATCGCGGAACCGACCGCTACCATGAAGGCTGCGCCGCCAAGCTCGAAAAAGAAAATGCTGCGGGTCCGGCTGCTCATGTACCGGCTTTTAATGCAAATCTCGTGAATTGTGGATGCGTCCCGGTCGCACGGTAAGACGGTCTCGGGAGGGCCGTGTTCGACGATGACACCGTGATCCGTAAAGTAGATGTGGTCCGCCATCTCGCACGCAAAGGCCATTTCGTGGGTGACGAGGATGCAGGTCATCCCCTCTTCGGCCAGTTCCTTGATGGTCTGCAAAACCTCACCGACCGCCTCAGGATCAAGTGCGGCACTCGTTGTGGCCACATGTGGCAGTGCTGCAGCCTGTCGACAGGGTCGCAGCGTTCACGGCCCCCAACTACGCAGACATGGCTTGCAATTGAGGTGTCCAGCCCCGTTCGCTGCCGCGAAAACAGACCATTGCCGATTGCAATCGCCAGCACGATCAGCGCAGCGCCCGGTATCAGGCCCGGCCCCGCCGTTTCGCCCAGAAGCACCATCGCAATCAGGATCGCAGCGAGCGGCGAGAAGGATGTGGCGAGCGAAAGCTCAGAGGCGCGCGCGTATTTCAGCGCCATATTCCAGGCCAGCTGGCCCAGCACGATGACCATGCCTGCATAGAGCCAGATCCACTGCCACAGCAGCGGTGAAAGAATATCACGAAACACCTGGGGGCCGTAGAGCGCCGACACGAGCACGAAATAGATCGCGGCACCCACGACGGTGCGATAGATCGAGAAAATCCCGAGCGGGATATCGCGCAGGCTCACGCGGGTCACCAGCGTCGAGGCGACGTAGGACAGTGTTGCCGCCACGGTGGCCCATTCGCCGGTGCCAAGCGCGCCGAACCCGCCACCGTCGCGCGATCCGATCATCACAACGGCACCGGTCAGGGCGATCAACCCGGCCGTCATGGTGCGACGGCAGACCCGCTCGTTCAGCACCAGCCAGGCGGCCAGCAGGAACAGCGGCGGCTCGATCCGCGAGACAAGAACCACGTTGGTCACGCTGGTATGGGCCAGTGCGTAAAAGAACAGCCCCGGCGTCAGCGCCGACGACAGGAATGCCGAGAGCGTCAGAATACGCCAGTCGCGGCGGCTCAGTCGCGCGATGTTGGCACGGGTCCAGTCGCGCCGGAACAGAAAAACCATCGGGATGACCGAGAGAAGCGAGCCCAGTAATAGCAGGTTCATGTAGGTTATGGCGTTGCGCCCCTGGTCGACCGGGTTGGCCTCGCCGATATCGACCAGCAGTGCCACGATGGAATTTGAAGCCGCATAGATGAGCACTGCGGTCCAGGCACAGATCAATCCCCAACTCGCCATTGGCAGGCGGCGGAGGACCAGGAACATGCCTGTTGTTACGGGTCGTCCAAGTGGTATGGCGTTCTGCATCGTTGCTCCTCAGGCCCGGGATTTCGGGCCGGGTTACAGGGAAGCACGCAGAACGGATGGGAAAAGTTTCAGACTGGCCTTTGGAGGCCGCTCTCACAGCGCGTCTGGATCGTATGAGTCTGGACAATGATTTCCGGAGAATTCGCGCTTGCTCCGGCAGGGGTGCGACCAGCAAACCGACACATAATCAACATTCGGCGCTGGCGTCGTGTAGCCGCAAAGCGATAATGTCACCCATGAGCAATTCAGAAGTGTCACTCTCCTCGCAAAACAATGTGAGGATGAGCGGACATGGGATGGGTGATGATGAGCGAGCGCGAGTTGAACCGCGTGGAGGTTTTGGCGCAGGTCGATGATGGTCGGCTGAACATCGATAATGCTGCGAACATGCTGGCACTGACGCGTCGGCAGATTTTCCGGCTGTTGAAGCTTTATCGTCAGGATGGCGCGTCGGCGATCCGGCACAAGGCGCGCGGGCGTGCGCCGAACAATCAGATCCATTTTGCCAAGCGCGACTATGCGCTGACCCTGATCAAGGAGCAGTATCCGGATTTTGGCCCGACATTGGCGGCTGAGATGCTGGCCGAGTACCATGGGTTCAAAGTGTCGCGCGAGACTTTGCGCAAGTGGATGGTCGAAGCCGGAATGTGGCTCTCGCGCAAACAGCGGCGTGCAATTCACCAACCACGTTTGCGGCGGGAATGCTTCGGCGAGCTGATCCAGATTGATGGGTCTGATCATCGTTGGTTCGAAGATCGCGCCCCGCCTTGCACCCTGCTTGTGTTCATCGACGACGCCACCAGCACGCTGATGGAACTTCAGTTTGTGAAGTCGGAAAGCACCTTCAGCTATTTCGAGGCACTCGAAGGCTATCTGCATAATCACGGCCGACCTGTCGCCTTCTATTCTGACAAACACACGGTGTTCCGCGTGGCTAAGGAAGATGCCAAAGGCGGTGCACGGATCACGCAGTTTGGCCGGGCGCTGAGCGAGCTGAACATTGAGATTCTGTGCGCTAATTCCTCACAAGCCAAAGGCCGTGTTGAACGCGCCAATCGCACGTTACAAGACCGTCTGGTCAAGGAACTGCGCCTCGCGGGCATCTCCGATATGGAGGCCGGAAACGCCTATTTACAAGGCTTCAAGGAGCGTCACAACGCCAAGTTCGCCAAGGCTCCGGCCAAATCAGACAACCTGCATCGTGCGCTGAATGTTGAGCACGATCGGCTGGCAGATGTGCTGTGTTGGCGGGAGAACCGCTATGTCGGCAAACAGCTGACATTCTCCTATGACCGCAAGCGCATCATGCTCGAAGAGAGTGACTTCACGCGCGGTCTGATCGGCAAATACGTGGACACCTATGCCTTTGTCGACGGCCGGTTCGAGGTGCGCTCGAAAGGCCGGTCCCTACCCTACAAAATCTTCGACATGGATCAGCGCGTCACCCATGCGGCCATCACCAGCAACAAGCACCTGAGCGCCGTGCTGGAGCACATCAAAGAGATGCAGGACGCTGCGCCCCCAAAGCCGAAGGTGCGGACAAATTCTGAGAAGATGGGCTACAAGCCAAACGGCCGGAAGCCAGGAAGGCCATCTGGATCAAAGTCTAAGAAGAGGATTGCACATGCCGCAGAATGAACCCAAGCTTGGCCCATGAATGCTGATGACGACGTCGAAGTGATCTTTTCAGACCTGTGCGCCGATGTAGACATCGACGGGCATTTTCTGACGGTCGAGATTTACAGAACAGACATCGATCCGAGCTGGATTTTGGAAGTCGTCAACGAGTTTGGCACTTCAACGGTGTTCGATGATCCATTCATCGCCGACGGCCTCGCCTGGCAACAGTTCGAAAAGACCGTGAAGGAAGAAGGCCTCTCCGCTTTCCTCACACAGAAAGAAAAACGCCAGCTCTTTCCACTGACCCCCGCAAAGCCAGCCAGGGCTGCGATATCTGAGGTCTCTGCCCTGTCAGGCTTTGCTACCGTCGCGCCCTTAGTGACACTTCTGCTTTGCAAACCCGGTGACATTTCTGAATGGTGTTTACACAAACATAACACAACAGGACATTTCTACTTGGTTGCAACAACAAAAAAAACAAAATGCCGTGTCCGCAAATCGTGTCGGTTCGCTTCGCCTTAACCCGAAAGAACACCCAAACAAAGATCCGAGATCTCCGGCGGCACTCCGAGCGATCTCAAAGATCGAAGCATGCGGAGCTTTTTAGCGCTCCGAGATCTGCCGGTTCGCGCTTGAAGAGCGATTAAGGGCCAAGTTCGCGTAGCTGTTGCAAGATCAGTCAAATCAACATCAGATCGATGCTGAGTTCCGCACCAGCACGACTGCGCTCAAAGATCCTCGTAAAAGAACCCGAAGGACTGAGCCAGCGCGCGGATTTCCCGATCGCAGTCAGGGCCGGAAACCGATCTTTGGGGCGATATCTCTCGGATCGCATCGGGCACCCTATCACCGAAAAGCATGATCGCGAACTTCGGGCCAAACTGGTGAGATGTGTAATATAGCCCGTGCGCATCGGGACAGCCCGCATGGATCGCCTCGGCCCAGGCACGGGTCGTCGGATAGGTCATTGTCGGTCCTGCCAGAAGGGCGTTCCGGTCGATGCCCAGCCGCCGCTGGCCTTGCGTTGTCAGATCGACAAGATGCAGATCCTGGAGGGCCTGAAGTGTTGAATGAACCGATGCGCGCCATTTGTGGGGGCTAATGGCTATGCTGACCCGAGCCCCAGTCACGGGGTCGATCGGCTCGAAATCCGGACTACGCAGGATGGTTTCGCTGACCGCACATTCGAATGTCTCGGCAGCATAAAGTGTCGGAATGATCGAGCCATCAGGCGTGCCGATCGGAGAGAACCGCGCATCGCCAAGATTGGTGGCATTGAACTCGATCGACCCAAAACGTCCGGAGTGGATGCGATGGAGATCCGTACCAGCCGGCAGGTCGAAAAAGGAAGCCCGCGACGCCTTGAAGCTCGCGGGCCCCGGAATTTCGATCGAGAAGGACGTCATCCGTTGAGCGGCTCCGCGATCTCGGCGGAGAAGGATTTCAGAATGGCGTCTGAATCCTGGGCCAACCGGTCGCACGGTTTTGCACCCCCGAGACTGCGATTTGGACGTGTCAGCCAATGCAGCAGCGCCATCTTTCCGCCCCAGTCGTCGGTGCGCATCTTGAGGAGCTTCAGCAGAACCGGATGGATGCGGCGCTCGGCGACATCGAACTGAAACAGTGGGTAGGCAGCCTTCCCCTTCAGGTCAAAACGGAGAATTCTGTCCTTGGCCTCGTATCGCCTCAGCGTGGCAGACGGGTTTGTATCCGACAATCCCAGTATTGCGCAGGCTTGTGACTGATCGACCATGGGAACCGAGGAGAGGACCTCCGTCTGCAACTTCGCCCGGGTCAGGGCGCGGGAGATCGCCTCGTCCTGGCCGGACGCCATGCGTCGTTCCAGCATGTCCCGATACGCGGCGACGATCGCCACGAACTCTCCCGTCAAAGATCGCTCAAGAGTTTTCTCCAGCACTTGCCTCAGACTTGCGCGCGTCATCTTCAGCAGGCTTGCGGCATCCGGAGAAGGCCCACCTTGCCGATCGAGCATGGTCTGAAGCTCACGCAGCATAGCGCCCAGATCGATGTCATTGGCATCGAGCTTGACGTCGACGTGCACTTCCATCGACCCGGGGGCTGTTACAGAGCTCTTCCGCGATCTGAAAACACGGCGATCATCGCCATCCCCCGAATCTGTTGCCATAGACCGGTATACCAAGCCGTCAGATGCATGAGTCATAACTGCACTCCTACAATGAATATATTTTGGAGTTATATAGCACATATAACACGACGCTTCAAGTCGCGGCGGCAGTACTGTGAGGGATCTTGACCGCACGGCCGAAGAGTATGGCTGTCGCAAGAACATCCTCCGCAGGAAAAGCGGAGTGCTATACCAGCCCCTTGCATTTCGTGTTGCAGAATTGCGAACATCGAGTCCTGAAGCCGCATTCAATCTGAGAGATGTGATGCAACACGTTCGCGAAAATTTCTTCGCCGCTTAGACGACTGCTTCCGCACCTTTTCGGTCGATCACATCCAAAAGCCTTGCGGCAGGGCCGCTCGGGGACTTCACCCCGCGCTCCCACTGCGCAACTGCGCTGGAACTCACGCCAAGAAAGGCCGCGAAGACCGGCTGACTCATCCGCGTCTTTTTGCGTATGGATCGAACCTCATCCTTGTCCAATTTGCGTGCCTCTGGCAGGCACAGATCCTTCATGGCTTTCATCGTGATGTCGTCCATGGCCCCGACCTTGTGCAGGCTTGCAGCCAACTCGTGCATGTTCTCGAGGATCTCGCTCATTTGATTCTCCTGACGGCGATAAGATCGCCTTGAATTTCCAACTGCTTTAGCTGCTGACCAGATAAGCCAAGGAGAACTCCAGCGTTCGTCTCAAGCGCTGCCTTCTCCTTGGGAGTAACATCCGCTTTCGCATTCATTGCGAAGCCGTGAAGGAGAAACAATCAGGAAGATGAGGCCGAACGATATGCGACGATCGTCCGAAACCCGCCGCGCTTTGCTCCGCCGGCTCTGGCTACACGTTTCTTCACAACATCCCCACCAAGATTGCCCTCAAAACGACAACTTGCGATTTCGTCGGCTGCTTGGAGCAAGTCGTCATCGTCCAGCCCCTCCTTTCGCGCCCAACGCGCGAACGCCTTAGTCTTCCATACTTTCATAATTCCCACATATAGCACTTAGTGCTACCCCTTACAAGACGCAACATCCCTGCCTCTCCGGCCGATACTTGCTACAAGATTGGCCAAACGACCCTGAACGGAAGCAATTCCACGAAGGTGCACGGGCGAGATTGACGGAAGTGATGGTGGTGTGGTCCAGGAAGCACAATAGGACGGTCGAGGCCGTCCTGCGGCTGCAACACGAAATGCAAAGGGCTGGAGTGCTATAGGCCTTTCTGCGAAACAACGAAGCGCGCCAACACGGTTTGCGGACACCTCCAAAAAAAACAACTGTGCGCACAAAGCTAAAATGTCACCCACGAGTAATTCAGGAATGTCACTCTCCCCTAGGCCCCAGGAGACTGAGGGAGATTGGGCATGAGATGGATGGATGGAAACAGAAATCATAGTATACTAATGGTTGCGATAATATATTTTTGTTAATATGCTGGGAGTCTATTTTCAGGAGACTTGGCATGTATCTCTTGTTCAAAAAACATCTCGTGGCCCTGGTTGCGGCCCTGGCCGCGACATGTATCGCATTGCCGACCAGCTCAAAGGCCCAGACATATCCCATCGACTGTGCGATCCTCCTGTGTCTGTCCGGTGGCTGGCCTGCGTCTGTTCCGTGCTCTCTTGCACGTGCCGAATTTATCCGCCGGATCACGCCTTGGCCCGTTGAACCGCCGCTGCAAATCTGGCGCTGTCCGATGGGTGCCTCATATGAGATGGATCGTCAGCTCCGAGGACCAGAGCGGCTCTTTGATATTCTGTTCCAGGGTCGCGCCGCCCCACCGCACCAATCTGTTTCAGCGATCAGCGACACTGTCGATGTCGCATCGGAAAATGCCGAATGGCGTACTGGCGAAGTCGTGGACGGCATCGTCCTGGCGGATCTTGCCCTGCGCTACGTTCAGACACGCGCGGACATCGACATCAGCGGAAACGAGTTCAATTTCGTGCGATCTATCCGGGTGTTTCACGTACGTTTCG
>Ga0209943_1001565_pt1 | contig 13691 bp, 16 predicted proteins | sample SalPonR1_B_D2_MG_FD_185698 | JGI IMG/M metagenome (GOLD analysis project Ga0209943, IMG submission 185698) | Salt pond soil microbial communities from South San Francisco under conditions of wetland restoration - Salt Pond MetaG R1_B_D2_MG... ... | reverse complement strand
CGGCGACAACCTGAAGTTCGCCGTCGAGCTGATCGCCCCCATCGCCATGGAAGACGGCCTGCGCTTCGCCATCCGCGAAGGCGGCCGCACCGTCGGCGCAGGCGTCGTCAGCAAGATCATCGAGTAATCTGCCCTAGGGTTCGACGAGGGAGGCCGGACGGTCCGGCCTTCCTCCTATCAACTCCAAAGCCGCGAAAGGCTAGACCAATGCAAGGCCAAAACATTCGCATTCGGCTCAAGGCGTTCGACTACCGCGTACTGGATGCCAGCACGCAGGAAATCGTCAACACCGCCAAGCGGACCGGCGCGCAGGTGCGCGGACCGATCCCCCTGCCGAACAAGATCGAGAAATACACCGTTCTGCGTGGCCCCCACGTGAACAAGAAATCCCGCGACCAGTTCGAGATCCGCACCCACAAGCGGCTTCTCGACATCGTCGATCCCACTCCGCAGACCGTGGACGCGCTGATGAAGCTCGACCTCGCGGCCGGCGTGGACGTGCAGATTTCGGTTTGAGGAGGGCAAGGTGATGTTGCGCTCTGGTGTGATCGCGAAAAAGGTCGGGATGACCCGGCTGTTCATGGAGGACGGGCGGCAGGTGCCGGTGACTGTCCTGCAACTTGACAAGCTTCAGGTGGTGGCGCAGCGCACCCCTGAGAAACACGGCTACTCGGCCGTCCAGCTCGGTGCCGGCGCGGCCAAGGCCAAGCGCACGAGCCAGGCGATGCGCGGGCACTTCGCCACCGCCAAGGTCGAGCCCAAGCGCCGCGTCGCGGAATTCCGCGTCGCGCCCGAGAACCTGATCGGGGTCGGCGAGGAGATCACCGCCGACCATTACTTCGAGGGTCAGTTCGTCGACGTGTCGGGCACCTCGATCGGCAAGGGTTTTGCCGGTGGCATGAAGCGGCACAATTTCCGCGGGCTCGAGGCCACGCACGGTGTCTCGATCAGCCACCGCAGCCACGGCTCCACCGGCCAGTGCCAGGACCCCGGAAAGGTGTTCAAGGGCAAGAAGATGGCCGGCCACATGGGGGCTGCCCGCGTCACCACGCAGAACCTGCAGGTGGTGCGCACCGATGCCGAGCGCGGCCTGATCATGATCAAGGGTGCCGTTCCGGGCTCGAAAGGCGGCTGGGTGACCATCAAGGATGCGGTGAAGAAGCCGTTCCCGGAGAGCGCCATCCTCCCCGCCGCGCTGAAATCGGCGGCTGAAGAGGCGGCCCGCGCCGCCGAGGAAGCCGCCGCCCAGGCCGCCGCCGAGGAAGAAGCCGAAGCCAAGCGCCTCGCCGAGGAGCAGGCCGCCGCCGAGGACGCCGCGCTCAAGGAGGCCGAGGCCGAAATCGAGGCCGAGAAGAAGGACAGCGAGGAATGAAACTCGACGTGATCAAACTGGACGGCGGCAAGGCCGGCTCGGTCGATCTGGGCGAAGACATCTTCGGCCTGGAGCCCCGTTCCGACATCCTGCACCGCGTCGTCCGTTGGCAGCGCAACAAGGCGCAGGCCGGGACCCACAAGGTCAAGACCCGGTCGGAGACCAGCTACTCCAGCAAGAAGATCTATCGCCAGAAGGGTACCGGCGGTGCCCGCCACGGCGACCGCAACGCGCCGATCTTCCGCAAGGGGGGCATCTACAAGGGCCCGACGCCGCGCAGCCATGCGCATGACCTGCCCAAGAAGGTGCGCCAGCTTGGCCTCAGGCACGCCCTCAGCGCCAAGGCGCAGGCTGGCGAGCTCGTTGTGATCGAGGACGCGGCGAGCGACGGCAAGACCAAGACGCTGGCCCGCCAGGTCAAGGATCTCGGCTGGAAGCGCGCGCTGGTCATCGACGGTGCGCAGGTCAACGCGGAGTTCGCGCGCGCGGCGGCCAATATCGAGGGTCTCGATGTGCTGCCCAGCGTCGGCGCAAACGTCTATGACATCCTCAAGCGTGATACCCTGGTGATCACGAAGGCGGGTGTCGAAGCACTGGAGGCTCGACTGAAATGAGTGCCAAGGCAGAACATTACGACGTGATCCGCAAGCCGGTCATCACCGAGAAGGCGACGATGGCGTCTGAGAGCGGCGCAATCGTCTTCGAGGTGGCCATCGACGCCAACAAGCCCCAGATCAAGGACGCCGTCGAGGCGCTCTTCGGGGTCAAGGTGAAGGCGGTGAACACGACGATCACCAAGGGCAAGCAAAAGCGTTTTCGCGGCGTCAAGGGCACGCGCAAGGACGTCAAGAAGGCCTACGTGACGCTCGAAGAGGGCAACACGATCGACGTGACCACGGGTCTGTAAGGATGGTGGGGTGAAACCCCACCCTACGGTCCGAAATTTGAACCCCGGCTGCCGAGAGGTGGCCGGGGTTTTCTTGCGGCAGGTGCCATTTGGCTCTGCGCGCGGCGGGTGACGCGGTGCGGCAGAGAAACGTCGATCAGCCGTCAGAGGGGAACGTCGTCATACCCGCGTTTCGTGCCAGTCCTGGTCTGCTTGAGCGTCTGATCCGTGACGTCGGACATGATCTCGAACATCCGCTGCGCCTCGGAGGTGTATTGATCAATCGCCTTGCGGAAGAACTCTGATTGCAGCCGCACCATCTCGGTTGGGCTCTGACAGCGCAACATTGCCTGTTGCATTTCGAGATCGGTCCGGACGCGCTCGGAGAGGAAGCGTGTACTCTCGGCCATGACCTCGAGCCAGAGGGTCGCTGCCGGGTGCCCTGCGGCCAGCGCCGAAGAAAAGGCCGGGGCTTCGGGCTTGTCCTGGTCGGGTTTCGCTTTGGACTTGGTCATTTCCTTACTCCCATTGCCGGACCGACCACACCGCCGTGGCGGGCGCATCCCGTGGCTCTCATGTCATTTCGTGGGCGCAGGATAAATGGAACCGGAAGCCCCGGCCTTGATCTGTGTCTAATGGCGGCATATCCGCCGCTCGCGTCGCGGGAATCGGTGCCCACCCCCTTGACCCTACATGTCGCCTCCCCTATCAGACCCCATCCGCGAGGCCCCGGATTCGTCCGGGGCTTCGCTGTTGTTCGCGAGAACGAAAGAGCCGGGGACCTTCGGGGCCCTATAACCACGGTGGGTGACACCCACCCTACATAGCGGGCCTTCGGGCACGCGTTTGCAAACGGAAGACAGAAAGCATGGCACTCAAGTCGTACAAGCCGACGACGCCGGGCCAGCGCGGGCTGGTGCTGATCGACCGTTCGGAGCTGTTCAAGGGCCGCCCCGTCAAATCCCTCACCGAGGGTCTGACGAAATCGGGCGGGCGCAACAACACCGGGCGGATTACCTCGCGACGTCGCGGGGGCGGGGCGAAACGCCTCTACCGGATCGTCGATTTCAAGCGCACCAAGCTCGATGTGGCGGCCACCGTCGAGCGGATCGAATACGATCCGAACCGGACCGCCTTCATCGCGCTTATCCGCTACGAGGATGGCGAGCAGGCCTATATCCTCGCCCCGCAGCGCATGGCCGTGGGTGACAAGGTCGTGGCGTCGGCCAAGGCCGACATCAAACCCGGCAACGCGATGCCGTTCTCGGGCATGCCGATCGGCACGATCATCCACAACATCGAATTGAAGCCCGGAAAGGGCGGACAGATCGCGCGTGCCGCGGGCACCTACGCGCAATTCGTGGGTCGCGATGGCGGCTACGCGCAGATCCGGCTGAGCTCGGGCGAGCTTCGCATGGTGCGTCAGGAATGCATGGCCACCGTCGGTGCCGTGTCGAATCCAGACAACTCGAACCAGAATTACGGCAAGGCGGGCCGGATGCGCCATTACGGCAAGCGTCCCTCGGTGCGCGGCGTCGTGATGAACCCGATCGACCACCCCCACGGCGGCGGCGAAGGCCGCACCTCGGGCGGCCGTCACCCGGTCACGCCCTGGGGCAAGCCCACCAAGGGGATGCGCACCCGCAACAAGAACAAGGCGTCGCAAAAGCTCATCCTGCGCTCGCGTCACGCCAAGAAGAAGGGCCGTTAACACATGAGCCGCTCTGTATGGAAAGGCCCCTTCGTCGATGCCTACGTCCTGAAAAAGGCCGAAGCAGCACGCGAATCGGGGCGCAATGAAGTCATCAAGATCTGGTCGCGCCGCTCGACCATCCTGCCGCAGTTCGTGGGCCTCACCTTTGGCGTGTACAACGGGCACAAGCACGTGCCCGTGAATGTCAGCGAGGACATGATCGGCCAGAAATTCGGTGAATACTCGCCGACCCGCACCTATTACGGGCATGCGGCGGACAAGAAAGCGAAGAGGAAATAAGCCATGGGCAAGGATAAGAATCCCCGCCGCGTGGCGGATAACGAGGCGATGGCCAAGCTGCGGATGCTGCGCACCAGCCCGCAGAAGCTCAACCTCGTCGCGGCGATGATCCGCGGCAAGAAGGTCGAGAAGGCGCTGACTGACCTCACTTTTTCCAACAAGCGGATCGCGCAGGACGTGCGCAAGTGCCTGCAATCGGCGATTGCCAATGCCGAGAACAACCACGGGCTGGACGTTGACGAGCTGATCGTTGCGGAGGCTTGGGTCGGCAAGAACCTGGTGCTCAAGCGCGGGCGCCCGCGGGCGCGCGGCCGGTTCGGCGCGCTGCGAAAGCCGTTCTCGGAACTGACGATCAAGCTGCGTGAAATCGAGGAGCAAGCCTGATGGGTAACAAAGTCAATCCGATCGGTATGCGCCTGCAGGTCAACCGCACCTGGGACAGCCGCTGGTATGCCGACACCAAGGACTATGGTGACCTTCTGCTCGAGGATCTGAAGATCCGCGAGTTCATCAAGAAGGAATGCAAGCAGGCGGGCGTAAGCCGTGTGATCATCGAGCGTCCGCACAAGAAGTGCCGGGTGACGATCCACACCGCGCGTCCCGGTGTCATCATCGGCAAGAAGGGTGCGGACATCGAGACGCTTCGCCGCAAGCTTGCGAAGATGACCGACAGCGAGCTGCATCTCAACATCGTCGAGGTACGCAAGCCCGAGCTCGATGCCACTCTCGTCGGCGACAGCATCGCCCAGCAGCTCGAGCGCCGCGTGTCGTTCCGCCGCGCGATGAAGCGCGCGGTGCAGAACGCCATGCGCATGGGCGCGCTCGGCATCCGGGTGAATGTCGCGGGCCGCCTCGGCGGCGCCGAAATCGCGCGAACCGAGTATTACCACGAAGGTTCCGTGCCGCTTCACACCCTGCGTGCCGATATCGACTATGCCAATATCGAGGCGCAAACGCCGTACGGTATCATCGGCATCAAGGTGTGGATATTCAAGGGCGAGATCATGGAGCACGACCCGAGTGCCCGCGATCGCAAGGCCCAGGAACTGCAGGATGGCCCCGCCCCCCGTGGCGCCGGCGGCCGTCGCTGAGGAGGAATGACAGATGCTTCAACCTAAGCGCACGAAATTCCGCAAGCAGTTCAAAGGCCGCATCAAGGGCGAGGCCAAGGGCGGCTCGGATCTCAACTTTGGCTCCTACGGGCTCAAGGCGACGGAGCCGGAGCGCGTGACTGCGCGCCAGATCGAGGCCGCGCGCCGTGCCATGACGCGCCACATGAAGCGCCAGGGCCGGGTCTGGATCCGGATCTTCCCGGATGTGCCGGTGACCGCCAAACCCATCGAAGTCCGTATGGGCAAGGGCAAGGGCTCGGTCGATCGCTGGGTCTGCAAGGTCAAGCCCGGGCGCGTGATGTTCGAGATCGACGGCGTCAGCGAAGGCGTGGCCGTCGAGGCGCTGCGCCTCGCCGCCATGAAACTGCCGGTCAAGACCCGTGTCGTCGTTCGCGAGGACTGGTAAGACCGTCGGGTGATACCCCGTCAGTGATTTTGCCCCGTGCGAGCAATCGCGCGGGGCTTCTTTCTTCGGCAGGGCGGCACGGCCCCCAGCGCCTCAGCCGCCGAGGATGCCGTCCAGAGCCTGCCTGTAGCTGTCATAACCGATGACCGCGCGGTTCCCTGCCAGCCCGTGATAATAGCTCCGGCCTGTCGCGGTGGGTAGCCCGGCCCAGACCTTGGCAAGGTTGAGCCGGAACGCCGCGCGCGTCATCGCGCCCCGCTGCACCGCGTCGAACCCGGCATCATCGAGAAGCATGTTTGCCAGCCTGTCCTGAACGGCGGGGCCGAACCGTGTGTCCGGGGCGAGCCCCGCGCGTGCCACCAGCCGCCGGAGGGTGGCGGGGATGATCTGGTAGCGCCCGATGGCGTGATGCTGGCCCGGTGTGCCGTCGATCCACTCGAAGATCTCCTGCAGGGTCAGGAGTGTCGGCGGACGCGGCGGCGGACGGTGCGCGCCGGACTGCACCGCGTCATAGCCTGCAGGCCCCGCCTCGGCGCGCGCGATCAGATCGCGCAGCCGCGCGCCCATCGTTGCACCTTGCGGCACCGGCCCGAGGTGGTTGCGGCCCGGGATCGTGGCGAGGCCCGCCTCGGTGCCGGCGAACAGGCTGCCACCCGGTGCCGGTGGCCCGGTACTCCGCGCCAGGAGAGGCGGGCCGCGCTCGCCGAAGAACGGTGCGCGGTCGGAGAACCGGTCGGCGAGGCCCGGCCCGGGCATCGCCATGGCGAGGGCGCAGGCCAGCCAAAGCAGGCCCGTAAAGCGAATCGCGATTTTGTGAGCAGCCTTCAACATGGCCATACGCTGTCAGGAAAGCCTTGAGAAACCCTTGCGCGCGCCCCTGACTGCGGTAAGACGCGAGGATGGCCGATATCCGCTCCCTCTTCGTGACCCGCCTTTACCATGCGCGCCTCGCCGAGCATGGCCCCGCCATCGACCCCGCCGAGATGGAGGCGTCATGCTATTCCATCGCCGAGGATGACGAGGCCGGGCAGGACTGGTGCGAGCGCGAGGGCTATCCCGGCTATACGTCCTATGCCTCGCTTACCGACCTGCCGTGGCGCTTTCCGATCTTCGCCGACCTCGTCGCAGCGCTCGACGCGCATGTAGAGGCGTTTGCCCGCGACCTCGAATTCGACCTTGGCGAGAAGCGTCTCCGGCTCGAGGATATCTGGATCAACATCCTGCCCGAAGGCGGCACCCACTCCAGCCACATCCACCCGCATTCGGTGATTTCCGGGACCACCTACGTGGCCATGCCCGGCGGGGCCTCGGCGCTCAAGCTTGAGGATCCGCGCTCGGCCCGCATGATGGCCGCGCCGCCCCGCGTCCCAGACGCGCGAGAGGAGATGCGCGGCTTCGTCTACCTGCATCCGAAGGTGGGCGATGTGCTCTTGTGGGAATCGTGGCTGCGCCACGAGGTCCCGATGAACATGAGCGAGGATGACCGCATCAGCGTGAGTTTCAACTACGCCTGGGGCGACTGAGCAGGACGGGGAGGGGCTACCGAATGGATCTGCGCGCGCTTGGCATGGGGCTGGCATTCGCGGTGATGTGGTCCTCGGCCTTTACCTCTGCGCGGATCATCGTGGCTTCGGCCCCGCCGCTCACCGCGCTCAGCCTGCGGTTTCTCATCTCCGGCGTGCTCGGCGTGCTGATCGCCCGCGCCCTGGGGCAGACCTGGCATCTGACACCCGCCCAATGGCGGGCGACGATCATCTTCGGCATCTGCCAGAACGCGCTTTATCTCGGGCTCAATTTCGTCGCGATGCAGACGGTCGAAGCGGGGCTCGCCGCGATCATCGCCTCGACCATGCCGCTCCTCGTCGGGCTGGCGGGATGGATGATCTTCGGCGAGCGGATCGGCGTTCTGGGTCAGATCGGCCTTGTCGCGGGCGTGATCGGCGTGACGATCATCATGGGCGCGCGGCTGCAGGGCGGGGTCGATCTCTACGGGGTGAGCCTGTGCGTGGTGGGCGTGATCGCGCTCACATTCGCCACGCTGGCGGTGCGGGGGGCGACCTCCGGGGGAAATTTCCTGATGATCGTGGGGCTGCAGATGCTGGTGGGCAGCGCCGCGCTCGGCGTGGCGGCGGCGGCGCTCGAGACGGTCGAGATCGACTGGTCCTGGACGCTGGTGGCGGCCTTTGCCTATACCACGCTGGTGCCGGGGCTTGCGGCGACGCTGGCGTGGTTCTGGCTGGTGAACCGCATCGGCGCGACCAAGGCCGCGACCTTCCACTTTCTCAATCCGTTTCTCGGCGTGGCGATCGCCGCCGTGATCCTGAGCGAGACGCTCGGCGCGCAGGACCTGCTCGGGGTGGCGGTGATCATGGGCGGCATCCTGGCGGTGCAGCTGTCGCGGCAACGCCGGGTGTAAGCGACCGGAATTTTGAAAAAATTCCGGATCGTTTTCCTGTCAGGAAAACGGCGTCAGCCGATGGTGCCGCGTGGCCCGTCGCCCACCTGCCCGCGATGCAGCAGCAGGTGATCGAGGATCACGCAGGCCATCATCGCCTCGCCCACAGGTACGGCACGAATGCCGACGCAGGGGTCGTGCCGCCCCTTGGTGACGACCTCGGTGGGCGCGCCCTCGACGGTGATCGAGCGGCGCGGCGTGAGGATCGAGGAGGTGGGCTTGACCGCGAAGCGCACCACGACGTCCTGCCCGGTCGAGATGCCGCCGAGGATGCCGCCGGCGTGGTTCGAGGCGAATTCGGGCCGGTTCTCGCCCATGAAAATCTCGTCGGCGTTCTGCGAGCCGCGCAGCCGGGCCGCCTCCATGCCCTCGCCGATTTCGACACCCTTGACGGCGTTGATCGACATCATCGCGGCGGCAAGGTCGGTGTCGAGCTTGGCATAGACCGGTGCACCGAGGCCCGCAGGCACGCCCGAGGCCGCGACCTCGATCACGGCACCCACCGAATCGTGGCTCTTGCGCAGGTCCTGCAGGTAGGCTTCCCACTCGGACGCGGCGGCGGCATCGGGCAGCCAGAAATCGTTGCCGTCGATGGCGTCCCGGTCGAAGCGGGCGCGGTCAAGCTCCATCTCGCCCATCGCCACCATGTAACCCTTGATCTCGAGCCCCGGTGCGAGCGTGGCCAGCGCCGCGCGCGCCACGCCGCCCGCCGCCACCCGCGCCGCCGTCTCGCGCGCCGAGGACCGTCCGCCGCCGCGCGGATCGCGCAGACCGTATTTCAGATGATAGGTGATATCGGCATGGCCGGGGCGAAAGGTACGCGCGATCTCGCCGTAATCACGCGAGCGCTGATCGGTGTTCTCGATCATCAACTGAATGGGCGTGCCGGTGGTCTGCCCCTCGTAGACGCCCGAGAGGATGCGGACCGCGTCCGCCTCCTGCCGCTGGGTGGTGTTCTTGTTCTGGCCGGGCCGGCGCTTGTCGAGCCAGTGCTGCAGCTTGGCCTCGTCGAGCGCAACGCCGGGCGGGCAGCCATCCACCGTGGCCCCGAGCGCGGGGCCGTGGCTCTCGCCCCAGGTGGTGAAGCGATACAAGTGACCGAAGGTGTTGACGCTCATGGCAGGGCTCCTTTCGGGCTGATCTAGCCGCGCGCGGCATCCGCCTCAAGCCGATTTGGCGGGTATTTGTCGCAAACAGGCGATCCGGACCGGGAAATCGCGCTAGGCTGCACGGCGGGACGGATGCGAAAAGGTCAAAAAACGACATCGCGCCGCGCCGAGAAAATCACTGGTGCAGGGGGCAAACCCTGCTAACACTATGATCGGACCAGTCAGAAAACGACACCGGTCGATCCGGCCAGACGCCAACACGGAGGAAAGAAATGACTCACTCTAAACCACAGGACAACGTGCGCCCCGTCGTACGCAAGCTGGCCGAGGAAACCCGCGCCGGCCGCATGGACCGCCGCGAGTTCGTCGCGCTGGCCTCGACATTCGGGGCCTCCTCGGCGGCCGCCTACGGCCTTCTCGGGATGGCCGCGCCCACGCCCGCGCAGGCGCAGGAAGGCAAGAAAGGCGGCGTGCTGCGCGTGGCAAGCCGCGTGCTCGAAATCGCCGATCCGCGCAAGTTCGCCTGGACCGAGCCGGGCAATATCAGCCGCCAGTTCTGCGAACCGATGGTGCGCTGGGCCCCGGATTACAGCTTTCAGCCTATGTTGCTCGAGGGCTGGGAGGTCAGTGACGACGCGCAGACCTACATTCTCAACGTGCGGCGCAATGCCGTGTGGAACAACGGCGACCAGTTCAACGCCGATGACGTGATCCACAACCTCAACCGCTGGTGCGACAAGGGTGTCGAGGGCAACTCGATGGCCGCGCGCATGGCCACCCTGATCGATCCGGATACGAACATGGCCCGCGAGGGCGCGATCGAGAAGGTGGATGACTTCACCGTGCAGCTCAACCTGCCGCGCCCCGACATCACCCTCATCGCCGGCATGTCCGATTATCCCGCGCTCTGTGTGCACCGCAGCCACGGCGACGACAGCGACCTCGCCAAGGCCCCCATCGGCACCGGCCCGTTCGAGCTCGTCTCGATCGAGATCGGCACCATGGCCGAGATGAAGCGCCGCGAGGACGGCAAATGGTGGGGCGGCGAGCCCTATCTCGACGGCGTGCGCTTCATCGATTTCGGCACCGACAACGCCTCGATCGTGGCGGCCTTCGACGGTGGAGAGATCGACATAAACGACGAATCAACCGCCGACATGATCGAGTCCTACGATGCGCTGGGCCTCGTCAAGCAATCCAAGCCCACCGCCAATACCATCGTTGCGCGGATGCGCATGGACACGCCGCCCTATGACAGCAAGGAGCTGCGCAACGCGGTTCAGCTTGCCTGCGACAACGAGGTGCTGCTGGCCATCTCGATCAACAACGAGGGTATTCCGGCGGAGAACCACCACGTGGCCCCCTTCCACCCGGAATATGCCGAACTGCCCAAGATCGCGCCCGACCCGGAAAAGGCCATCGAGATGGCCCGTGCGGCCGGCCATGGCGACACGGAGCTCGACATCATCTCGATCGACGGCGACTGGCGCACCACGACCACCGACGCCATCGGCGCGCAGCTGCGGCAGGCGGGCTTCAACGTCAAGCGCACGGTGATGCCGGGCAACACGTTCTGGAACGACTGGACCAAATACCCGTTCTCCACCACCAACTGGGGCCCGCGCCCCTTGGGTGTGCAGGTGCTGGCGCTGGCCTATCGTTCGGGCGAGGCGTGGAACGAATCCGGGCACTCGGACCCGGAATTCGACGCGACGCTGGAGGAGGCGCTGGGTGTGTTCGACGCCGACAAGCGGCGCGACTATTCCGCCAAGCTGCAGACGATTCTCCAGGCGAACGGCGTGATCATTCAGCCCTTCTGGCGCAATCAGGCCCTGCACCATACCGACCGGGTCAAGAACGTGGATGCGCACCAGTTCCGCGAGATGCATTTCGAGAAGGTCTGGCTTGACGCCTGATCGGCCGTCACCACCAAAAGGACGGGCCGCCCCTGACAAGGGGCGGCCCGTTCACGTTCCGGCAGGTCGATCCGGGCGGCCTGCGGCCGGTTTTACGCCACCTCGGCGCGTAGTTTCTCCATCCGCTTGGCCAGCAGTTTCCGCGAGGTCTCGTCCTTGAGCTGCCCGTCCTCGTCGAAGGCGTTCATCGCCCCGGCGATCAGCACGGCGGTGCCGGGGATGAGCCGCGCCTGCATTTGCGTGAGGCAGGACATGGTCATGAATTGCGATGTCTCGCCGCCCGTGCGCCCGGCAGAGGCCGAGATCACCACGGTTGGCTTGTCCTTGAAGGCCGATCCCGGCACCCGGCTGACCCAGTCGATGGCGTTCTTGAGCACGCCGGTGATCCCCTTGTTGTATTCGGGCGCACCGACCACGATCGCATCGGCGTCCTTGATCTGTGCGGCGAGCGTCTGCACCTTTTCCGGCACGCCCTCGGTTTCCTCGAGGTCGCCGTTGTAGAGCGGCAGGTCGAGATCGCCCTCGATGACTTCGGTCGGGCCGAACGCCTCGGCGGCCAGCTTCAGAAGCATCCGGTTATACGATCCCTTGCGCAGCGATCCCGACAAGATCAGCAGTTTCGGATCAGCCATGTCATACCCTCTCTTATTGTCTCGCTTTGCCTGATAACTGGGGCAAACCCGCCCGCCTGACAACGCCATGCGGTCGCACATCGCCTGTGCAGGGGCACGGCATCATCCGACTTCCTGCGCCCTGAACCCCGCCGCGCGCATCTGGCTCAGCGTCACGCGCGGCGTCAGCGCCTCGGGCGAGATGGCGAGCGACAGCACCGCGCCGGTGGGCGAGGCACAGGCGCGGGCAAAGGCGTCGGGGAATGCTTCGGTCGTCTCGACCCGCTCGCCGTGAAAGCCATAGGCGCGGGCGAGCGCCGCGAAATCGGGATTGATCATGTCGGTGCCCGACACGCGGCCCGGGTAATTGCGCTCCTGGTGGGCGCGGATGGTGCCGTAGGTGCCGTTGTCGAGCACGAGGATCACCGGCTGTGCGCCCGCCTGCGCGGCGGTGGCCAGCTCCTGGCAGGTCATCTGGAAATCGCCGTCGCCCGCGAAGCAGACGACGCGGCGCTCGGGGTGAACGATGCGGGCGGCGATGGCGGCGGGGATGCCGTATCCCATCGCCCCCGATTGCGGCCCAAGGAGGCGCATGGCGCGCCCGTATTTCAGGAACCGCCCCGACCAGATGGCGAAATTGCCCGCACCGTTGGTGATGATGGCATCTTCGGGCAGCACCTCGCGCAGATGGGCGGTGACGCGGCCCATGTCCACGGGCGAGGGCAGCGGATCGAGGTCGAACGCGGCTTCCCACGCCGCGCGCGCCTCGGCGCGCCACGCGCCCCGCGGCCCCCGCATCGGCCCGGCCTCTGCCAGCGCCGTCGTAAAGGCGTTGGGACCGGACTGGATACCAAGGGCGGGCTGGTAGACTTTGCCCAGTTCGAGGTCGGAGCCGTGGACATGGATCAGCCGCTGCGCGGGCTGCGGCACGTCGAGCACGGTGTAGCCATCGGTCGAATTCTCGCCGAAGCGCGCATTGACCGCGAGGATCACGTCCGCGCCGGTGAGCAGCGCGCGGACATGGGGCACCATGCCCACCCCCGCCTCGCCGCAGAAGACCGGCGAATGGTTGTCGAACCGGTCCTGGTAGCGGAATACCGACACCACCGGGATATCCGAACCTTCGGCAAAGGATTGCAGCGCCGTGCGTCCCTCCTCGGTCCAGTTGCAGCCGCCGTAGAGGATCACCGGGCGCTCGGCCCCTTCCAGCATCTCGCGCGTCTCTGTCACCGCCTCAGGGGGCGGGCAGGGCTCTGGGTAGTGGCCAGGCCCCGTCAGGGGCGCGGCGGTGGTGAGGCTTGTGAGCATGTCCTCGGGCAGCGCCACCACCACCGGGCCGGGGCGACCCGTGAGGGCGGTCTTCCACGCCCGCGCGACGATCTCGGGGATACGGCCCGCGTCGTCGATTTCGACCGCCCATTTCGCCATCGTGCCGAACACCGCGCGGTAATCGAGCTCCTGGAACGCCTCGCGCCCGCGCATCCCCGTGCCGACCTGCCCGACAAAGAGGATCATCGGCACGCTGTCCTGCATCGCCGTGTGCACGCCGATCGCGGCATTCGTGGCCCCCGGCCCGCGCGTGACCCAACAGATACCGGGCGATCCCGTCAGCTTGCCATAGGCGGCGGCCATGAAGGCCGCGCCCCCCTCCTGTCGGCACAGGGTGAAATCGAGCCGCCCCGCCGTGTCGTGCAGCGCGTCGAGTACCGCGAGATAGCTCTCGCCCGGCACGCCGAAACTGTGCCGCGCGCCAAGGGCCTCGAGGCACGCCACCAGAAGCTGCCCGCCCGTGCGCCTGTTGTCGGTCATGCCGCTCTCCCTGTAGATGCTG
>Ga0209943_1001562_pt1 | contig 13705 bp, 8 predicted proteins | sample SalPonR1_B_D2_MG_FD_185698 | JGI IMG/M metagenome (GOLD analysis project Ga0209943, IMG submission 185698) | Salt pond soil microbial communities from South San Francisco under conditions of wetland restoration - Salt Pond MetaG R1_B_D2_MG... ... | reverse complement strand
CGGCCGGCGCCAGGTCGGCGGCTTGCCGGTAGGCGTGTCGCGCCGGCGCGTCGAAGCCATGCACGAACAGCACGTCGCCCAGCCGGCCCCACTCCTCGGCCCGCGCGCCCGGCTGCTCTCCGGATTCCACCGCCTCGGTGACGGCGCGGCGGGCCTCGTCGATCGCCGCACGCACGCTCTCGGGCAGCTTGTCCAGCTGGCTGGCGGGAATTTCCGGCAGGGCAGGGTCCGCATGCACGGCGCTGCCTGCGACCAGGATCGCGACAAGCGTGATGCCGGCGAACAGCGGGCGGAAACTCACGGCGCCTCTGCCGGCTTGCCGGCGCCGCGCCTCAGGGCGTGGTAGGCATCGGCTTGCAGGCTACTGAAGTCCTCCAGCCGGCCGTCCGGCCAGCGGACGCGCACGTCGCGCGGCGCATCCTCGGCGCCGAGGCCGAAAATGAGGCGCGGGTCATTGGCGGACGCATAGGATCCATCGGCGCGCGAGCGCCTGGCATAAAGGGCCCCACCGTCCTCCAGCAGCCAGGCGATCGCGCCGACGATCTCGCGCTTGCCCTCGGCGTCCAGCAATTGCAGCCCCAGCCAGTGGCGCCCGGGTGCCGCCCGGTTCAACAACAGCTGCGCCGGGTCGCCGATATTGGCGATCACCAGGTCGGTGCGCCCGTCATTGTCCAGGTCGCCCGCGGCGAGCCCCCGGGATACGCGCATGGCGTCGAAGGCCGCGCCCGCCTCGGCGGAGACGTCCTTGAACTTTCCGCGGCCGTCGTTGAGGAAGGCCTGGTTTCGCTGGTGGTAGGGATAGGAACTGCCCGCGGCGGCCAGCGCCTGCTCCAGCACGACGGCGCCGTTGGCGATCACCAGGTCGAGCCAGCCGTCGTTGTCGAGATCCGTCCAGGCGGTGCCGAAACCGGTGTAACCGAGGCTCGGAACGCCCAGGCCGGAGGTCGCGGTCACATCGCTGAACCAGCCTTCGCCATCGTTCCTGTAGAGCGTGTTGGTTTCGCTGCGCATATGGGTGACGAAGAGGTCTTCCGTGCCCGAGCGGTCGTAGTCGGCGGCGTCCACCCCCATGCCCGCTTCGGTTTTGCCGTCGGCGTTGACCGCGCTGCCGGCCAGGAAGGCCTCGTCCTCGAAGCGCAGCCCGCCCTGGTTGAGCCAGAGCGAGTTCGGGTCGCCGTCGTTCGCCACGTAGATATCGAGAAGGCCATCGTCGTCGAGGTCGGCGCTGATCACGCCCAGGCCATGCCGTTTCGGCCCGGCGATCCCTGCAGACCGGCTGGCGTCCTCGAAACGGCCGTTGCCCAGGTTGCGGAACAGGCTGTCGGGTACGCCGGCGTAAGCGGAGGGAGAACAGTAGTCCGGCCGGTTGGTAGCGGCACTGCGGCATTCCCGGTGCCCGGAGATGCTGTAATCGGCGTAGTTGACCACCACCAGGTCGAGGTGGCCGCTGCCGTCGAGGTCGGCGAAGCTCGCGCTCACGCTCCAGCGGGGGTCGTTGACGCCGGCTTCCCGGGTCCGGTCGCTGAAGCTGCCGTCGCCGTTGTTGCGCCACAACTGGTTGTCGCCGAAATTGAGCACGTAGATGTCAGGGTGGCCGTCGCCGTCGTAGTCGCCGACCGCGACGCCCATGCCGTAGCCATGCGCGGCGATACCGGCTTCCGCCGTGACGTCGGTGAAGCGCAGCTGCCAGCGTCCGTCATCGTCGCGCACCGAGGCATTGCGGAACAGGCGATCGCCCGTGGAGGCGCGTTGCCGGTCTTCTTCCGTGCCGATCGGGCCGCCCTGCACGAAGTAGATGTCCAGCAGGCCGTCGCCGTCATAATCGAGCAGGCCTACGCCGCCGCCCATGATCTCCGGAAACCAGTATTTCCCGGTCATGCCGTTGTCGTACACGAAGTCCACGCCGGCGTCGCGCGCCGTGTCGATGAACAGGTCGCTCCCGCCGGCTGTCGCGGGGACGGCGTAGCAAGCCAGGCAGGCAAGGACCGCTGAGCGGCCGGGCAATCGTCGTTTCAGCATGTGTCGATTGTATCCCTTCGGCGCCGTGCGTTGGCGGCCGGTCACGGGCTGAAGCGACGCGCGGAACAGGGATGATCGCAACAAGTCGCGTCAGGGCTGGCGCACGCGGTGATGACGATCCGGCGCAAGCCCGGTGAGCGTCGTCTCTTCGCCGTCGGGCCAACGGATCACCAGCCGGTCGATCTCGGTGGCGTTTCCCAGGCCGAAGGTCAGCGGCAGCTCGACCTGGGAAAGATAGCTGCGGGTGGGCATGACGCTGCGGTACTGGCGTTGTCCGCCGGCATCGAGCATCACGCTCGCGCCGATCGCGGCCGTGTTCGGCGAGCGACCCTCCAGCGTAACGCGCAGCCAGTGGTGCCCGGTGTCCAGCTCGTTCTTCAGCAAAAGGGGCGGGCCGGCCACCTGGGTCAGGATCACGTCGAGGCGGCCGTCGTCGTCGATGTCGGCGTAGGCGGCGCCACGGCCGACGATGGGTCGGGCCAAATCGCCGATCCGGTCCCGGGCGACCGCCCTGTAAGTGCCGGCGCACTCGTCGCCGCAATTCCAGAACAACTGGGCCGGCTGGCGGTAGCGCTGGCTGGCCTGCACCTGGGCGATGTCATTCTCGACGTGACCGTTGGCCTGCAGGAAGTCCAGCCTGCCATCCAGGTCGTAGTCGAAGAAGAACAGCCCGAAGGTGAGCGCCAGCCGGGTCTTCGGCCCGATGCCGGAGACGATGGCTTCATCCGCGAACTGGCCGGGCAGTCCTTGCGAGACGTAAAAGGAGCTCATCTCGTTGGCAAAGTTGCCGATCGCGACGGCCATCCTCTCGTCGTTGCGAAAGCGCCCGGCATCGATTCCCATCGCGCCGGTCGCCAGCCCGTTGCGGTCGAAACCGAGGCCCCACGCGCTGCCGACTTCCTCGAAGCGGCCGCTCCCCAGGTTGTGGAACACGAAGTTGCGCACGGTGTCGTTGGCCACCACCACGTCGAGCAGGCCGTCCCCGTCCAGGTCGGTGGGCGCCAGCGCCAGTGCCTTGCCGGCAGGGACCCCGGTGGCGGGATTGACCACGTGGATGCCGGCTTCCTCGCTGGTTTCACTGAAGCTGCCGTCGCCGTTGTTGCGGTACAGGGAGGACTGCGTGCCGCGGAAATTCGTGGGCGGGCCATAGGCGCGACCGATGCCGGCCAGCCGGTAGTCGACCTCGAAATCGACTTCGCGCGACCAGTCCACGTAGTTCAGCACGAGCAGGTCCAGGAAACCGTCGCTGTCGTAGTCGAAGAACGCGGCGCTGGTGCTCCAGCCGTGATCCTTGCCGGCCAGCCCGGCCGTGCCGGTCGTTTCGACGAAGCGACCGCCGGTGTTGCGAAACAGGCGGTTGCCCCCCACGGCGGTGGCAAAGACATCCGTCCGCCCGTCGCCGTCATAATCGCCGACGGCCAGTCCCATCCCGTAGAAGCGCAGGCCATCGAAGCCGACAGCCGCAGTCACCTCGCGGAACCGCCCCTGGCCGTCGTTCTCGTAAAGCCGCAGCGAGCTGGTTTGCGCTTGTTCCGCTTCGGGGTCCCACGGCCAGGAGCCCGAATCCACGAACAGCAAGTCCTGGTGACCGTCGCCGTTGTAGTCCAGGAATGCGACGCCGCCACCCATCGTTTCCGGCAGCAGTCGTTCGCCGGCGGCGCCGTTGCTGTGCACGAAGTCGATGCCCGCTTCCGTCGTGACATCCCGGAAACGGCCGGCCGGCGGAACGGGACCTTCGGCCGGGGCCAGCAGCCCGCCGAGATCCACCTCGGCATCCCGGGTCAGCGCCTCCTGTTCCGGCTGGGCCAGGTGGCGCGTGCCGACCACGATGGCGACCAGCAGCAACAGCGCGAGGATGACGAAGAGCGAATAGCGGAAGGCGGCGGCAATGGTGAGCCGTTGCCCGCCAGCGGGAGAGCCGGCGGCGCCTTGTGCGGCAGGGCGATCCTCATGTTTCATGGCGTGCCGTTCCGCCGGATGGTTTCCGGTGCCGAGAGAATGTAGCGCGCGCTTTGCGGAAGGTGCAGCTCATGGATCACCACCGGGTCGGCGGCATGGTCCGCAGCCGCATCGGCGCGGCGGGCAATGGCGACGGCGCGGTCCCGGGCATTGTCGTCCACGCGGTAGCGCGCATGCAGGGCCGCGTGCCGCTCCGCCTGCTCGGCCGCGCCCAGCTGCCGGTATACCTGCGCCAGGTTGTAATGAGCGGTGGCGTTCTCCGGGTCTTCGAGCAGCGCCTTGTCGAACCAGTCACGCGCGTTGCCGAGCGCCTCGGCGCGCGCGGCCGACCGGGGGCGCGCCTGGCGGGCGATCTCCAGCCAGGTGAGACCCAGCTGGTTCAGCAGCCGGTAGTCCCGCGAAAAATCGAAACCGCGATCGCGCGCCTCGGGAAATTGCGTCCTGGCGAGGGCTTCAAAGGCGCCCAGCGCGTCTTCCAGGCGACCCTGCTGGAACAACAGCAGGCCGCTGAACCAGGCGGTCGACCACGGGGGCGGGGGCTCTGGGTGAGACAGGGCGCGCCGCAGCGCATCGGCCGCCTCGTCGAGACGCCCCTCCTGCAAATAAGTCCGCGCCAGGTTCAGGGGGCCGGCCGAGTGCCCGCGCGCCTCCACGCCGGCGAATATTTCTTCGGCCTGGCGCAGTTGACGGCCCTGGCGCTTGCGCAGCGCGCCGATGCCGTAATCGTTCCAGCGCTGCCATTCCGGGATTTGCCGCGGCGCGAGCCGTAGAGGATCTCGATCGGGGCCGACCGGGAAGGTGACCCGGTCTTCGGCGACGATCGTAATGGGGAGTTCGTTGCGCACGAAAGCGTGTTCCTGGACATGGCGCATCAGGGTCGTGTCGAACTTGCGGTAGTTGAGCCGCAGGGTCACGGTGAGCTCTCCCTCCAGCTCCGGCGGGATGTCGAGGCGGTAATGCACCAGGTCCGCTGCGCCGGGCGGCAGCTGGTGATCGTAGAGGGCCACGAAAATGTCCTCGGGGTTGCGGCGCTCGATGCGATTGCCTTCGCGGTCCAGCAGGTAGGCGTTGACGAAATGCGACCAGGGATCCACCGCGTGATCGGCGGGCGCGACGCCGCCGCTGTGGCCGATGACGCGCCCCTCGTGCTCGACGCGGACCTCCAGCCAGACCTCGTTGGAGTCGGTCGTGCCCTGGGTGAAATGGTGGCCGACGTCGAGATTGCGGATCACCGCTTGCAGCAGGTAGCTCTCTCCCGGAACCAGCGCCGGAACCTCGGGACGGATCGGACCGAGCAGGGGCCCGTCGACCCGGACCCCCCGCCGCAACGCCACCAGGTCCACGCGCAGCGAGTCGCGCAGGAAAGCCTGGTGGGCGGCGACGACGCTGTCGGGCAGGCCGACCATTTTCGGGATCGCGGTGTTCGCCGCAGGAAAGAGGTGATTGAGCACGGTCATCTCGCCGGAGGGTCCGCGGACTTCGCCGCCGAAATCGTCCGAGGGCACCGCCGGCATGTGGCAGCCGTTGCAGTTGGGCTCGGCCTGCTGCGGGTAATAGAAGCTCTGCACGCCGTGGCCCGACACGCCGCTGAGCAGGAAAGAATCGTAATGGTTCTGGCCGCGGAGCCACTTGTAGTCGTTCAGCGCCTCGGGCAGGTGCAGCTTGTGGCAGCTGCCGCAGAACTCGGTGGAACGGTGCAGTGGCTTGAGGAAGGTGCGCTGGTGGAACTGGGGCTTCGCCTTGATCAACTGGCCGTTGACCCACTGGAGAAAGGCGTTGTCACTGAAGGTGAACGGATAATGGATGGGTTCCTCGATGGTGAAGTCGGAGTTGCCCTTGGGGCTGTGCACGGCGCTGACCGCATGGCAGACGGTGCAGGTGAGCCCGGCGCGCGCAGTCGGGTGATTCACGTCGTCGAAATCCGGATCGTCGAAAGCGCCGGAAAGCAAAGGCACGAGGTCGTGACAGCCGGCGCAGAAACGGGCCGCCTGCACGCTGCTGTCCCGTTCCAGGGCCACGCGGCGCGTGTTGCGCACCGAGAACAGGTAGACCGGATTGTTGAAGGAGGCGAATCGATGGACGCTGTGGCTCCACTGTTCATGCACATCGGCGTGGCACTCGCGGCAATAGCCGTCCATCATCAGCGACTCGGCCGGGATGTGGCGCCCTGAAGCCGAGCGAACCAGCGAGGGGCTGAAATCGACCGCGTCGGCCGCCCCCGGGGGAACGCTGCCGCGCGGGTCGTGCATCTGCAGGAGTACCAGGGCCAGCGCGCCCGCCGCGCCCAGCACCGCGACCAGCCCGCCGGTCCGCCAGCGGATTCGGGGACCGGCGAGCCTGTGCAATACGAAGAGCCAGGCGCACAGCAAGGGCGTGATCACGTGCAGCCAGTAGGCGATATCGCGCAGCAGGGGATCGCGCACGCTGAAGAAGTCGAAGCGCACCAGCAGCAATCCGCTGGCGAACAGCACGAGCAGGGCCGCAAACAGGCCGATCCCGGCGTAAACGGCGTGCCGGTTCGGGCGGCGCCATGCACTGCGCATGTGCAGGGCGATGAAAACGCCTGCCGGCGCAAGAAACAGCAGACCGGCGACGAGGTGGAAAAGGAACATGTACTGGTAGACGTGGTCCTGGATGCCCTCGCCGCGATACCACTCCAGGAAGGTCACCAGGCCGAGATATGCGGAGTTCACCGCCAGCAGACTGAATACCACCAGGAGCACCGCCAGCAGGCGACGCAGCCCCGGCCCCACCACCGGCTTCGGACGTGTCCTGCGGATCATTGGCCGCCCTGGTACCGGTTCAGGAAGCGCTCGTGCAGCGCTTCGCGCACCGCGGGGTCGCCAACGCCCGGGGTGCTCGGGAGCGGGCCTACGGTGTCACCGTCATCCGTGTAGAGGTCCATGTCCTTGGCGAAGCCGCGCGCTTCGAGCACCACCACGCGGCGCCAGTTTTCCTGTACGGGGGCAGGTGCGGCGAATTCGGCATGCAACTCGTCGCCCGGCCCGATGACCGCGAGCGCATCGTTCTGCTCGGCCACCAGCGGCATCACGGGGCCCAGCGCGGTGTAGTACCCGCTCTGGTAGCGCGTGTCCCAGAAAGGCGAGCGGTCCGCGTAATCGTAGTAGGGCAATCTCTGCGCGAGCGTGTCGCGCCGCGGGAATCCCGTCTTGGACATGCGGGCATCCAGCATGGGCGCCTGGTGGCGACGCAGCCCGGCCGGCGGGTCTTCCGCGTGCACCACGGCGATCCGGTCCCAGTAGATTTCCCAGTTGGAACTCAGGCGCAACCGGGTCGTCCCCGCCGGGAGGCCTTCCAGGGGCAGCGACATCTCGCGAGGCATGCCCGCAGGATAACCGAAGCGCTCGTACACCACCTGCCAGCGCCCGTCGGCGCCCATGGCCTCCAGCGTCGGCGGCGCGTAATCGGCGCCGGCCTGCCACGCCGCGAAGACCGTCTGGGAGTAGGGGTACTCGACCCAGCCGTCGGCCACCAGCACCGGCCGGCTGCCGGTCGGGTTGATGACCCGGTCGAATGACAGCTCGAGCACGTGCTCGCGGGCGAGCCGGGCGAGGAAGCGGGGGTCGGCGACGCCCGGCGGAGGCGCTTCGAAGTCCCGCTCGCGCAGCAGCGGGGCGACCTCCATGCCGCGGTCATTGCTTGCCCGGGCGACGGGGATCGCCGCGGACTCCCGGTAGAAGAGCGGGGCGCCGGTCGGCGCGGGGCCGCCGCCGGTATGCATGCGCTCGTCCAGCGTCATGCGCCAGCCCGGCGGCAGGTCGAACAGGTGCAGTCGCACCGTGTCCAGGTAGGCGATTTCCTCCATCGGTTCGCCGATCTTCAGGACATAGCGGCCATTCCGGGGCTGGATCGCGTTTTCCGGAAACTTGAAATACTCCCAGGGACGAGGCTCGGAGTAGACACCCGGTTCGAGCAGGAAGCCGATGCCGGCGACGCCGAGCAGGTCGCTGACGAACTCGTAACGCTCGCCGTTCCAGGCGAACAGCACCGGGCAGCTCGCCAGCTGCCGCTGGTATTCCGCGATGCGATGCAGTTCTCCGGCCGCCAGCCCCAGTTCCGTCTGGAACACCCCATCGGTCCAGAACAGCTTGAGGAAATCGGCATGTTGCCGGCCGCCCAGGCCGAGGGCCAAGGGCTGCAGGCTCTGGCCGGGCGCGGAGTGGGCGTCGTAGGTGTCGGCGAGCGCCCACCGGTCGCCGGCGCGCAGCAGCAGCCCGGTGCCGATTCCGGAGCTGTTCGAGCGCATCCCCTCGCCTTCTTCGGAGAGCCCGGTCGGCTGCACCGCGACGAAGGGGTGGCGCCCGGCGCCGGGGCCCCAGGCCGCCAGCACGGTCGAGCTGTCATCCGCGCGCGCAAGCGCCGCCACCGAGGGCCCCCTGCCTGGCTCCAGCAGGACCGTCGCCACGGCAAGCACAGCGTGCTTCGCCTGGAAAAGGGGCCCGGCCGCGCGGTCTCCCGGGAGAGCGAAGACCCGGAATCCGTCCGGATCGTGCACGAGGAGTTCCATCCGGCCGCTGCCGTCCAGGTCCAGCACGGTGATCGCCGCTTGTGCCGCCGTTTCGGTGGCCTGCTCGGCAAGGCGGGTCTCCTGCCATGAGCCCGTCTCGTCCGGATCCCAGCGCGAGAGCGCGCCCTCGGCATCCAGCGTGAGCAGGCTGACCTGGCCATCAGCCTCGAGATCCGCCGCGCTTGCGGCGACCAGCGGGGCCGCCGTGAAGGCGTCGAATCCGTCGGCGGGCGCGTAGCGCCAGAGCCGGTCGTTCAGGAAGACCTCGTGCGGCGGCTCGGCGTGAAGGACGACGATATCGGCGTCGCGATCGCCGTCCAGGTCGGTGGCCAGCGCCTGCCGGCTGGGCCGGGCGCCGCCGCCCACGGCGGTCTCGGCCCGGCCGGCCAGGCGCCTGAAGGTGCCGTCCAGGTTGTTGTTGAACAGCTCGTTCGGGCCCGCCGCGTCGACGAAGAGAATATCGAGATCGCCGTCATGATCGGCGTCGAACAGCACGGCGCCCGCACAGGCGCCGCCGCCGGCCACGCCGGCTTCTGCAGCCCGCTCGTTCCAGCCCGCGGGGGCCTGCATCCACAGCTGGTCGGCCCCGCGCCCGCACAGGAAAGCGTCCACCTGCCCGTCATTGTCGACGTCACCCCAGGCGGCGGCGATCACGCCCTCGTGCCCGCTCAGCGGGTGACCGGGCCGCGGCTCGAAACCGTTGCTGCCGTCGTTCATGTAGACCAGCGAAGAACCCCCGGGCCCGCCGGCCACAAACAGGTCCTGGTGGCCGTCGCCGTCCAGGTCTGCCGTCGTGAGCCCCATGCCCGGGCTGCTTTCGGGAACGGTGGCCTTGACGGTCATCGGCGCGAACAGCGGTCCGGCCGGATCGGGGACGCCCCCGGGCGCGGCGGTCCCGATAACCTGTGCCTCGGCCCTGGGGCCCATGCGCGTATAGCGGAACTCGGCCAGGTGCGCGCGCGGATTGTTTTCGAAGCGCTGGTAGTCGGCCAGCATCCTGCGGGCGGCCTCGTCCTCGCCCAGGCGGCGTAACACGAGCGCGGCGCCGTAGTATCCGCTGCGCAGGTAGGGGTCGTTGCGGATCGCCTGCCGGTACCACTGCAGCGCTTCCCCGGTGCGCCCGAGCTGCACCATGGCCTGGCCGGTGAAATAGGCGGCATGCGCGTCCCGGGGCGCGGATTCGGCGACGCTGCGCAGGTATTCCAGCGCGCGCTCGCTTTGCCCCAGGTAGAGATGCAGGAGGCCGGCGACATAGCGGGCGCGCTCGTTTCGCGGCTCTTCCTCCAGCACCCTTTGCACGATTTCGAGGGCGCGCAGCTCGTCTCCCTCGCGCTGGCGATTGAGCGTGGCGATCGCCAGGTTGACGCGCACTTCCAGCCAGTGCGGATGCGCGTCGGCGAGCGCCTGGAATATCACGCGCGCCGCTTCGTTCTCGTATTGGCCCATGAGCCCCACGCCGCGATTGTTGGCGATGATGTCCTGCTCGCCCGGCGGCGGCGGCGAGGGCGAGCAGCCGGCGCCGAGCAGCAGCGCAACGAGAATGGCAAGGCAGGGACGACGCATGTGGGGTTCTCCGGCGGCCGGCGCGCCAGGGTCAGGGCAGCCTGCGCTTGGCCGCAGCGATCCGTCCGCGCAGCGACTCGATGGTGATCGGCTCGTCGCCGGCGGGCGCCAGGTAGTCCTGCTGCGCGTAGGAATGAATACGGGAACGGTGATGCGCGCGCATGTCATGTCCCACGCGCCGCTCGCGCTCGCCGCGCAATGCATCCAGGTTGATGGGCGCCACTACGACTTTCTCTCCCGGTCCGGGGTCCGCCTGGGCCATTATACGTCCGTCGTAATCGACGACCATGCTGCCGCCGGGCCAGCTGAAAGGCGGGTAATGGTCCATTGCCGCCCCCTGGTTCGAGGCGACCACGTAGGCGGTGTTCTCGATCGCGCGCGTCCGGTTGACGACCGTCCACCAGTCCATCGGTGCTGCGGTCCCCCAGGGGTCCATGTAGGCGGAGACGCGGATCAGCACCTCGGCGCCGCGGAAGGCCAGCTCGCGAATGGTTTCCGGAAAGACCCAGTCGTAGCAGATTGCGACGCCCAGCTTGCCGAGTTCGGTGTCCACCACCGGGAAGGGGTCTTCCGCATAGTCCTCGAAATCGTGGGGGCTGGCGTGAACTTCCCAGGGGATCCAGGTGTTGACCTTGCGGTATTTCGAAAGCAAACCGCCGGGACCGACGAGTGCCGTGGTGTTGAACACGGCGCCCGGATAGTTTTCGTCCCGCTCCAGGAAAGTGCCGGTCTGGATGTAGCAGCCCAGCTTGCGCGCGATCTTTTCATAGGCCTGCGTGTGCTCGTTGGGCACCGGGATCGCCAGGTGCTTCAGTAGCTTGTCCGTGGACTCGTGGATCGGGACGGCATGCGAGAACTCCGGGAAAGCAAGCAGGCGCACGTCGAAGAACGGCTCGTAACCCACCACCGTCTGCTCGACGATGCGGCACATGCGCTCGGTGCGCGCGCCTATTTCCTCGCGGGACAGCGGGGCGGGAAAGTCGGTCTGGCAGGCGGCGGCGTAATACATTCAGGGACCTCGGTCTGCGGCGCTGGTACGGGGAAAGCAGGGTCGGGCGCGGATCCGTCGCGGGCTCGAGGCGCTCAGGATACTCGATGAGGATATGCGCGGTCGCCTTGCGCGGGCGCTGCTGTTCGCGGCGGACGCAACCCGGCCCAGGCACTACACTCAGGATAGAGGCGCGCGCGTGCCGGGTCGGAACGCACGTGCTGACGGACGGGCGTGACCCGCCGTGGAAACCTGCGGAGTGATGCGAAATGACCGGCAAAATCAGCGAAATCCTCGTTCCCGTGGACGGCTCGGAAAATTCCTTGCGCGCGGCGCGGCTCGGGGTCGAGATGGCCAATGCTCTCGACGTCGGGCTGCGGCTGTTTTTCGTCTTTCCCGCGGCGTCCCGGGAACTCATCGCGTTGACCGGAATGGCGGGACAGGACATGGAAGAGGCCGCGCAGTCGGCGGGCCAGCGCGTGTTCGACATGGTCGGGACGGCGCTCGGGAGCGAGACCAGCGACAGGATGACACAGGAGACCGCCTGCGGCGATCCGGCAGAGGAGATCATCGACTGCCTCGACCAGCGTCCCGGCACGCTCGTGGTGATGGGCCGCCGTGGCTTGTCGCCGATGAAAACCCTGTTGCTGGGCAGCGTCAGCGAAAAGGTGACGCGGCACGCGGGCTGCGCGGTGACCGTGGTCAGCTGAGGCCACCGTCAGGAGGAATCACGCGGCACTGGCGCGACGCTGATGTTGGCGCAGCGGGTTTCGACCAGGAAACGCGACGCGACCGCCGCCAGCAGGGCAAATCCCGCCAGCAGCCAGAGGCCGCGGTCATAGTCGGCCGCGGCATAGACGGGAACGCCGTTCGCGAGGCGGCCGTCCCACCCTTGGTCCATCGCCCAGCCGAACAGGGGCTGGAACAGGGCGGTGCCGAGAAAAAGACCGGTGTTGACCAGCGCGATCGCCATCCCGGAGAAGGCCGGCGCCGAGACCTCCTTGGCATGGGCGTAAGCGATGACGAAACTGCCTGCGCTCAGGCCCAGCAAGGCAAACAGGAGCACAGCCGGAAAACCGGGTGTCCACGGCAGCAACAACAGGCCGAGCGCCGCCGAGAGGTAAATCAGCGCGCCGGCGCGCAGCAGCGGCACGCGCCGTCCCATGCGATCTGACAGGCTGCCGGCGCCCAGGCAACCGAGCGCGAAAGCGGCGGTGGCCACGGTCGTGTAGATCGAGGCCTCGCCGCGCGTGAGGCCGTGCACATCCCGGAGCAGCGGCACCGCCCAAAGGCCCAGCATCCCGAAGAGACTGCCGGTCATGCCGAAATCATAGGCGAAGCCGGGCCAGAGACGGCGATTCGCCAGCACCACGCGCAGGTCATGGAACCAGTGTCGATGCCGCGGCGGGTGTGCGGGCGCGCCTTCCATTTCCCGCACCGAGGGAAAACCCAGGTCCTCAGGCCTGTCGCGCACCAGCAGCCATGAAAGTGCGCCCAGCCCGATGGCGACGATCCCCAGCAGCACGAAGAGCGTGCGCCACTCCATGTGTAGCAGGACCAGCGCCATGGGCCCCGTGGCGGCGATGGCGCCGAGGTTCCCAAGCAACAGGGTCAGCCCGCTGATGGTGCCGTAGCGCTTCTCGCTGAACCATACGGTGTTGCTCTTCATCAGGCCGACGAAAACCACGGAGACGCCGAGACCCACGAGGAATCGTCCGAGGCTGGCGGAGGTGAAACTTTCGGCCAGCCCGAAAATCACCGAGCCCGCGCCGGCCACGATGTTCCCCAGTGTCACGGCGAAGCGCGCCCCGAGCGTGTCCGCGAGTATGCCCGCGGGGATCTGCATTGCCGTGTAGATATAGAAATACATGGCGGCCAGCGAGCCCAGTGCGGCCGCGCTGATGCCGAAAGACTGGGCGAGTTCCGCCGAGACCACCGCCGGCGCGAAGCGGTGAAAGAAAGCCAGCATGTAGGCGGCGATCAGGATGCCGTAAATGGTCCAGCGGATCCGCTCGAAGCGCGCCAGATCGTAGCGCCGCGTCGCCACGAACTCAGGGCCTTCGCGGGTACGCGGCGTGGCGGGCGGCGTTCAGTAGCGCCCGCCCGTCTTCATCATGTAATTGCGCAGTTCCGCGCTCTCCATGTTCATGCGCATGAGGTTGGCGTGCGTAACGCGGAACAACGCCCGCATGACCTTGTAGACCAGCCATGGCTGGCTTTCGACCAGCTGCTCAAAGTCCTGCGGATCCAGCGTGAGCACGACGCTGTCGTCGTCGGCGCGCAGCATGGCTTTGCGCTCTGATCCGTCGAGGAAAGCTCTTGTGCCCGCGCATTCCCCGTCGCGCAGCTGGTAGACGGTCTGGTGCCGGCCCTCGATGGTCCGGCACACGCTGAGTCGCCCGCTGGCCAGGACGAACAGGGTGCGACGGGCTTCGCCCTCGCGCACCAGCGTGTCACCCCTGGGCACGTGCTCCACGCCCATCTTTTCCGCCAGCGCCGTGATTTCGCGCTCATCGAGTTCGCTGCCGAGGACGGAGCGGGCGACCGCCGCCGATTTGTCGAGTTCTGTCATTGGTGCCACCAGTGCCGGGTGTTTGTCTTGCGAGGGCCGGGATCGATCATTCCAGGCCCCGATTCTAACGCGGACC
>Ga0209943_1001561_pt1 | contig 13712 bp, 10 predicted proteins | sample SalPonR1_B_D2_MG_FD_185698 | JGI IMG/M metagenome (GOLD analysis project Ga0209943, IMG submission 185698) | Salt pond soil microbial communities from South San Francisco under conditions of wetland restoration - Salt Pond MetaG R1_B_D2_MG... ... | reverse complement strand
TCGCCACCGGCGAAGTCGGGCGTCAACGCGCAATGGGAGCATAACGATGCAGGATATTCTCACCAGCCTCGGGCTCAGCGACCAGAACTCCGGCGCCTGGGCCGGCAGTCGCGAACTGGCCGGCAAGGGGCCCAAGATCGACTCTTTCAATCCTTCCACCGGCGAGCGCATCGCGACCATCCGCAGCGCCTCCCAGGACGAGTACGAAGACATCATCAACTCGGCGCGCGAGGCCTTCCACCTCTGGCGCGCAATCCCGGCGCCGCGCCGCGGCGAGGCCGTGCGCCTGTGCGCCGAGGCGCTGCGCCGCCACAAGGACGCCCTCGGCAGCCTGGTCAGCCTGGAAACGGGCAAGATCAAGGCGGAAGGCGACGGCGAAGTGCAGGAAATGATCGACATCGCCGACTTCGCCGTGGGCCAGTCGCGCATGCTTTACGGGCGCACCATGCACTCGGAGCGGCCCGGGCACCGCATGTACGAGCAATGGCATCCCCTGGGTGTCGTGGGCATCATCAGCGCCTTCAATTTTCCCGTGGCGGTGTGGAGCTGGAACGCCTTCATTGCCTCGATTTGCGGCGATGTCTGCGTGTGGAAGCCGTCCGCCAAGTCGGCGCTCTGCGCACTGGCCGTGCAGAAAATCTGCAACGAGGCGCTGGCCGGACACGATTTTCCGCCGGTGTTCAACGTTTTCGTCGAAGGCGACGTGGCCATGGCGGAACAATTCGTGGACGACGAGCGGGTGGACCTGGTGTCATTCACCGGCTCCACGCCCGTCGGCCGCAAGGTTGCGCAGCGGGTCGCGGCACGTCTCGGCAAGTCGCTCCTCGAGCTGGGCGGGAACAACGCCATCATCGTCGAGGAGCGGGCCAACCTGGACCTGGCCGTTCCGGCCATCGTGTTCGGCGCCGTCGGCACGGCCGGCCAGCGCTGCACCAGCACGCGGCGGGTATTCGTACATGAAAAGCTGTTTGACGAACTCGCCCATCGCCTGGTGAACGCCTACGAGCAGGTCAAGGTGGGCGACCCGCTGAACCCGGCGACGCTCATGGGGCCGCTGGTGGACGCCGATGCCGTGGTGCGCTTCGAGGCGGCCGTGGAGAAAATCATCGCGCGCGGCGGGCGCGTGCTCACCGGCGGGCACGCGATCGAGGGCCCGGGGCATTTCGTGCAGCCGACCATCGCCAGGGTGAGCAACGAGTGGGACGTGGTCCAGGAAGAGACCTTCGCGCCGATCCTCTACCTCATCCCCTACCATCATTTCGACGAGGCGATCGCCATGAACAACGCGGTACGCCAGGGCCTCTCTTCCGCCATATTCACCGAGGACCTGCAGGCGGCCGAGCGCTTCCTGTCGGCGACGGGCAGCGACTGCGGCCTGGCGAACGTCAACATCGGCACCTCCGGGGCCGAGATCGGCGGCGCTTTCGGCGGCGAGAAGGAGACCGGCGGCGGGCGCGAGGCCGGCTCCGACGCGTGGCGGGCGTATATGCGGCGCCAGACCAACACCATCAATTACAGTCACGAACTGCCGCTGGCCCAGGGCATCAAGTTCGACCTGGAAGACTGAAGAGAGGAGCCTCCCGACCATGCTGATGCAAAAAACCTGGGGCGTTGCCCTTGCGGGACTGGCGCTGGCGACGAGCGCCACGGCGGCCGCCGATGATTCCTCCGAAGGCGCGCTGGAAAAGTGGCGCAAGCCCACCGTGGCTCACCAGGGGATCCGCGTGATGAACGCCGCCGGACATCGCGCCGAGTCCGTCTATCACTACGCGCCCCCGGGCAAGATGCACGAGGAAACGACGATGGAAGGCATGTCGCTGTCCATCATCGTGCGCGAGGACCTCGGCCTGATCTGGACGGTTCTTCCCGGCGGCATGTACGTCGAAATGGATATCGGCGAAGCGGGCGACCGCGGCGCGCCGTCCGCGGAAGACATCGTCGAGTTCGAAGCCCTGGGGGAAGAAGAGATCGACGGCTGGCCGACGACGCGCTACCGGGTGGTCTCGATGGAAGATGGCGAGCCGCTGGCGGGCGAGTTCTGGGTCACAGAGCACTGGATTCCCGTGCGCATGGAGCTGGAAGTCGGCGACGGACCCGGCGAAACGGTGGAGTGGGAAATCCGCGACCTGCGCATCACCGCGCAGGACCCCGCGCTTTTCGAGCTGCCCGACGGGGCCACGCCCATGCCCGGCGGCGCGATGATCAAGGGGTTGTTCAACTAGGCGTTGTCGCCTGACATTGCGGCTTGGCATCGCAGCCGGGCATTGCTGCCGCTCACGGCCACGCCCGCCGGCAGTCAGGGCCGCGGGCAGGGATCCCCGACCCGCTCGAAACGGTTCAGGCCGCGATTTTTGCGGACCTCGTCCCACGCGAATACCTGGCCGCTCATGGCGATCCAGACTCCCGGCGGGCAGGTCTGCACCGCCGCCACGGCGAGGCCGATATTGAACACGGCGTCGGACGCCTGGAAGCGCGCCGGACTCAGCGCGCCGGTCAGCACGATGGTCTTGGCCGGAATGCCGGCCAGCGCGGCCGCCGTCTCGACCATGGTGTCCGTGCCATGCGTGACGACGACCTGGGACTCTTCGCGCACCGACACCGCCGCCCGGATCGCCTCCCGGTCGGCGTCCCGCATCTCCAGGCTGTCCCTGCGCATCAGTGGCACCACCTCGAAACCGACGGTGACGCCGCCCTCCCGCAGGATCTTTTCGACCACGGTCTCGCCGACCTCGAAACGGCTGCTGGCGTCGAAGTACACCTTGTCGATCGTGCCGCCGGTGGTGATGAAAACGATCTGCGGACTGCTCATGGTTCTGTTCGCCTGCGAGCCGGGCGCGACAGTATAGCCGCGAGCGGTGGCGCGCCGCCGGGCAGGTGGCTAACATGAGCCCATGAGAACACCGCGCGCACTGCTGGCCTCCCTGCTTGCACTGTTCGCGTTGGCCGGCGTCACCCTCGGGCAGGCGCCGGCCGACGGCAACGGACGGGCGCTGTTGTTCGAGCTCAACGGCCCGCTCGGTCCGGCGACCAGCGACTACATCGTGCGCGGAATCGAGCAGGCCGCCGAGGAAGGCGCCGAACTGGTGATCATCCAGATGGACACGCCGGGCGGCCTGGACACGGCGATGCGGGACATCATCAAGGCGATCCTGGCCTCGCCGGTCCCGGTGGTCACCTGGGTAGCGCCCAGCGGCTCGCGCGCCGCCAGCGCGGGCACCTACATCCTCTACGCGAGCCACGTCGCCGCCATGGCGCCCGCCACCAACCTGGGCGCGGCGACGCCCGTGCCGGTCGGCGGCCAGCCGGCAGCACCTGGCGATGAGCCGGCGCCCGCCGGCCCGGACGACCTCGCTGGAGAAGACGGCGGCAGCGGCGACGAGGCCGCGGGCGCGGCCGACGAGACGGGCGCGGACGCCGCGCCGGCCGAGCCATCGCCGATGAAAGGCGGCCCCGAGGCCAAGGCGATCAATGACGCCGTGGCCTACATCCGCGGGTTGGCCGAGCAGCGCGGCCGCAATGCAGACTGGGCGGAGCGCGCCGTCCGCGAAGCCGCGAGCCTCACCGCCGAACGTGCCGTGGAGCAGAACGTGATCGACCTGATCGCCAGCGACATGGGAGCCCTGCTGCGCGCCATCGACGGCCGCACGGTGCAGACGCCGGCCGGCGAGCGCACCATCGAGAGCGAGGGCCTGGCCGTGGAGCGCGTCGCGCCCGACTGGCGCACGGAATTGCTCGCCATCATCACCAGCCCGACGGTCGCCTACATGCTGCTGCTCGCCGGCATTTACGGGCTCATCTTCGAGGGCTACAACCCGGGCGCGATCCTGCCCGGCGTGGTTGGCGCCATCTGCCTGCTGCTCGCGCTGTATGCCTTCCAGATTCTGCCGGTCAACTACGCCGGCCTGGCGCTGATCGTGTTCGGCGTGCTGCTGATGATAGGAGAGATATTCGTGCCGAGTTTCGGCGCGCTGGGGATCGGGGGAATTGTCGCCTTCGTGGCCGGCTCCGTGATCCTCATGGATACGGACGTGCCCGGATTCGGCGTGCCGGTCGCGCTGATCGGCTCCGTCGCGCTGCTCGGCGGCAGCGCCGTCATGGCGATCATCTGGTTCGCGGTGCGCGCCCGCAATCAGCCCGTGGTGAGCGGGCGCGAGGACATGGTGGGCGCGACTGCGCACGCCGCCACCAGTTTTGAAGGCAGCGGCCAGGTCAGGGTCCACGGCGAACTGTGGAGCGCGGAATCCAGTGTTCCCGTGCGGCAGGGCCAGGCGCTCCGCGTCACCGACATGCATGGGCTGACCCTCACGGTCGAGCCCGACGAAGCCAAGGAGAGCTGAGATGTTCAGTTATTTCGGTACCCTGTTGCTGGCCGCCATCCTGCTGGTGTTGCTCAGCGCCATCAAGATCCTCAAGGAGTACGAGCGCGGCGTCATCTTCCAGCTCGGTCGCTTCTACAAGGTCAAGGGCCCCGGCCTGATCATCGTCATCCCGGTGATCCAGCAGATGGTCAAGACCGACCTGCGCATCGTGGTCATGGACGTCCCCTCGCAGGACGTCATTTCGCAGGACAACGTCTCGGTGAAGGTCAACGCCGTGGTCTATTTCCGCATCGTGGATTCCGAGCGGGCCATCATCCAGGTGGAGAATGTCTACGAGGCCACCAGCCAGCTGGCCCAGACCACCCTGCGCTCGGTGCTCGGCAAGCACGAACTCGACGAGATGCTGTCGGAGCGCGACAAGCTGAACACCGATATCCAGGCCATCCTCGACGAGCACACGGATAACTGGGGCATCAAGGTGACCAATGTCGAGATCAAGCACGTCGACATCGACGAAAGCATGATCCGGGCGATCGCCCAGCAGGCCGAGGCAGAGCGCTCGAGACGCGCGAAAGTCATCCATGCCGAGGGTGAGATGCAGGCATCCACGCGCCTGGTGGAGGCCGCCCAGCAACTCTCCTCGCAGCCGCAGGCCATGCAGCTGCGCTACCTGCAGACCCTCAGCCACATCGCCAACGAGAAGACCAACACCATCGTGTTCCCGTTGCCGCTGGATCTCATCGGGCCGCTGGTGAAAGCGATGCCCGACGCCATCCGGCCGCCGCGCGAAACGCCGGGGGCCCCGACCGGTGGCGCGGCGGAAAGGCCCGCCGAATAAGGCGGGATCCGCTGCCGGCCGGCCGCACGCGGGAACGGCTCAGTCCGGGCCCATCCAGGCGACAGTGAGTGTACCGGGGCCGAGGCGCGCGCCCATCGCAGCGCTCATCACTGAAAACTGCATGTCGATCCTGGCCGCGGCCGCGGCGGCCTCGAGTTCCTGGTAGGCCGGCGTTTCCCTGATCAAGCGCGGGTCGCCGCCGAAACTGAGCATCACGGCGCCGTGTCCGAGGCCCGACTCGATGGCCCGCCGCGCCCGTTCGAGCGCCCCGTCGCAAGCTGCGTCGAAACCGCGCGGCATGGCCAGCACCCGCTGCCCGCCCCGACTCAGCTCCAGCACCGGCTTGAGATCCGAGATCGTCGCGCGCAGGAAGCGGCCCCGCGACAGCCCGCGGCCCCGGCCGTCGAGTCCGCGCCGGCGCAGGTACCACGGGTCGCCGGGCACCAGCAGGCAGCGGATGCGCCCGCTTTCCTCGCGCAATGCGCGCCGGATCTTCTCGAACCCGAGGCGGCCCTGCTCCAGCAATTCGAGCGCGCGCGACAACAGCACGGCCTCGCCCGTGCAGACTGTGCCGCTGTCCAGCACGCGCAGCGCAAAGCTGCCGGCCTGCCCGTCCTGCTCGCGCCGCTGGCGGTAGTCCTGCAGGATGCCGTACGAGGCCTCGGTCGCGCGGGCGCAGAAATCGCTCTGCTCGTCGCTGGCCGTGAGCACCAGCACGCGGTCATAGTCCAGCACCAGTTCGTTGAGGAAGATCTCTCGTATCTCCTCCGGGCTGCAGGCCGCCGAGCGCGCCTCCACCGCCCGGTCGGCGATGAAGCGCCGGTACAGGCTCATGGTCTGCTCGGGTTCGCGCTCGTCGAGCCAGGTCTTGCCGCCCAGCTCGACGATCGCGGGCAGGACGCGAATGCCGTGCGCCTCGAAAAAAGCGTCCGGCAGGTCACAGCAGGCATCGACGGCAAAACCGATTCGCATCAGGCGGAATCCGTGCGGCGGGCGCGAAAAGCATACATTGTTGTTGCCAATCGCACGGGGCGTCAATTTGACGCCTGCAGCCCCGCCTGCAGTTCCCGCAGCCGGCGCCACTGCGCTTCCAGCCGCGCGTGGGATACCTTTTCCGCCGCGCCCAGCGACTGGGCAAACAGTTGCACCCGGTATTCCTCGATCATCCAGCGGTACTGCAGGAAGGCGTCCGCCGCCTCCCTGGACGCCCAGTCGGCATCACGATGGGCGGCCAGGCGTTCCAGGTGCGGCCGGAGCTCCAGCGCCTGCCGGGCCTCGCCCTTGCCCAGCGACAGGCGCTCGATGCGACGCAGGATGGCCCTGAGATACCGCGGCAAGCACCACAAGCGGGCGGCGGGAATGTCTCGCAGGAAGCCCGGAAAAACCAGCGCCTCGAGCTGCGCGCTCATGTCGAGGGCCGCGTCGCCGGCGCCCGGCCCGCGAATTCCCGCCGCCAGCCGCTCCGCGCAGGCGTCGCGCAATTCGAGTATTTCCCCGACCAGCCGCAGCATCTCCTCGGCTTCCCCCATGACGCGGGCCCGGCCCGTCTCCAGGCGCGCCTCGAACATGCCCGCGTCGCGCGGCCATGCCTGGTCCTCGGGCAGGAACACCGCCGCGAATGCCGCCGCCACGGCGTCGGACGCCAGGTCCTTGCCGCCGGCCAGCCCGCGGCCGCGCAGCACCAGCACCCGGTCCGCGCGCGCCTGCTTGAGCAGGGCGCGATGCTGCTGTCCAAGTGCCAGCATAAACAGCCGCAGCAGGCCCGCCCGGCTGGCCCGTGCGGCGGCCTCCGCCGTGGGATAAAGCTGGCAGGACACCGTGGCGCCGTCGTCGCGTATGCCCGGAAACAGTCGCTGCAGGGTGCGTCCCTGCCTGGCTTCCACGGGGCCGGGGACGGCGCCGAAAGTCCAGCTGCGGAACCCTCCGCCGGCCCATTGATCGCTGACCACCTCACTCACCGCGCCTTCGCCGGGCGACCAGCGTGCCTTGAGCGCCGCCACGTCACGCGACGCCGCCAACGGATTACCGTCCGCATCCAGCACCTCCACCCGGAAGCGCAGCCAGGGCTCCAGCGCCAGCTCCGCCCAGGTCTCCGGCGCGACTTCCAGCCCCGCTTCGCCTCGCAGCGCTTCAGCCAGCGCCGCGCGCAGTCGCCCTTCCCCCGGGCGCATCCGCACCAGGCAGGCGCGCGCGTGGTCGGGGACCGGGACGATGCGGCGCCGCGCGGCTTTCGGCAGCGCTCTCAGCATGGCGATGACCTTGTCTTCAAGCCAGCCGGGCACCAGCCATTCCAGCTGGTCCTCGTCGAGCACCGGCAACAGGTGGCGCGGCACCTTGACGGTGACGCCGTCGTCCTCGGCCACCGGGTCGAAGCGATAGTGCAGCGGCAAGCGGTTGGCCCCCACCTGCAGCGTGTCGGGATAATCCTCCGGCTTCGGCAGCTGGGCGCCGCTAAGCAGGTCATCCAGGTTCATCCGCAGCAGCGCCGGATTCTTCTTCTCCGCCTTGCGCCGCCAGCGCTCGAAAGCCGGCGCCGAGCAGATCTGCACCGGCACACGCGCCGCGTAGAACTCGCTGAGCGCCTCCGCGCCGGCCAGCAATTCCCGCCGCCTGAGCCGGGCTTCCATGGCGCGGACTTCTTCCACACGTTGCCGGTTGGCCGCAAGGAATTCGCCGCGCGTGCGCAGCCCGCCCCCCGCGAGCGCCTCCCGCAGGAAAACCTCGCGCGCCCGCGGCCGGTCCACGCGCGCATAGTCGACCCGCCGGTTCGCCGCGAGCACCAGGCCGAACAGGCTTGCCTGCTCTTTCGCGGCGACGAAACCACGACCGGCCTGCCAGTGGGGGTCGGACCAGCTGCGGCGCACCAGGTGCGCGCCGGCCGCCTCGATCCAAGCCGGCTCCACGGCGGCGGCCATCCGGCCCCAGACACGCGCCGTTTCCACCAGCTCCGCGACCACCACCCAGCGCGGCGGCCGTCCCGCCAGCGTGGAATCCGGAAACAGCCGGAAACGCAGGTTGCGCGGTCCGCGGTACTCGCCTTTCTCCTCCAGCTGGCCGATGTGGGACAGCATGCCGGCAAGAATCGCCCGATGAACCGGGGCATAGTCGGCCGCGACCTCGTTCGGCCGCAGGCCCATCTCGTTCAGCAGGCCGAGCAACTGCCGGTGCAGGTCCTGCCACTCGCGCAGGCGCAGAAACGAGAGAAAATTCTCCCGGCACCAGCGCCTCTGGGCGCTGCCGGAATCATGCTTGCGCCGTTCCTGCCACTGCTCCCAAAGCTTGAGCAAAGACATGAAATCGGAGCGCGGATGCCGGAAGGCGGCGTGACGCTCATCGGCCTGGGCGGCCGCGTCCGCCGGCCGCTCGCGCGGGTCCCTGATCGAGAGCCCGGCGGCGATCACCAGCAGCTCCTTCAGGCATCCCAGCTCGCCCGCGGCCAGCAGCATGCGGCCCAGCCGCGGATCCACGGGCAGGCGCGCGAGGCGCCGGCCGAGGCCGGTCACGCCGCGTGCCTCGTCGACCGCGCCCAGTTCCCGCAACAGGCGGTAACCGTCGTTGATGAAACGCCGGTCGGGGGGGTCCAGGAAAGGAAACTCGCCGATCGCGCCCAGGTCGAGCGTCTCCATCTGCAGGATCACGCTGGCCAGGTTGGTGCGGCGGATTTCGGGGTCGGTGTATTCCGGCCGGGCGTCGTGGTCCTCTTCCGAATACAGGCGGATGCAGATGCCCGCCCGCTCCCGGCCGCATCGCCCGCGCCGCTGCCAGGCGCTGGCGCGCGAGATCGGCTCCACCTGCAATCGCTGGATTTTGGCGCGATAGCTGTATCGGCTGATGCGGGCCAGCCCGGAATCGATCACGTAGCGGATGCCGGGCACGGTGAGCGAGGTCTCGGCGACATTGGTGGCCAGCACGATGCGGCGGCGTCCCTCGCGCCGGAACACGCGGTCCTGCTCCGCCGCGGAGAGGCGGCCGTACAGCGGCAGCACTTCCGTGCCGGGCGGATGATGCTTGCGCAGCGCTTCGGCGGTCTCGCGGATCTCGCGCTCGCCCGGCAGGAACACCAGGATGTCGCCCTCCGCCGGCATGTCGCGGCCGGTCAGTTCGTCCACCGCGGCGAGCACGCCGTCCGCAAGACGCCCCTCCTCCGGGTCGGCCGGCGGCCGGTAGCGCACCTCCACCGGAAAAGTCGTGCCGCCCACCTCGATGACCGGCGCCCCGTCGAAATGATCCGCGAAGCGCCGCGGCTCGATCGTCGCGGAGGTGATGATCACCTTCAGGTCTGGCCGGCGGGGCAGCAGGCGTTTCAGGTAGCCCAGCAGGAAATCGATGTTCAGGCTGCGCTCGTGCGCCTCGTCGATGATCAGCGTGTCGTAGGCGCGCAGCAGCGGATCGCCGCGGCTCTCTGCCAGCAGGATGCCGTCGGTCATCAGCTTCACCCGGCATGCAGGCCCCGTGCGATCGGCGAAACGCACCTTCCAGCCTACCCAGGGCTCGCCCGCCGGCCCCAGTTCGGACGCGATGCGCCCGGCAACGGCCCGCGCCGCGATGCGGCGCGGTTGCGTATGCCCGATCATGCCTTTCTCGCCCAGGCCCAGTTGCAGGCAGATCTTCGGCAGCTGGGTGGTCTTGCCGGAGCCGGTCGCGCCGCACACGATCACGACCTGGTGCGCCGCGATCGCCCCGGCGATGCGCTCGCGCTCCGCCGAGACCGGCAGCCGGGGCGGAAACACCAGGCGCGGCGTGCTGGCGGCGCCCCCGGTATCAGCAGCCAGCCTCTGACTCCTTCGTCTCGCGCCAGAGACGCTCCAGGGTCTGCATGTCGCTGTCCTCCAGTCGGCCGCCCTCCTCGGCCAGGCGGGCCTCCACGGCGCGGAAACGCCGCTCGAACTTGAGATTGGCCCGCCGCAGGGCGCTTTCCGCGTCGCTGCCCAGGTGGCGCGCAAGATTCGCCACGGTGAAAAGCAGGTCACCCAGCTCCTCCTCGACGGCTTCCGGCGATTCAGTGCGGCTCTCGATGGCGCTCGCGAGCTCGCCCCGCTCTTCATCCAGCTTTGCCAGGACGCCGGCTGCGTCCGGCCAGTCGAAACCGGCGCGGGCTGCGCGACGGCCCAGCTTCTGCGCACGCGCCAGCGCCGCCAGGTTGAGCGGCACGCCGTCCAGCGCGCCCGGCCGTACGCCGTCGGCACGACGGGCGGCGCGCTCACTGGCCTTGTGGGCCTCCCAGGCCTCGGTCTGCGCGGCCGGGCCGTCTATGGTTTCCGTGCCGAAAACATGCGGGTGCCGACGACGCATCTTCTCCGCCAGGTCGCGCGCGACCATCGCGAAGTCGAAGGCGCCCTGTTCCTCGGCCATGCGCGCGTGAAACACCACCTGGAACAGCAGGTCGCCCAGCTCCTCGCGCAGGCCGGCCAGGTCGTCGCGCTCGATCGCGTCCGCCACCTCGTAGGCCTCCTCGATCGTGTAGGGCGCGACGCTGCGGAAATCCTGCTCGAGGTCCCAGGGACAGCCGTGCTCGGGGTCGCGCAGGCGTGCCATCACCGCCAGCAGCTCGTCGATCGTACTCATGCGTCGGGCTCCCGCAGCATGTCCCGGAAATTCACCAGCATCGCCGCGGTCGCGCCCCAGATGCGATGGCTTTCCCAGGGCATCTCGAAAAAGGGCAGGCGGACGCCCAGGTAACGCTTGTGTCGCAGCCTCATGTTGCCGGGCTCCAGCAGCACTTCCAGCGGTACCTCGAAGGCCTCGCTGACCTCGGTGTGATCCGGCGCCGGCTCGAATTCGGGCGCCACGAAACCGATCACGGGTGTCACGGAATAGCCGGTAATGGTCAGGTAATTCGGCAGGTAGCCGGCCACCTCCACCAGCCCGGGCGCGAGGCTCACCTCCTCCGCCGCTTCGCGCAGCGCGGCCTCGCGAGGCCCGGGGTCGCACGGGTCGAGGCGGCCGCCCGGAAAGCTGACCTGGCCCGCATGATGACGCAGGTCCGCAGCGCGCACGGTGAACAGCATGGTCAGCCCGCCCTCGCGCTCCACGATAGGCAGCAGCACGGCGGCCGGCACCAGCCGGGTCGGGCGCAGCCGCTCCAGCGCCGCCGGCAGGTCGCCGCCCAGGCCCGGCACGCGATACCGCTCAGGCGGATCCGGCCGGGTGCCCGCGAACCGGCGCGCGATCAGGCTCTTCACTTGCGGATGCCGCCCTCCGTCAGCCCGGCGGGGTCCAGCAGCCGGGCCAGCTCTTCCTCGCTGAGCTCGGTCATCTCCAGCGCCACTTCCCGGATCGGGCGCCCTTCCGCGTAGGCCTTCTTGGCGGTCGCCGCGCCGAGTTCGTACCCGATGACCGGGTTGAGGGCCGTCACCAGGATGGGGTTCCGTTCCAGCGCTGCGCGCATCTGCTCCGTGTTCACCGTGAATCCGGCGATGGCGCGGTCCGCCAGCACGCGCGCAACGGCTCCCAGCAAGCGAATGCTGCCCAGCAGGCGGTCGGCGATGACGGGCAGCATGACGTTCAGCTGGAAGCTGCCGGACTGCCCGGCGACCGTGATCGTCGCGTCGTTGCCGATCACCTCGGCCGCCGCCATGGCGGTAGCTTCCGGGATCACCGGGTTCACCTTGCCCGGCATGATGCTGGAGCCCGGCTGCAGTGCCGGCAGCGCGATTTCGCCCAGCCCGGCCAGCGGTCCGCTGTTCATCCAACGCAGGTCGTTGGCAATCTTCATCAGGCTGACGGCCACGGTCTTCAGCTGGCCGGAAAGCTCCACCGCGGTGTCCTGGCAGCTCAGGCTCTCGAAGTAGTCGTCGCTCGGGCGGAAGTCGATGCCGGTGCGGCGGCTCAACTGGGCCGCAAAACGCGCGCCGAACTCCGGGTGGGCGTTGATGCCGGTACCGACGGCGGTGCCGCCCTGCGCCAGACCGGTCAGCCGGGGCATGGCCCCCCGGGTGCGGGCTATGCCGGCGCGAACCTGGCTGGCCCACCCGCCCAGCTCCTGGCTCATGCGCACCGGCATGGCGTCCATCAGGTGGGTCCGGCCCGTCTTGACGATCTCGGCGCATTCCCCCGCCCTGGTCTCGATGACCGAGGCCAGGTGCTCGAGCGCCGGCAGCAGGTGCGAGTCCAGTTCCAGCACGGCACTCAGGTGTATCGCCGTGGGAATCACGTCGTTGCTGCTCTGTCCCATGTTGACGTGATCGTTGGGATGCACGGGCTCGCCGGCGATATCCGAGGCCAGCGTGGCGATGACCTCGTTGGCGTTCATGTTGGTGCTGGTGCCGGAGCCGGTCTGGAAGACGTCCACGGGGAAATGCTCGTGGTGCCGGCCGCTCGCGATCGCGTCCGCGGCCTCCCGGATCGCCGCCGCGACGGTCGCCGGCAACAGGCCGAGCTCCTCGTTGGCGCCGGCCGCCGCCCACTTGACCAGGCCGACGGCACGAATGAAAGCGGGCGGCATCGGGCGGCCGCTGATCGGGAAATTCTCCACGGCGCGCTGGGTCTGGGCACCCCAGAGGGCGTCTGCCGGCACCTGCAATTCACCCATGCTGTCACGTTCCGTCCGGTACTCCCGCGCCGCCATTGGCCTTCCCCCTCATTTTCCGATAAATGACTTGAAATACATATCGTAACAATATGAATGATATATATTTTTTATACGCGTATCGCGAATGCTGCGCGCGCCCTTCAGGGTGCACGCCGGCATGCGGTATGATGCCGCAATCCTAACACCTTCGGCGCCTTTCCAATGGACACCAATCCTCTCACCGCCCTCTCGCCCGTGGACGGCCGGTACGCCGGTCGCGCTGCCCGCCTGCGACCTTTTTTCAGTGAGTACGGGCTGATCCGCTACCGCGTGGCGGTCGAGGCGCGCTGGGTGATGGCGCTGGCCGACGCGCCGGGCATCATTGAACTCGGCCCGGTCGAGGGACAGAGCCGCAAGTCGCTGGAAGCGCTCGCGGAAGGCTTGTCGATCGAGCAGGCGGTGCGCGTCAAGACTATCGAGGGCCGCACCAACCACGACGTCAAGGCGGTGGAATACTTCCTCAAGGAAAGCCTGCAGTCGGCGGATCCCGATGGACGGCTGCGCGAGTTTTTCCATTTCGCCTGCACCTCGGAAGACATCAATAACCTGGCCTACGCGCTGATGCTGCGCGACGCCCGCAGCAAAGTCCTGCTGCCCGAGCAACGTGGGCTGGTGAGCCGCCTGGTGGGGCTGGCGGACGAACACGCGTCACTGGCGATGCTGTCCCGCACGCACGGGCAGCCGGCCTCTCCCACCACGCTGGGGAAGGAGTTCGCCAACTTCGCGGCGCGCCTGCGTCGCCTCGAGCAAGGCTTCGAAGCCGTCGAGGTGCTGGGCAAGATCAACGGTGCCGTCGGCAACTTCAACGCGCACCTGGCCGCCTATCCGGACGTGAACTGGCCCAAGCTGTCGCGCCACTTCGTGGAATCGCTGGGGCTGGGCTGGAATCCCTACACCACCCAGATCGAGCCGCACGACTGGATCGCCGAGTACTGCCATGCGCTGGCCCGCTTCAACACGGCGCTGACCGACCTGTGCCGCGACC
>Ga0209943_1001554_pt1 | contig 13755 bp, 13 predicted proteins | sample SalPonR1_B_D2_MG_FD_185698 | JGI IMG/M metagenome (GOLD analysis project Ga0209943, IMG submission 185698) | Salt pond soil microbial communities from South San Francisco under conditions of wetland restoration - Salt Pond MetaG R1_B_D2_MG... ... | reverse complement strand
ATTTAGTAGGAGACATGATTATCAATGAATAGGCACCTTTGATCTTATGCATAGCAGAATTTACAGCGTCTTCTATTGAATTTGAAGTAAGCCTTTCTTTAGTTATTAAATATGCAATTACTTCAGTATCACTAGTTGTTTGAAAAATTGATCCTTGTAATTCAAGTGCAGATCTGAGTTCATGGGAGTTAATTAAATTCCCGTTATGCGCAAGTGCCATACTGCCTTTAATATGATTAACTGTAATTGGCTGGGCATTTAATCTGTCCGTCGTTCCAGTAGTACCATACCTAACATGCCCAACAGCCATTTTCCCCTCTGGCAATAAAGATAAAACATCTTTAGTAAACACATCATTTACTATACCTAAATCTTTGTACCCTCTTAAAAGGCCATCATCATTAACAACTATACCACAGCTTTCTTGTCCCCTATGTTGCAATGAAAAGAGCCCATAATATACTGTATGGGCTAATGAATATCTTTCCTTAGCATAAACCCCAAAAACTCCGCATTCTTCTCTTAAACTGCTCATTAATAATTGGCTCCTTCATTTATAAGTCTATGTATTACTTCTTCATATGCACCTTCTACATTGCCTAAATCTCTTCTGAATCTATCTTTATCAAGTTTTTCATGGGTTTTAGCATCCCAAAATCTACATGTGTCTGGAGAAATTTCATCTGCTAAAACAATTTCGCCTTTACTGGTTTTCCCGAATTCCAACTTAAAATCAACTAACTCTATATTTGCTTTCAATAGATACTCCTTTAAAATATCATTGATTTTAAATGCCATTTCTTTGATAGTATCAATTTCTTCTTTATTAGCAAAGCCAAGTCCCATTGCATGATATGAATTGATAAGAGGATCTCCTAAATCATCATCCTTATAGCTAAATTCTATAACAGTACACTTTAATTCTGTACCCTCTTCTACACCTAGTCTCTTAGCCATGGAGCCCGCCGCCACATTCCTAATAATTACTTCTAATGGAATGATACTTACTCTTTTTACAACTGTTTCGCTATCATTTATTTCCTCTACAAAATGGGTTTTAATATCATTGTTTTCAAGCATTCTCATAAAATGATTCGTCAGCCTATTGTTAATAGCGCCTTTCCCCATTATTGTTCCCTTTTTTTGACCATTAAATGCAGTTGCATCATCCTTATATGAAACTATACAATAATTATCATTGTCAGTGGAATAAACTTTTTTTGCTTTGCCTTCATATAGCTGCTCTCTTTTTTCCATGGTTACTCTCCTTTATTAAACATTTTTTCAACTTTTCTGTTTTTTTCCAATACGTTTAATTTGGCTTCTTCTCTTCTTTTAATTAATCTATTTTCCAATTCCTCATCGCTAATCGCAATAATTTCAGCAGCAAGTATAGCTGCATTCTTTGCTCCATCAATTGCTACGCTAGCAACCGGTATACCAGGTGGCATTTGAACTGTAGATAGAAGAGCATCCATTCCTTCAAGTGCCGAAGCCTTAATCGGTATTCCAATTACTGGTAATATAGTATTTGCCGCAAGTACTCCTCCCAAGTGTGCCGCTTTTCCTGCTGCAGATATTATTACACCAAAACCATTGGCTTTAGCATTTTTAGCAAATGATATAGCTTCGTCAGGCGTTCTATGTGCAGAATATACATGCACTTCAAAAGGTATCTCCAAAGATTTTAATTCTTCTATACATCTTTCAACTTTGGGTAAATCGCTATCGCTACCCATAATTACTCCAACTTTTCTCATATTAGCCTCCTAGATTATATTACACCTAAAATTTATCACATTTACCAACAAAGTCAATACTAGTTCGGATTTTAAGGAATTTATTTGTGTGTTATATATTTTTTACGAACCATATTAGGACAATTTCCGAACTTTAATATATTATCTACATCTCATTATTCAGTTTTGCATCCAAAATAAAAGGCTTCCGCCTAAGCGGAAGCCTTCATATAATCCTTATTTATTTTTCCATTTTGATTATGCAAGCAGTACCCATACCACCACCTATGCAAAGAGTTGCAAGTCCGTGAGTAGTTTCAGGTCTCTTCATCATCTCATACATAAGAGTGATAAGGATTCTAGCACCAGAAGAACCGATTGGGTGACCAAGAGCAATGGCTCCGCCATTAACGTTAAGTTTAGTAGGGTCTAATCCCAAATCTCTCTTAACTGCAATTGACTGGGAAGCAAAAGCTTCATTAGCTTCAACTAAATCTAATTGATCTACAGTCATTCCAGCTTTCTCTAAAGCTTTTCTTGAAGAAGGAATAGGTCCTAATCCCATGTATGCAGGGTCAACACCTGCAGATGCATAAGATACTATTGAACAAATAGGTTTTAATCCTAATTCTTCTGCTTTATCTCTTGACATAACTACTAATGCGCAACCAGAATCGTTAATACCTGAAGCATTAGCAGCAGTTACAGTACCGCCATCTTTTTTGAATGCAGGCTTTAATTTTTCAACTTTTTCTACGGTTGTCCCAAATTTAGGATGCTCATCAGTATCAAATACGATAGGATCCTTTTTTCTTTGAGGGATAACTACAGGAACTATTTCATCTTTGAATTTTCCGGCATTGATAGCAGCTTCTGCTTTGTTTTGAGAATCTACAGCAAATTCATCTTGCTCTTTTCTTGTGATTCCATATTTTTCTGCAATGTTTTCTGCAGTAACTCCCATATGGTAATTATTGAAAATTTCCCATAGGCCGTCATGTACCATGCAGTCAACCATCTTTGTATCATTCATTCTTGCACCGAATCTAGCGTTTGGCATTGCGTACGGAGCCGTAGACATGGATTCTACACCACCAGCTACTATTATGTCAGCGTCTCCAGCTTTAATCATTTGAGCAGCTAATTCTACAGTTCTAAGTCCAGAACCACAAACTTTGTTTATTGTCATAGATGGTACTTCCTGTGGAATACCTGCGTCTATTGCAATCTGTCTAGTTATGTTTTGTCCTAAGCCTGCTTGAAGTACGCAACCCAATGCCACCTCTTCTACTTGTTCTGGTTTAATGCCAGCCCTTTCAATAGCTTCTTTAACAGCAATAGTACCTAAAGTTCTTGCCGCAGTGTTTTTAAGTGTTCCCCCAAAAGATCCTATTGGAGTTCTTGCAGCACTTACAATTACAACATCTTTCATAAATAATCCTCCTTTGATCAAGCAACGTTTATATTTACGCTTATTAAATTTATTTTCTCGCTCTCTAGCTTTAGCATATAATAACATAGAGCATATTACAACGCAACACGTTTCTGTTAAATTGTTAACAATAACGGTGTATTTTATGATGAACAAAGCTGTGACAACCCGAAACAGCTTGCAATTCAAAAGATTTGCATTGTTAAATATTTATCATCATTTTACTATCCTAGTTATTTCTTTGAATACCGGGTGTTTTGATGATCCTAACATTTTATACACAACCGACTCATATGTGTCGACTATTCCCCCAGCCCTTTCAATTAGTTTGATTGAATAATCATTATTCATAGTATTTCGAGAAGCGATACAATCAGCTAATATTATAACATTAAAATTGCGGTTTAGCAAGCTAAAGACCGTCTGTTCTATACATATATGTGATTCGACGCCCATTACTATAACAGTCTTGCCTTTATGTTTTGAAATCTCGTTTTCAAATTCGGCAGTTTTCATACAGTCAAAAGTATTCTTTTCTATATATGAAAAATCTTTAATATTATCCTTAATCTCAGGCAACGTTTCTCCTATGCCTTTAGTGTATTGCTGAGTAGCAATTGTGGGGACCTCCAAAGCTTGAAAGCATTTAATTGCCCTACTACTACTATCGATTAAGCGTTCGTTATTTTGCATTGCCGGTACTAGTTTTTCCTGCAAATCTATTATTAATAAAACCGTGTTATCTTTGTTCATCATGCTTAAATCTCCTTAATAATGCCCGAAGAAGCCAGATCATCCAAAACTTCATAAGATGTTGAATCAATATTAAGGGGTGTTACTGTAACATAACCCCTTCTAAGGGCAGCCGCATCTATATCATCCCCAAATTCCGAATAGTCCTTTGGAACTCCAACATATTTATATTCTTCAGTCCCATCAATCTGTTCGAATTTATCCATGTATCCTCTTCCTGCTAATCTTGTTAATCTAACACCTTTAATTTCTTTTTTGGGAAGATTAGGAGCATTAATATTAAGAACAATATTGGTAGGATATCTGCTAATATCAATACTTATCATTTCTATACACAAATCTGTAATATATTCAAACTCAGTGGCTTTATGGTCATCGGCAGAAAGCGCTATGGCATGATAACCAAAAATTGCTGCTTCCGTAGCCGCTCCGACCGTACCAGAATAGTGGGTATCACTTCCTATGTTACTTCCCATATTTATACCTGCTATTACTATATCTACTTCAATGCCTCTTTCTGTTAACTTTTGAAGGCCCATCTTAACACAATCCGCCGGCGTTCCACCCACTCGAAATGCGATTTCAGCACCTTCCATCGGGACTTTCTTACAAGAAACATTTGTAATTAAACTTATACTTTGTGAACTGGCACTTTTTTGTGTGTCTGGAGCTGCAACATACACTGTAGCAACGTCTCCCATCCTTTTTACAAGATATTTGATTCCTGCCGCATCCATTCCATCATCATTTGCTATTAATATTCTCATTAATCACCCATTACCTTTCCAATACTATCGTTTATAACTAAGTCCGCCTTATTATCATACGGAGTTTTTGATTTATTTATTAACACAAGGTTCTTACCCTTAAAATACGTTATTAAACCTGCCGCAGGATAGACAACCAAGGATGTGCCTCCAATTATTAAAGTATCTGCAGACATAATGGAAGAAACCGCGCCATTGATAACGCTTTCAAAAAGGGGTTCTTCATAAAGAACCACATCTGGCTTTACTATACTTCCACACTTAGAACATTTAGGAACTCCATTTTCGCAGTTATCTTCATTCATGATATATTCTAAATCATGAAATTCCCCACACTTAATGCAATAATTTCTAAGAACCGATCCATGAAGCTCATAAACCTCTTTGGAACCTGCAAGCTGATGAAGTCCATCGATATTTTGCGTTATTACAGCTTTAACTTTACCAACTGCCTCTAATTCGGCCAACGCAATATGTGCTTTATTAGGTTTGGCCTCCCTATGAATTAAATTCTTTTTATAGTATTTATAAAACGTTTCGGTATTTCTAACATAGAAACTGTGAGATATCATATCTTCTGGAGATTTTCCATATTCACTTTTCGCATTATATAAACCTTGGTCTGATCTAAAGTCAGGGATATTGCTTTCCGTAGAAACTCCTGCTCCACCAAAAAAAACAACATTATCACTATTATCAATTATTTCTTTTAATTCTTTGTTCATTGCGCACCTCACTTAAATATTTTACATTATTAGTAGTATAAAGTAAATTAAAATAGTGTTAAATTCAAAATACCTTTGTTGACTATATCATATATATATGTAAAAATGATATCTAAGGAGTGGATATCATGAAAAAAACTATCATATTTTTAGGTTTACTTGGAATAATCACACTAATATTTTTTATTTCTCCTACCGACAATTATACCAATAATGGCGAAATGATAATTGGTACTTACGATATAACCAATGGTGATTATGATAATTTAAGTAAAACAAAATTTACAGAAGATAATGAAGACCAATTAAAATTGATATCTGAATATGTTAAAGATATATTACCTAAAGATAACTTCCTTATGTTAGATTCCTTGGTTATGATGAGCGATGGACAAGGAAATAATTTAGCTTACGTTTATCAAAAAGGAAATAAATGGGTTTTATCAATAGATTATGCAGATGCTTTGGACAGCAAAGACAATTTAGATAGCAAATTTATATCCACATTATCCCATGAGATAACGCACCTTATAACCCTTAACGAAGATCAAATGGATAATAACTCCAGTGATGATACCTACGAAACTTCAGAAGGCAAATTAAAAAAAGACTCTTATTTAAATCAGTTCTACGAACTCTTTTGGAAAGACAAAGTATTAAACATAAATGAATCTATGGGAGATGCTGAAAGAATAAGGTATTTTGAGGAACATATGAACATGTACATAAATGATTATGCTACTACTAGCCCCGAAGAAGATATTTCAGAGTCCTTTGCTACCTTTGTTATATATGAAAAGCCCAAAGGTAACGAAATATATAAAAAGAAAATACTCTTCTTCTATGATTACCCTGAACTAGTAAATATAAGAAGCGAAATAAGAAAAAATAGCGGCATTTAAGCCGCTATTGCTATTTTACAAACGTGTATAAATCATCAAAGTCTTTTTTCCTTGGGCTCTTTTGATCTTCTTCAGGAACACCCATAGATATCATGCAAGCCATGAAATATCCTTCCTTTTCAAAACCTATTTCTTCTTTTAACAAAGCTTCTATTTCCTTAGCCGCATAGTTTGCACTAGTTAGCCAGCAAGTTCCATAACCTTTATCAATTGCTTTTAATGTAAAGTTTTCCATGGCAGCTCCTAAACTTTGCATGCCTGGACTTCTATAGTCTACTAAATCCCATAATTCTTTTTCATCTGCATCCACTAATTTTAATTCGTTATATCCAGATGGTGTATAAACTTTACTGTAAACCACTGTTAAAACAGGCGCATTAACAAAGAATCTAGTAAAATGTTTATAGAATTTTCTAAATCTATTTGCTTTTTCTTCATCAACCTTGTCCATTCTAGCTGCTATTTCTTCATTCTTTAATCCTATAGCATCAGCAATCTTTACTTTCAAGTCATCATTTTTTATTGCTACAAAATGCCAATTTTGAATATTCTTTCCAGATGGGGCTTTTGCCGCAGCTGCTACTATTTCTTTTATGTCCTCTTCCGGAATGTCTATTTCTTTATACTTTCTTATGCTTTGACGCATTTCAATAATATTGTTTAGTTCCATGATTCCCTCCTTATTAATATGCCAATACTAACAAATATTATAAGCTTTATCAACCTATTTTATCAATTAATTTTTTTACCGTTTCCTCCATATTATTAATTGGTATTCTATTGTAGTAAAATGATACCATTTTAGTTTCTTTATTACTTAGCTCATATATAGGTCTAAGCAATACACCAATACTTTTAGCATTTTCAATCAATTCTCCCAATTCCTGCTCGCTTTTAATACCAAGAGTGATATTTATACCAGACTTAGTATTAGTTATATTTACAAACCCCGCTCCATATTTTTCCAATGAAGCAACGGCTTCATTTAGTTTTAAAGAGAAAAGCCTTCTGCATTTTTTAATATTCCTATAATAGTGTCCATCTTCCATAAAAAATGCCAAGCATAGTTGCTCAGATTTTGAGCAAGTCTGGCTATATAAATCCTTTATCCTATCAAAAGCCTCTGCTAATTTAGGAGTAAGTATTACATAACTTATTTTAATAGAATTAAACAAAGTAGAAGAAAAAGACCCCATATAGACAACTCGGTTCTTTGCGTCTAAACTTTTCAAAGCAGGTATAGGTCTTCCAAAATACCTTAGTTCACTATCATAATCATCTTCTAAAATATAGCTATCATTATCTTCTGCCCATTTTAAAAGCTCATACCTTCTACCTATTGGCATTACATAACCCGAAGGAAACTGATTTGACGGACTTACATAAACAAGAGACTTGATATTTGTTGGTAATTTTTCTATGGTTATACCATCTTCTTTAATTGGAACCTTCGTTATAGTAAGATCCACATCTTTAAATATATTTTGAATTGGTAAATATCCAGGAGCTTCTGTGGATACATGATTGATATTCATAAGTCTCAAAATTCTGGCCAAATGAGTGGTCAGTTGTTGAGCTCCGGCACCAATTACAATTTGATCTGGGTTACAATTAACCCCTCTACTTGAATACACGTATCTAGCAATTTCATATCTAAGCTTATATTCCCCTTGGGGATCACTTTCCATATGAAGCAAATGGGCATATTCATTAAAAACCTTTGCCATAGATTTTTTCCATTTAATAAAATCAAAAGAATCCCTATCATATATGTATTGGTTTTCTATATTGTTTTCAAATTCCTCTATTTTGGGCACATTCACCATTTCTGCTTGATTTTGACCATATACGTCCGAAACATAATAACCTGATTTTGGTATGCTGTTAACATATCCCTCCACTAAAAGCTGAGAATAAGCTGCATCTACAGTTGTAACACTAACCCCTAAATCTGCCGATAACCTTCTAATAGATGGCAATTTTTCTTTTGACTTTATTCTCCCCTTTAATATATCATTTTTTATATGATTAAATATCTGTATATATAAAACTTCATCAGAATTGTTATCAATTGCCCAATATTTATCGTATATAATAGTTTAACCGCCTTTCTGTATATCTTAAATTTATTCTAATTGCATATTTTAATAAGTACAATTCACTGTTATTATATATATATACAAAGAATATGTCAATGGAGATAGAAAAATGAGAGAGAGTAAAAGTAAAAATTTAATAATAACAGCCTTAATGATAGCTATAGTAGCTTTAGCTACAATGTTCATTAGGATACCAACTATAAATGGTTATATCAACCTAGGAGATGCCATGGTATATTTTTCCGCCTTCCTATTAGGGAAAAAATATGGGGCACTTGCCGCCGGATTAGGCTCGGCCCTTGGAGATGTTCTAGGGGGTTATGCTATATGGGCACCTTGGACATTTGTTATAAAAGGTCTTATGGCATTAATTGCAGGTTACTTTTTCGAAAAGAGTTTAGATCACAAAAAAATAGCCGGTATGCCTATTATGGCATATGCCGGAATGGTCTTAGCTGGGCTAGAAATGTGCCTTGGATATTATATAGCCAACGGAACAATCTACGGTAATTGGATTGTCGCACTAGGTGAAGTTATCCCTAACATGGGTCAGTTCAGCGTCGGTATAGTTGTTTCAGTGCTACTAGTAAAGGCACTGGCTAAAACCCCTGTTAAAAATGTATTCAAGTACGAAATCAATTGATTTCGTACTTTTTAGAGTATAATTACACCTCTTTATTCTTTTTAATAATTCTACCAGTAATAAGGTGGTTTTCTAAAACAATTAAGGTCAACCCGATTATTGCTATAACGGAATTGATAACAGATTCACTAATCATTAATAGAATAACCGCTATAATAGAATTGGCTATAAATACACTAATAAATATTTTTTCATTATTTATCTTAAAGTAAATTACGCCTGCAGAAACTAAACAAGCTATAATTATTAACAATGTATAAACCCAGTCCAAATTTTTTTCTTGTTTCGGTTCTTTTTCTTCTATTATTTCTTTTTCTAACTCATCTTCATCCATGGCAACATCTTCTTCTAAAATCTTTTCTTCTTCAGTATCTTCTGGTTTTAACTCAGTTTCCGAATTTGATTTACTTGTACTAGAAGTGGTTGTATTGCTTGTAGTGGATTTAGTTATAATTTTTTGGTCAGTATCTTCTGTATCGGTTGTCACAATTTCGGGTTCAGCAGGTTCGTTAATTCCAACAGTCACACTCCTAGTACCCGGAGAATAAAGATTTGCATCCAAGTCAGACATACCTTCTGCCGGTGTTGCCGTTACTGTACAGTTACCGCTCGAACCTGCAGTTATATTCACAGGAACAGTATTGTTTTCTACCCATATTGAACTTTGAGATGCACTACCATTACTAACGCTTATATTAACTCTACCACAACATTGACCTCCAACATTGAAAACAAAAGTCCCATTTGGATCAATGCTACTTACACTTGAAGTAGCGTTAAAAGAAGGCGTTGCGGCATATACTGCAATAGGTATTATCATAATACATAAAATTGTCACTATTATTAACCTGATATTTTGTCTTGTTTTCATTATATTACCTCTCAAATCTTATTTATTATTATTTTTGTGATAGCTCGGATATTCCCATTATGCTATTTTTTATAGCCATATAGTCAGTAGCATAGATTTTACCATCCCTATTAGTATCAGCTGCAAGTGCATATGGGCCAGAAAGTTTATTTGAAGTACCCATTATTTGAAATTTAATTTTCAAATAATCCGTAGCATAAATTTTACCATCGCCATCCGCATCTCCAACTATTACTATAGTTTTAGTATATCTTACCCCATTCAATTCTATAGTAAATCTCATTCCTGTAGAAACAATACCATCATTTACAATAACTCCATTGCTATCTGTAACTGATACATATGTTATTTCACCTAGAGCATTTAATTTTTTCTTTAAATCATTAACCGGCATATTTAAATCTAAACCTTTTACATATTCCGTAGTTGTATCAGTAGCATTAATTAAATTTATTCTTACTAATTTTTGTTCTAAATTTTCAATTATTTCAAATCTAACAGCAGCACTTTCAAGCGATGAATAGTCATTAGATCCCGTCACAAATGCCTTAACATAGTATGTACCAATTTCACTAGGTTTATCTATCTCTATATTGCAAATTGAATCTGAATAGTACTTGTATGTCGATGTTCCATATTTTGCTACTGAATTTGGATTGCTTCCAATTTCTCCGTATAGCCAATTATCCATTGATAGTCCAGAAATCCAGCTATTCTCAGCTTTCTCAATAATAAATACTTTTGTGACTGTTCCTTTATACAGACCTTTGCCTGTTATAGTCACTTTAGCTTCTCCAACTTCAATATTGTTTTCATAAACAACTTCAAAGTCTATACCTTTTGTTAGCCCTTCAATTGATACTTCAGGTTTTTTAGCATTGCCATCAAATTTGTAGCTTTCTTGAGAAAGTTTAACATCACTATCTATAAGATAGCTATATTCGTCAATATGTATTTCTCCATTATCAGCTACAACAAATGCCCAGCCATTTTCCGAAGAGTCAGTTTTGTTTTCTATTTCCAGTATATAAATGTTATCTTGGAATTCGTTATATCCCCCTTTTTCTAAATAGAAAAGATAAGTTTCAATTAGATTCGAAGCATCTTCTGGATTTGAAACATTCCCTTCAATATATTTTTTAGCAGTAACATCCCATTGGTCATTAGGATAATATGTTTCCCCAATCGTTATTATTTGATTAACTATTTGTTCTTCTGTAGCTGTAACATCTGTATTTATATAATTCAATCCAATTGTTCTTGCATCAATATATCTTGTTGTGTCAGGGAAGTAATAAACATCATCTTTTAACAACATTACCTGATTTGATGCCATAAAGGGATCCCCTTCTCCTATTAATAGATATACCAGTTCCCCTCCTAAATTTGTAATTTCATCTATGGAAAAAACTTCGCCTATGTTCCATACTGGATTAATTGGTCCTAATCCTCCTGTAAACGCAATTAAAGAGTTTATATTCGTCAACGAAATCAGTCTTAATGTATCATCCAAACTTGAGACTTTATTAAATTTTCTTTGATTAACAGCTTCTGCAACTATAGAAACAAACTCTTGATTAGCATCTTCATAATTTACATTTATATCAAATACTTTCTCAGCAGAAACGCCATTAACACTTCCAATAATCTTAATCTTATATGATAAAACTTTGTTTTCATCGTTATAAATGATATCGCTTAAACTTTTCGAAACTTCAATACTATAGCTTTCCCCATTTTTGTTTACTGTAATATCGTCATTAAACAAGTTTTCCATGGTTGCATAGCATGTTTGGTCAACCGAGAACTCTTTATCATATAGACCATCATTTTCTGTTGCTAATTTAATTGCATTTAACTGACTAGGTTCTGCATATTTTACTGTATACTCATCATTAGGATATGTCTCCTGTATTGCTGCTAATATTTCATCAGTGGTAATATTTTCTTCTGCATATGAATAATGATTTATAAACAACATTGAAGCTATTATTAATACAATTGCAAAAACAAATCTTTTATATTTAGTCGAATTATAAAGTAACATATTAACTCCTTTTTAATCAATTAATAATTAATATCCTAAAATTCATTATACCACCTTATATTTTTAAAGAAACACTGATGTAAAAAACGGCCTGCTTTTTGTAACAGAAAAATCAAAATGATTAATATAAAACAAACTTATTAATTTAATAATAAGTTTGTCAATTGATTTCGTACTTTTAATCTTTCAAATATATTTTCTAGCATTTTCAAAGTCACGAATTTACTAATTTCAATTCCTAAGTTTTTAGTATTCATAACTTCATCTTCTATACAAATTGTAAATTTAGTTATATCTTTTTTTATTACAAACAGAAACCTTTTATTAGGGCTTAATAGATTTAGTAATCTATACACATCATTCTAATGCTTTCTTAAATCTACATTATTCATATGTTCTCCCGCCTTATTTAAATCTTTCAAATCTAACTAAACTTTTATTTTGAAGGTATGATATAATGAGCTTAAATAACCCCTATACCATTAAACCCAACTGTTATATCTATAATTCCCCATTATCTTTTCTAACTCATATTCTATTCTTTAACTTATTTATCGTGTTATAACATTAATAATGTTATAATACAATATTTTTGTTATTAGTTATATTTCGTACTTTTGCTTTTTCCTCATTAATTTGGCTTGGGTTATTCCAAGGAATTCAGCGGCTTTTCTAGTGGTCCCTTCTTTTTTTAAAGCATATTCTATAAGCCGCACCTCTTGATTTTTGATTAGCTCTTCAAAATCAATCTTATTCCCTTCTGAAATGGTTTTTCTAAGGTTATCCAAAACATCATCATATACCTTTCCATGAACAAGTTTTTCGACATCAGAAACCTTTATAATTTGGTCTTTAGAATTGATTACAAGTCTGTGGACCATGTTTTCAAGTTCCCTAACATTCCCTGGCCAGTTGTAGTTTTGCAAAGCCTTAAGCCCTCCATCTTCAAAATCTTTTTCAACTCCATATTTTTTTGTATAGTTTTCTAAAAAAGTTCTGGAAAGACAGATAACATCTTCTTCCCTTTCCCTAAGGGGTGGCACTGTAATCAAACTAATATTAAGCCTATAATATAAATCCTCCCTAAACTTGCCTTGATCAACAAGCTCAGCTAGAGGAATATTATTAGCACATATTACTCTAACATTTACATTTATCTGCTTTGTCCCTCCAACCCTATAGAATGCATTTTCTTGTAACACCCTAAGCAGTTTGCTTTGCATATTTATGGACAATTGTCCTATTTCATCTAAAAATAAAACTCCTCCATTTGCAAGTTCAAAATATCCTTTTTTGCCTTCCCTGTTTGCTCCCGTAAATGCACCTGCATCATAGCCGAAAAACTCCGATTCTGCTAAATTCTCTTGTATGGTAGCGCAATTAACTTTAATGCAAGCGTTTCCATTTCTACTGCTGTTTTTATGAATAATTTCCATTATCTTTTCTTTTCCAGTTCCTGTTTCTCCCTCAACAATTACATTGCAATCATATTTAGCAATGTTTAAAGTTTCTCCAATTAATTCATCAGTTACAGGACTCATATAAACAAAATCATCAAGTTTTGCCACTCTGTTTTGTAGCATATTATTAATCCTTCTATCAGAATAGCTCCTCTGTGATTCTGCATCCTCGTAGATTTTATTTATCTCATCCAAATGTTTAACATTACTTAAAACCAGTTCCTCAGTAAACGCATTATAGTTTTCAAGCTCTTGGTTAAGTATTCTGCTATGAATATTTTTGCCCATGCTCTCGGCTATCAATGTAGCTATTTCAT
>Ga0209943_1001552_pt1 | contig 13759 bp, 10 predicted proteins | sample SalPonR1_B_D2_MG_FD_185698 | JGI IMG/M metagenome (GOLD analysis project Ga0209943, IMG submission 185698) | Salt pond soil microbial communities from South San Francisco under conditions of wetland restoration - Salt Pond MetaG R1_B_D2_MG... ... | reverse complement strand
TCCTTTTTGCTGTGTACAATCTGGGCTCCGGCCTCTGAAAAATCGTGATCGCTAAAGTGTGATTTATCGCCCGCCCCGCTTTCTACCACAATCCGATGACCGGCGCCGACCAAAGCTGATACTGAACTGGGAACCAGAGCCACCCGGTTTTCTTTCATGGTATCCTCCTTGGGTAAGCCCATAAACAAGCGGGCAGAATCTTCACCAACGGCCTGCAGTTTTTCCTGCGGCTCCAATCGTTCTTGAGAGCGAGTATCCGGAAAGTCGCGCGAAGTCAAGGGATGAGACATAAAAAGAAGACATTGATTATGTGGGTAAGATAAGGATTAATTCTCGTTTTGAATTTTCTGAGGTCTCCCGAATGTGAATTTCTGCAAATGGAGGTGGCCAATGAGGACAAGCGAGTTGTGGCCATTCCACAATGAGGCCTTCGGAACTGTACAGGTATTCTTCCCAACCGATATCGAGAAGTTCAGCTTCCGTTTCAAGTCGATATAAATCCATGTGATGGAGCAGCCCTTTTTCAAAGGGCGGGTGATTGGATTCCAATTCATAGCTATTGACGATCGAAAAGGTGGGGCTACTAACCCCCTTTACACCCAAAAAAAGACCCAACTGCGTAACGAAAGTGGTTTTTCCCGCACCCATTTCTCCGTAGAGCTGCCATTTGTTGATGGATCCACAGGCTTGCAATAAATCTGGAAAGATCTTTTGATAGCCTTCATCTCCCTCTATGTTCCAACTGGTTTTCACTAGGATCAAATATAGGAAATATCGAGAAAATCCGTTCAAATTCAACTCCTTGTGTTCGACTTCAATTCGCATGTATTGGGCATACATAACCGTCGGGAAAGCTGCGTGCTTCCGTATAAATTACGTATATTTGTGCTCCTTATTAACAAAAGTTTACATGAGCGAACAGGAGTCAAAACAGAACGATTACGGAGCGAAAAACATTACGGCGCTGGAAGGCCTGGAGGCGGTCCGTCGACGTCCCGGAATGTATATTGGATCTACGGATGAAAAAGGATTGCATCATCTGGTCTGGGAGGTTATCGATAACTCTATTGATGAGCATATGGCCGGTCATTGCGACAAGGTGAGTACGCGAATTCATACCGATGGAAGTATTTCCATCATTGATAATGGACGAGGGATTCCCGTGGATAGACACGAAAAGCTCAAAAAGTCAGCACTGGAAGTAGTGATGACCGTTCTGCATGCCGGGGGTAAATTCGATAAAGATTCATATAAAGTATCTGGTGGATTACACGGGGTGGGAATTTCCTGTGTGAATGCCCTGTCATCGAAATTGGTGGCTGAAGTATATCGCGAAGGGTCTATATATCGCCAAACCTATGCCATAGGAAAGCCGACCTCCGAAGTTGAGAAAATAGGCGCAACCGAGGAAACGGGAACCAAAATCCACTTTCATCCGGATAAAGGGATATTCAATGAGGTCAACTTTAAGTTTAAGTTTTTAGCTACCCGTATGCGGGAAATAGCCTTTCTCAATCCCGGATTGACGCTCACCCTAACCGACGAGCGAGAAACGGATGATAATGGAGATCCATTGCATGAGTCTTACCATTCCGAGGGCGGATTGGCCGAGTTTGTTCGGTATTTAGATGAAAGCCGGATGCCGCTGATCGAAACCCCGATTTCCGCAAAAGGTGAGGAAGACAATGTAGAGGTTGAGGTTGCATTACAGTATAATACGAGCTTTTCAGAGAATATCTTTTCCTTTGTTAATAATATCAATACCCGGGAAGGCGGTACACACGTTAGCGGATTCAAGCGCGCCGTAAATCGCGTTTTTAAACAATACGGAGAAGATAATGGGTTCTTCAAAAAGCTCAAGTTCAATATTTCCGGGGAGGACTTTAGAGAAGGGCTGACCGCAATCGTTTCGGTTCGAGTACCTGAGCCTCAATTTAAAGGCCAAACGAAAGGCGAGCTGGGAAATGCTGAAGTGAATGGGATTGTGTCCCGGGTCGTTGGAGAGAAAATTAAAATCTACCTCGAAGAAAACCCAAAGTCAGCCAAGCGCATTATAGAGAAGGTCGTCCTGGCGGCAACAGCCCGGCATGCCGCTCGAAAGGCAAGGGAGATGGTACAGCGGAAAAGCCCACTGACCTCTGGAGGACTGCCCGGAAAGTTGTCTGACTGCTCTTCTAAGGATGCGTCTATTTCTGAGATCTTTCTGGTTGAGGGGGACTCCGCCGGCGGTACAGCCAAACAGGGGCGCGACCGTAAGTTTCAGGCGATTCTGCCTCTACGGGGGAAAATCCTGAACGTAGAAAAAGCCATGGAGCACAAAATCTACGAGAACGAGGAGATCAAGAATATATTTACGGCACTAGGAGTGAATATTGAAGAAAATGAAGAAGGCGAGCGCGTGCTCAATATTAGTAAGTTACGCTACCATAAGATCGTCATTATGTGTGATGCCGACGTCGATGGTGCTCACATTGTAACGCTTATTCTTACCTTCTTTTTCCGCTACCTACGCCCCTTAATCGAAAAAGGGTATGTATATATCGCTGCGCCTCCTCTATATTTATTAAAGAAAGGTAAAAAGCAGCGATATGCCTGGTCAGAAGACCAGCGCCAGGAAATCACAAAAGAATTGGCCAACGGACAGGAAGGATCAGTTAAATTACAGAGGTACAAGGGTTTAGGAGAGATGAATGCCAATCAGTTGTGGGATACGACCATGGATCCCGATTTTCGCACCCTGCGTAGCGTAACGATTGATGACGCCCTGGAAGCTGACCGGATTTTTAGTATGTTGATGGGAGATGAGGTGCCTCCGCGCAGAGCATTCATAGAGAAAAATGCCAAATACGCAAAAGTGGATGTGTAAATCAGACCCACAGTAAATGAAAATGGGAACTAAAACCAATTAAAAGCGTTTAATATCATAATATAGATAAAAAAGTTTTATCAGTCAAAAGAATGATATTATCTTAGCTTTTCGTTAATTCGATGTACATACAAACATTTAGAGCTTAATAGGGGGAAATTTGAGTTCTTTATATATTTTCAATTTAAATAAATAAGGGATGAAGTACAATTTTGAAGTACTCGTTATGGATTCGCTTGAAACAGCGACTTTCCAGACATCAAGTCAATTTTTAGACACATTAGGAGAAGCGGAATCGCTGCTTTTAGAGCGAGACATTGAGCACGAGATGCAGTTTTCGCATAAGAATAAAGATTTTAGGATGATCGTCAGGGCCTTTTTAGAGGATGATCAAAACGATGGAGATTCCGCGGGGTACATCTTACGAGGCGCTTCCGATGACATCAAGATCTTACTCGAAATGCGGGGTAAACTTTTGAGCTTTCTAAGTCATACACTCAAAGTTGAATACATCAAGACCCTGAATGATGATGTATCCATTTACTTGAGCTTGCAGGTAATGCCTTTAGTGCAAAAAGTAGAGTGGGCCATGCGCAAGTTACTGGTCTCATACTATGCTTATGAATCGGGACCCGATTGGTGGGAACGGCGCGCGCCGGTCTCATTAAAAGATAAAATCCGCGAACGCGAAGGTCAGATTGCCTCTTTGCAGCAGCTTGTGGATACGAATATTGAATTGCTCGAATTGGACGAGTTAGGCGATATCATAAACCATCCCAATCAGTATTTTCTGGACTCCTTTGTGATTTCACGCATTCAGGATGTGGAAACAATGGAAGAGCTAGAAGAATTAAAAGAAGAATTGGAAGGGCAGGAAGAACACCCATTTGAGCTTGCTTTCACACAAAAGTACTTTGCTGAAAAGTGGAGTACCTTGGTGAATATCTATAAAAAAACCAAGCGCAATCAGTTGCTGCATCCGAATGATTTATCCGTGGCCGAGCAAGCTTATGAGACACTCATGCGCATGATTAATGATGCCTACAAATATGTGTCCGGTGAATTGGACGAAGAGGAAGATACAAGTGCAGAAGAAACCGATTTCAACTCTCAGTCAGCAGACTGGCGCAATGATTCATCTTCTTTAGGCAATCAAGCGATGGAGAATGATCGCTTTAGTAAGGAAGATTTTGAAGACCTGGAGCCCATAAAGCGAAATCTAAAAATCATCACTGAGGAAGAAATCCTGGAAGAGCTGAAAGCTACTGAGGCTATCGTGGAACAGACCGATATGCGCTACATCGGCCTCAAGAACTTTGTGACCAAAATATTGGCTAATAAAGGCTATTCTATTGGCCCTTCTTATGCACTCGTGAATATATTGAACGATCAGGGCATGGTAGAAATTTACGATTATATTGATCCGCACAACCCTTATCCGGTCAAAGCGGTTCGCACGAATTTATAGTATTGTTCGAATGAACATGGAAGCAGGCAGAGTCATCCTTCATTGGGGGGCTCTGCTTTTTTTATTTTTAGGGCGAATCCCCCGAGGGCCCTTCGCTTTCGCTCCAGCCACCTCGGGGTCGGGCTGTCCAGGGGTTCCGTCCTTCGGCAGCAATGCTGCCACGGACCCCCGCCCTCTGGTAGAGGCGGGTCCCTTACCATCCCTTTCGCGGAGCTACCCTCTTTACCTGTTCACCTCCTAAAAAAGCGAGCCTAGATAGTTTAAACTAAGAAAAAAGGATGGGCTCCATCAGCACTGCCCACTGAAAGCACTATATTTGATCTTCATGGAAAGTATAGATACACAACAGACATTCGCAGATCTCATGTCTATTCATCAGTCTATAAGACCACATATTCATCGCACCCCTGTATTGCGGTCGAGGCTCACAGACCAGCGAGCAGGAGCAGATGTATTTTTTAAATGTGAGAACTTTCAACGAATGGGAGCCTTCAAAATGAGAGGAGCCCTGGCGGCCATGCAGGGGCTGAGTGATGAAGAAAAAGTCAGGGGCGTGGTCACACACTCCTCTGGCAATTTTGCCCAGGCTATATCTTTGGCTTCGGCGACCCTGGGGCTGCCAGCCTATATTGTCATGCCAAGAAATGCACCGGAAGTAAAAAAAGCAGCTGTTCGAACATACGGGGGGCAGATTATTGAAGTAGAGCCGAACTTAGAAGCCCGGCAGGCTGCTGCAGATCGGATTATAGAGGAAAAAGGAGCCCGGTTTATTCACCCCTCAAACGATTATCGGGTGATTTTAGGACAGGGAACAGCAGCCGCAGAGCTATTGCTGGAAGTGCCGGATCTCGATATGGTCTTATCCCCTGTTGGCGGTGGAGGACTCCTGGCGGGTACAGCGGTAGCGACTCGATATTTGGGTAAGGCGCGATGCCTGACTTTTGGCGCTGAGCCCGAGACGGTTAATGATGCTTATCAGTCTTTCCATAAGGGAACAATTCAGCCTTCTACCGGAGGCCAAACAATCGCTGATGGACTTCGTACGCAATTGGGGGATATCAATTTTCCCATCATAAGAGAACTTGTAACTGATATTCATCTCGTCAAAGAAGATGAAATTATCGACGCCATGCGTTGGATTTGGGAACGACTTAAAATAGTGGTTGAACCCTCTGCTGCTGTTCCCCTGGCAGCCGTATTTAAAAATCAATGGCGAGGGAAAATAGGAATCGTAATTTCGGGTGGAAATGTCGATTTGGGACGCCTCCCTTTTTAACTATTGAACGGGTAGCGCCATTTCGCGAAGCTCTTCTTCATTTTCGGCAACGAAAGTCTCCAATATTTTAAAAAATTCGATGATATCCTCTTTTTCATTTTGAGCATTGATCGTCACGAGACGAATGAACTCATCTTGTTTGAACCGCCCATATCCCACCATTAATGTGGCTTTTTCGTAGAGGAGGGTACAAATATCCTTGGCGGGGTAATCTTTGTAGTTGAAGCAGATACCAATGGAATCGTCAAAACTATACAAGGTATAATCAGCCGGATGATTTCGAATGTAATCTCTGGCCACATCAGCTAATTCAAACTGCTTGTCGACCATATCTTCCAGACCAGAAGTTCCAATCTGTTTCCAAAGGGTCCAAAATTTAAGGGCGTCATTGCGACGCCCACACTGCAGGGATATTTTCCCCAGGTTAAACTCGTCGTGGTCCGTTTGATACAGGTAATTGGCTTCATTAGAAAAGGACGTGTATAGATGCTCTTTATTTTTCACAAAAATCATCGAACTACTTAGGGGTGTCCCCAGCATTTTATGGGCATTTACGCTGAAGGAATCTACCTTTGTTACCCCTTTTATCAGGTGACGGTACTTTTTACTGAATAACACACTTCCACAGTAGGCTCCATCTACATGAAGCCAGATATTATATTTTTTACTAATTGTGCTAAGCGGTTCAATGGGATCAAACGCTCCAAGCACAGTAGTTCCTGCAGTCGCATTGATGAGTACAGGAAGGAACCCGTTTTCTATATCCTCTTTAATCGTATTCTCCAGTTCTTCGGCAACCATGCGCCCCTTTTCATCGGTGGCGATGTATCGTACCTGATCTCTTCCGATTCCCGCAAAAGTTGCATTTTTCGGAATACTATAGTGAGATTCGGTTGAAGTGTATACCGTCATAGACTTTTTAACACCTTCTGTGGGAACGTTTTGACCGACACTGTCCCTGGCCATAAGCATGGACATGAAATTGGTCATGGAGCCACCGGCAGCAAAAGTACCTCCTGAACTTTCCGGGTCCCAGTCCAAAATGTCCAGAATCTTATTGATAATCGCTTTTTCCACGCCAATCATCACCCCAGCCGCTTTGTAGGTGTACATGCTATTGTTGAGGACGACGGAAAGGAGCTCTCCGAGAACCGCTTTCTCATTTCTGCCTCCGAACAACTGGTTGAAGAACGCACTCGTTGCTGTTTTGGGAGCCGTTAGCACCACTTTTTCCAATAAAGGGTAAAACTCATCTTCGGTAATGGGTTCTTTCGGCAAAGATAGATCAAGGGTCTCAAAAAGGTTTTGAGCAGGTATGGGGGTGGATACCGGGTTGTCTTGCTCATCTTTGAGCAATTTTTCAACTAGATCCTGAAAGCGTGAAAGTGTATCCTTCATTGTAAGCTTTGTTTAGAATTCTGTAACTTAGTAAAAATGGGAGAGGCGGATTGTTCAATCAATCGCAGATTATGTCCCATTTCAATCATATTCATAATAATCAGGCACAAATGTATTTGATTAATACAGGCTTGAGAAATAAAACTATTACTTTCTATGTCAGAAAAAATCAGAACGCTCTCCTCTTTGATTGAACGGTTGGAAGAAACGGATCACGAGGAGCACAAAAAGATAATTTCATCTATGGATATTCCCAAAGAGGAATTTATGTCTTTTGCTTATTGGAAGGATAAGGGGTATGCCCGAAATTGTATCAAGCGGACAAAAGATTATGAGCTTTTACTATTGTGTTGGAATCCGGGGGACAAGACTCCTGTTCACGGACATGATGGGCAAGACTGCTGGGTGTATCTTGTAGATGGTGAGATGAGCGAAATACGCTATCAAGCGGATGAAGAAGACAATCTGACCAAGACACATACGGAAAAGCTCACCGGTCGTCGCCTGACCTATATGCGCGATGAAATGGGGTATCACATGATTAAAAACACCAGTAATCAGCGGGCTATGACCTTGCATATTTATGCATTGCCGATTGATGAATGTGAAGTTTTCGATGAAGCAGATGAGGCCTTTAAATCAAAGGAAATGGAATACGATACGATTCGCAAAGAGAAGTTAGCTTTTTAACCTATCATGGAAATAGGTCTTATAGAAGAACAGTCCAACCACCTATGATTTAGTAAAAGGGTCTTTACATAAAAAAGCAATTATTCTACTACGATAAGTTTTGCAGTCCTAGTGTCTTCCATGGAGCGCACCGAGATAATATAAATCCCTGGTGATAGGCGAACCTAAATTCTCCTGAATGGTTTGTTAACTCATGTTTTTATGTCTTGATGCTTTTACCACTTGACAGGACATGTTTACGTATTTTAACTCAACATCTTATGGATTATCGAGATTTAGGTTTATGTAATCATTGTCTTTTGCCGGCTGTGGATATAAATCTTTGTTTGCGTCCTTGGAGACCTCATCCTCGGTAGAGCATATTATTCTTTGATTTGTAATTATACTCCCTACAGGAATACTCCTAGAAAATCATGGCATATTCTGCATTCTATCATCATTGTTTGGCTAAAATAATAGCCCTGGAGCATTATTTAGCTCTGTGGGTTCGTAAGCCACGCACACCAGACCTACGTTTTCATCATTAATATATGTGACGAGGAAGTACAAACGATCCTGATCTAAAAGGGACGGCCGTTGAATAGGCTCATTGCTCTCTGCATCAATAAAATCGGTATAATGCAATCGAACTAAATTTCCTGCCCCGGCTTCCTTTTGCAATTCACCATTCACCACAGAAAAGGCTATGGCATTAAAGGCGGTATGATCGAATAACGGTATTCTATAAAAGACCTCGTCATTAGGACCACGAACGAGGTCGAAGTCAAATTTTCTGGCATATTTGGCGAACTCTAAAAGAACGACAACAACCGTTTTAATCTGTAAACGCGCTGTCAAGAGAAATCAATAGGTGCTCACTTCCCAGAAATTGGGGAAATGAAAAGACATTCATTTTAGAAATGTAGTATCCATTACCCCGGACCCAAGCATCCGCACCTTGTGAATGAATCGGATTTGTTCCCGTACCTGATGAGCTGGTTCGTACCGGATCATCCATAGAGTGGGTATCTTCTGTGACCTTGAAGGCATAACTTTCGAAGTTATCGCTATAGTCAAGATCTATCAAAAGTATTAGGTCTATTCGATATTGCGCCAGGTAATTTTCTATGCGATATATTTCTGGGGCTAATGAGTTGTCAACAACTAGCGTATCAATGCCATTTTTTACATTAGTTATGACCTGTTTCTCTTCGTGAAGTATTTCATCAATTTCCGCATTGATGACCTGCACTTCACACAGTAAAGAGTCAAGATGTAAACCCTCGTTATTGAAGTTTTTTTAAATTTGAAGGTGTCTCTTTAATATGCTCTGCTGGGTAGGCGAATGCAGATAGCGGATTTAATGAATCCGTAATAGAAACATTGGTTTCCTGCAGTTTAGTAATCAAGACATCATCTATCATCCAGAAATAATGCTCTCCCTCCGATATAAAACGAATCCGCACCTCCGATTGATTGTTAGCTTCACCTGAGATATCTAAAATTGTTTGCTCCCTATTTGATGTTTCCTCATTTCTATCAATATCGTCCTTAATCTCAAATCGCTGCCAGTCCTTCCAATTATCAGGCGAAACTTCTACAAATGAAGCCGGGGCGGCGTTATCGCCTGAATCGTCCTCAAAAACTCTACAGTATTGGTAAAAGGGGAGTCCCACGGTCTCATCGTCTGAGAGGTCAATAACTGGAGAGATTAGCTGAGCGGTTTGCGGTGCCTGGTAATCCCCTTTTCTAAATTCCTCTCGGTCCCCAGCATTATCTAAAAAGTCTGAATCAAAGATTGCAGCTCCATTGTCTGCTGTAGGCGAAGGTAGTGGAGGCCTCGCACCGGAAAACGCGCCTTGCGACACTGGGTTTGGTGTCCAGTTCCATTGAGCCAGCTTATCAGCCACAGTATCGTCATTATTGTCATTTGAACACTGAATACCAACTTTTGTCCAACCGTTAAATCCACCATCAAAAGTACTGTTTGGGTCGTCTGTTCCGCCCCAGATGATATTTCTCTTTTTGAAAATGTTGACTTCAACATCTCTGCTTTGCAGAGCTTCGAGGATCGCAGTGGACAGGGCTTGCTCGATCAGGAAGATGGTAATAGTTATGTTAGCATTTTCACCCGGTATGTTGATGATTTCGCCCTCGGTATTTGCGATGATTACTGCTGAGGCTCCTGCATTTTAGGCATTTTCAGCTTTTATGTTAAATGCACAATCACCCCTATTGAGTAATCCAATTAATCCCGTTAAATCCGCAATGAGTTGTTTGCAAGCGAAAGTCGGATTCATGGAGTTGTCTTCTCCGGCAGTAATTGTTCCGCTTAATGTGTCAGAAAATAATAATTCAGGTCTAATAAAGCTGATCGAATCGGGATATTCTTCTGCTAATTTAGGCGGCGAGTTGATTTCAAAAACCAACTTAGTAATTGAAATATAGGAGCTAAACAAAAAAGAGAAAAGTGGGTGAATCAATTGTGAGCTGCGGTATAAAGTAAGTATTACATAAGGAAATCAATTAGAATAATAATATAATAATCTTGACAATATTACAGCTGGTTAATTTGGAAATTAGTTGCGCAAAAAAAAAGGGCTGCCAATTGGCAGCCCTTTTAAATCGTATGGTTGATTTATTTACTTAATCACCATTATTTTAGTGGTCTTAACACCATCCTTGGTAATAACCTTGATGATGTACGATCCAGTCTGAATTGTTTGCACATCCTCTTCTATAGGCTGCGAACTGATATTCTGATGTTTAGACGTTTTCACGACTTGTCCACCCATATTGATGTATTCCAATTCTACATCAGAGGGCTCATTTAGGTCTAAATTCAAATACATTTTGTCTGTGGCTGGTTGAGGGTATACTGAGAAGTCAGCATCTCTGGTAATAACAGACTCATCTGAATTTATCAAAGCTACGTCTGTTCTCATCCGTGCTACAGGAACTGAATTCGTAAATCCGGTATAGTTTCTCATCGCACCTTGTCCATCAGGCCAGTACAACAAACTTGTTGCGGCATCTAAATCTGAACCAACTCCTCCCAGTCGAACCTGGCCTACGTTGTCATCACTTACTTGAGTTACGACAAAATAGAGTCTATCATCATCTAATATAATGTAGTCATCAGTTATGGGTTGACTCGATTGCGCATCGATAAAATCAGTAGCTTGCAATTGCAACAAGTTACCTGAACCTGCCGACTGAAGCTTATCTTGATCTACTACCGCAAAAGCTATCGGATTAAAACCGGGATGGTCAAAGGTAGGAAGCGTATTGATGTCTGCGTTCCCTGGACCTGCTACTACACCTGTAAAGTCGTAAGTTCTTCCAGGCTGCGCAAATTCCAATAAGAGCACTACAACGTCTTCCCCATTTGTAAATGATCCATTTGGCGAAACATAGATATGCTCACTTCCTAAAAATCTTGGAACAAATGTATCCGTAGTGGTAGGTTCTGGCATTTCGGATATATAATACACATTACCCCATACCCAAGAATCCGCATTGCCGGGTAAAGGAAGGGGGGGGCTTGTCCCATTAGTCGTAACCGAAGTTCTTGATGGGTCATCCATTGAATAAACCTCATCGGTTATTTGGAAGGCATAACTTTCAAAGTTGTCTGTGTAATCCAAATCAACAGAGTTCAGCGGATCAATTCGATATCTTATGAGATAGTTTCCAAGGGTTTCTATTTCAGGTGGAAAGAGATCCTGGAAGATTAAAGTATCGCGACCTCTTTGTAAATTGGTTAGAATTTCAGTCTGTTGGTGGAGTATATTGTTATTATCTGCATTAATAACCTGCACTTCGCAAAGTATTGAGTCAACCCCCAGACCTTCATTGATGAAATTTACTCGGAATCCAAAAGAATCCGTAGCGATGTGATCTGCTGGTGTAGCAAATGCTGAAAGTGGGTTGAAAGTTTCTGTAATAGAAACATTGGTCTCCGGGACTTGTGTAATAGCTACATCATCAATCATCCAGAAGTAATATTCACCATCCCAAACGAATTTGATCAATACTTCTGAAGATCCACCAGCTACGTCAGAAATGTCTACCAAAGTTCTGGTTGCATTACCTGTTTCTGAATTTACAACAATATCAGTATTGGTTGTAAATCGAGTCCAGGTTTCTCCGTTATCTCCGGATACCTCAACGTAAGAAGCTACTTCTGCCTGGCTACCACCTGGACCTCCAAATCTCCTATAGTATTGGTGGAAGGATAGTACTAAGGACGTTTCTCCACTTAAATCAATAACAGGAGAAATGAGTTCTGCTCGTTGTGGAGCAGGGCATGATCCTGTCATAAATCCATTCGGATCCCCGTTATTATCAAGAAAGTCAGAGTCGAATATTACAGCACCATTGGCAGCTGTAGGAGAATTAAAGGGACCTCTTGTCCCCCAAAATGCACCTTGAGAAGAGGGATTTGCTTCCCACCTCCATTCGGCATTGGTATCATCTACCTGTCCACCCTGTGCGTCCGGTGAACAAAGCAAACCTACTGAAGTCCAGTCGTTTAATCCGCCATCGAATGTACTATTGGGGTCATTAGGTCCGCCCCAAATAACTTCTTGTTCAATTTCAAAGATAGAAATTTCAACATTTCCACTCTCTAGTGCAGCTCTGATTTCGTTTGAAAGGGACTGTTGAATTAGAAATGAGGGTATAGTTACGTTCGGATTAGAACCTGGCATGTTGACGATTTCATCAGAAGAATTGGCAACAATTAGAGCTGTAGCGCCTGCATTTTGTGCATTTTCAGCTTTAATGTTGAACGCACACTCTCCTCTGTCAAGTAAGCCAATTGAACCTGTAAGGTCTGTAGTTAGCGTCTCGCAACCCAAGGTTGGATTCATAGAGTCGTCTTCACCTGCTGCTAGCGTTCCATTTAGCGTATCAGATACTGTTGCTCCGAAAGAAGCCGTTCCAACAGGATACTGACCTGCTAACTCCGCTGGGGATGTTATTTCAAATACCCACTGGGCATTCAAAAAAAATGGCATCATTAGAAAGGGCAAAAACAACCCGTAAAGTAATTTCTTTTTCATAATTGTAGATCGATTTTTCATATTGTATATTTAGGTGGATAACAAATATACTGATTTTGATTTGAATTTGCTAATCGTTGTACAAACAAATTAATCATATTAGGGTAATTTGCTAGTAGAATTACTTTCATTTTTATATTTATAGTCTTCTCATATTCAGCTAAACAGGTTTTTATTTGGGCGAGAATTTGAATGTAGCAAACAATTGTTGTAGCTGCGTATACTATTTAGTTACGATGGGTTGCTTTGCAACCCAAATGCCATTCGCCTTGGTAGCAATGGATATGGCATTTGAAAGTTCCGTGTAGGCATCGGCTCAATTGCTTCCATTTCATGCTCCTGAGGCAACACAATTAGCGAAAAATTGATTCTAAATGGGTAGGGAAATTAGAATCAAACAATAGCGAGTAGAGCTGTTGAATATTTTATGTGCTTTCGGTTAGCGCTGGGAGGGGCCCAGGCGTTGCTTTAGCGCGGCTGGGGTGCCGACGGCAAAGCCGGAGGTACGGAACCCACCGACCATAGCGCCGGCCCCAAATTTTGGGGCCGGAACCGCCCAGAAAAATTAATCTGTTTTCCCCTCTAATGGTGACCAGAAGCGGGCATCGAAGTCTTGGACGGTATGATTTTTTATCTGTACTCCTTCGGCTTCCAAGAGTTGGGCCATGCGTTCGGGGGGATTGAAGTGGTGCCGACCGGAAAGCTCACCTTTTCGATTGACGACTCGGTGAGCAGGTATCAGGGGAGCGATTTGATGGCTTTGAGAAAGGGCGTAACCGACGGTTCGAGCCGAACCCAGCGCAAGGGCGTCGGCGATAGCCCCATAGTTGGTCACGCGGCCTTCGGGAATCTGGCAGACGAGTTCAAATATTTGATGATAGTAATCCTTTTTCATTAACGGATGAGGGTTACGTTGCCTTTTTTTGTGATGGGGGTGCCCTGGCGCTGTTCAATGAAAATGCGATAGACATAGACTCCTGCTGGAACTAAATTCCCATTGGACTGCCCTCGCCAAC
>Ga0209943_1001548_pt1 | contig 13778 bp, 15 predicted proteins | sample SalPonR1_B_D2_MG_FD_185698 | JGI IMG/M metagenome (GOLD analysis project Ga0209943, IMG submission 185698) | Salt pond soil microbial communities from South San Francisco under conditions of wetland restoration - Salt Pond MetaG R1_B_D2_MG... ... | reverse complement strand
GTCGAAGGCCACGGGGAAAAGCAGGCGCCGGCTCTGGTCATAGTCACCGTACGGCGTCTTGTCGGTGTACGGTCGCTCGTAGCCGGTATCGGTGGAGAGCACCCGGGTGTCCGGATGCGCTTCTCGCCAGCGCACCCAGCGGGTGATGGAGACCGGCAGGCTGCGCAGCTCCTCGCCGCGCATGGGGCCCGCGAACGCGCGTCCCGTGATCTGCTGCCAGAGCGACTCCGTGGCCCGGTCGTAGAGGATGAGGTCGCTCTTGCGCAGCAGGCCCGAGACGCCGAACTCGACGACCCGCTCGCCGAAGGTCCGGTCGAAAGCGATACCGGAGCCGCACAGCGGGCAGTAGGTGATCACGATGGGCCGGCCGCCGATCTCGTCATTGACGATCTCGTGGAAGTTCAGGATGGCAATCGGATAAGCGCGCGCGTCGCCGTTCACTTCGATGCCCATCACGACGTCGGCCGGCGAGAGGAAATCCGCCTCGTCCGCGGACAGGAAGCGCGGTTCGTCGATGGACGGGATGCAGTCGCGGGCGCCACAGCCCTGCTCGATCTCGCCCCAGTCGACGTCGGCCGGCGTGCCCTCGCCGTAGCCGAAGGTGTCGCGCAGAATGTCGGTCTCCCAGCCCTGCGCCCAGGCGGCGCCTGCCAGCGTGAGCAGAAGCAGCACGGCCGGCGCGAGCCGGGAGGACCCACGCAACTGTCGCCCGCGCCGACCGTGCCGCTCCGTTCTCATCGGCCGTCTCCTCACGCCGCGTGTCGGCCGCCGTCCCATGCCTGGCCGGCAAACGCCTCGTCCAGGGGCGTTCCGGCGAGGTGGTTGGTGTAGTTGCTGAGCGTTTTCATCGCCAGGATGGTGATGACGTCGAGCACGTGGCGCTGGCCGTAGCCTGCCTCGGCGAAGGCCTTCAGTTCGTCCTCCGGCACCCAGCCCTGGTGGTCGCGCATGGCGGCCGCGAAGCGTGCCACCGCCTGCAGCCGCTCGTCCGGCAACGCCTTGCCGTCACGCAGCGCCTCGAGGCTCTCGTCGGACATGGCGGTGCCCTTGGCGAGGGTGCTGTGCGCGGCCACGCAGTAGTCGCAGCCGTTCTTCGCGCTGACGGTCAGGAACACCACCTGCTGCTCCGCCGGGTCGAGCGCCGCCTTCTCCAGCGCCTGGCCGATGGAGGCGTACGCCTCGGCGGCGGACGGGGAATGGGCGAAAACGCCGAACAGGTTCGGCAGAAAGCCGTATTTCTGGTTCACGGCCTGCAGCACGGGCCGGGATTCCTCCGGTGCGCTCTCGGTGTCGTGTACGGGAAATTCCATGATCTCTCTCCTCTTCATCTGATCGTCATCTGATGACCGGTTTTACCGGATCGGTATTGCGTGGGCACGGCGCGGTGCCACGAAGCGCCGGCCGTTGCCGGCCTCCTCAGGCCAGCGAACGCATGGCGAGTTCCGCCAGCGCACCGAGTTCCTCACGCCGCGCCCCGGCCTTCGCCAGGGTGCGCAGACCGCTCATGGTGCAGACCACGTGGCGCCCGAGTAGCCCCGGGTCGCGATCCGGCGGAACGTCGCCTTCGTCCTGGGCGCGGCGAACGGCATCGGCGAAGACCCCGGTGAAGGCATCGATGCTGGCGGCGACCCGGCCCGCCACCTCGGGGTCCCTCTGGCCGAATTCGGCCGCGGAATTGAACACCAGGCAGCCGCGCCGGCCGTCCGCGCACTTCGTATCCCCGGCCACCGACTTCAGGGTGTCCTCGATGAAGTCCAGACCCGAGTCCGCGCTCTCCATGGAGCGGCGCAGCTCACCCGCGAGCCAGTCCCGGTAGCGCTCGACCCCGCGCAGGAATACCTCCTGCTTGCTGCCGAAGGCCTGGTAGAAGCTGCTGCGGGCGATACCCATCGAATCCAGCAGATCCTGCAGCGAGGTGGCCTCGAAGCCGCGGGTCCAGAACAGCTGCATCGCCGCTTCCAGCGCGGCCTCGGGGTCGAACTCCAGTGGTCGTCCTCTGTTCATGGCGTCAATTTAGAACCAATCAGTCCATAATGCAAACCGTACGTCCTCGCCGGCAGCGGACTCACGCGGATCCACTGCGCCGGCCGACTGCCTTGGCGAGCCAGTAATCCAGGCTGAAGAAGCGCCCGCCGCCGGTGAACAGCAGGGAGATCACCATCACGAAATAGGTGGCCGCGAACTCGATGCCGTTGTTCAGGATCGTGATCGAGCCCCGGGCGGTCAGCCAGCCGTAGTTGCCGTGGGCCTGCAGCAGTTCGATCGCTTTCTCCTTGCGGGGTACGGCTTCCATCACGCGCTCGTTGGCCAGCCAGCTGGACGCATCCGAGATGGCCAGCCAGCCGTTCTCCCAATGCACGGAGAACATGGCCACCAGCATCGTCAAGGCCAGCGGGATGGCGATCAGGCGGGTCGCCAGCCCGGCGATGAGCAGGATACCGCCGAAGAACTCGGTGCCTCCGGCCAGCGCCGTCATCAGCGACGGGAACGGCAGCCCGAGCCCCCACTCCGCATTGCCGAACCACTGTGCCGTCTGCTCGAAATTGGCGAGCTTGTTCCAGCCCGCCTGCAAAAACACGGGCGCGAGATACAGGCGCAGCAACAGCGGCCCGAACCCGTCGATCGGTCCGAGCCCTGCGACGAAACGCTGGTACAGGGAACGGGTAGCGGTCAATAGGTCGGCCATCGGGTGACTCCTTCTTGGTTCTCGGTGTGCAACGGTGGTTTGACGGCGGATTGAATGGAGCGCCGCAGCCGTGGTAATTTAGTACCGATCAGTTCAGAATACAAGGGCCGGAATACAAGGGTCAGATACCGTCGGTAATCGGAGCGAGAATCGGAGCGAGCCATCGATGAGCTGGATTCATGTACACCCGGAGGACGGGGCGCAGGGCGAGATCGCCGAACTCTACGAGCGTCTGCGACGCGAGCGCGGCCGGGTCTCCAACATCCTCAAGGTCCACAGCCTGCGGCCCTCGGCGCTGGCCCACCACCTGGACCTCTACATGGGGCTGCTGTTCGGCTCCGGCGGTCTCTCCCGCGCCCAGCGCGAGATGATTGCGGTGGTCGTATCGAGGGAGAACGACTGCGCGTACTGCGTCAGCCACCACCGGGAGGCGCTGGCGAAATACGTCAGGGACCCGCATCTGCTGGAGCAGGTCTGCAGCGACTACCGCCAGGCGGAGCTTTCGGCCGGCGACCGGGCCCTGCTCGACTACGCCGCCAGGCTCACCGCCTCGCCCGCGGCGGTGGACGAGAATGACGTGGTGAACCTGCGCCGCAGCGGCTACTCCGACGAGGACATCCTGCTCGCCAACCTGATCGTGGCCTATTTCAACTTCGTCAACCGCATCGCGCTCGGCCTCGGGGTCGAGTACAGCGAGGACGAAGTCGGCGGCTACAAGGTCTGAGGAACACGGCCGCATATGAACCCAACCGCAAGACGTCTGGCTGTCTCACTACTCGCGCTGCGCATCGGCGTCGCCATCGTCATGCTGGTGTGGTCGGTGGACAAGCTGCTGCGCCCGGAACATGCGGCCGGCATATTCGGCACGTTCTATGCTCTGCCCGGCCTCGGTGAAACCGTTTTCTACGTGCTCGGCGTACTGCAGTTGCTGGTCGTGCTCGCCTTTCTCGCCGGCGCCTGGCGCACCTGGACCTACGGCGCGATACTCGCGATGCACACCGTCTCCACGCTTTCTTCCTTCCGCCAGTATCTGGCACCGTTCGAGGGGCCGAACATCCTGTTTTTCGCCGCCTGGCCCATGCTGGCGGCCTGCCTCGCCCTGTTCCTGCTGCGCCGTGAGGACACGCTGCTGAGCACAGCCGCCGGCAACCGCTCCGGGTAACGCGTCATGCGCGCGTTTTTTCTCCTGCTGTCGGCACTCATGCTCGCCGCCTGCGCCGGACCGGCGCCGGACCTGCAGCGGCTCTATTCCATGCAGTCCAATCCGGACATCCAGCCGCCGGTGGTCCTCATCCCCGGCGCTCTCGGCTCCCGACTCGCCCATGCCGGGAGCGGCCGCGAGGTCTGGCCGGGGCCGGTCTGGAAGATCATGTTCGCCGACTACTCGGAACTCGCCCTCGAGATCGACCCGGAGACGCTGGAGCCGCTGCCCGACGAACTCGTGGTCTCGGGCCTGACGGACAAGGCGGCCGGGCGGGATTTCTACTCCGAAATACTGCGCGTGCTCGAGCGCTACGGCGGCTACCGCCGTGCCACCGCCGGCGAGCCTCCCCCCGTGGGCGAGAAGCATTATTACGTGTTCACCTACGACTGGCGCCAGGACAATGTACTCACCGTGCGCAAGCTGGATGCCTTCCTCGAGCAGATTCGCAGGGATCACGGCGACCCCCACATGCAGGTCGACGTGATCGCTCACAGCATGGGCGGCCTGATTGCCCGCTATTACGGCCGTTACGCCACCCGGGACGTCCTCGACGACAATGATTTCCCCGTCAGCAACCGGGGTGCGCGGCACATGCGCCGGGTGGTGCTGCTCGGCACTCCCAACCTGGGCGCGGTCAAGGCTTTCCGCACGCTCCGGGACGGCTCGCGGGTGGGGCTGAACCGGATCCCGCAGGCAGTCGTGGCCACCTTCCCCAGCACCTACCAGCTGCTGCCCCACCCGCTCAATACCTGGCTGGTCACCGCCGATGGCGAACCGCTGGAGCGCGACGTCTTCTCCAGCGAGTTCTGGCGCCGCTTCGGCATGTCGGTCTACGACGAGGAAGTACGCGAGCACATTTGCGCGGACATCGAGGACCCCGCGCAGGCGGAGGAGCGCCTGGGGGTCTACGAGGCCTACTTCGAGAAACGCATCGAGAGGGCCCGCCGCTTCGTCTGGTCCCTGACCGTGCCGGAGCCCGAGCCCACGGTGCGCTTCATCACCTTCGGCGGCGACTGCACGCTTACGCCCGCGCGCATACTTGTCGAGGAGTGGGACGGCGATTCGCGGCTGCGCCTGGACCCGTCCGAGGTCCGCGATCCGCGCCCGGGCATCGACTACGAGCGGCTGCTGCTCGAACCCGGCGACGGCGTGGTCACGAAGCCCTCGCTCATCGCCCGCCAGGCGCTGGATCCGACCGTATCCCGGCACCGCTACATCTATTTTCCGCTGGACTACTCGTTCTTCCTCTGCGAAGACCACGACCAGCTGACCGGCAACATCCACTTCCAGGACAACCTGCTGCACGTGCTGCTGTCGGCGGACAGCACTCGGACCGCACTCCCAGATAAGGACGACGAACGATGAAAGCACTTAGCACCCTGCTCGCTCTGATCTGCCTCCTGACCGCGCCGCCGGCCGAAGCCCGGGACGCCGCGGCTGCGCTGCCTCATGGCGCCGACGCACCCGCCTGGACGCTGCCCGGTCCCTCGGGCCAACCCGTGGAGTTCCCCGGCGATGCGGACGGGCGCCCGGCAGTGGTGTTTTTCTGGGCCACCTGGTGCCCCTGGTGCAAGGCACTCATGCCGCATCTGCAGTCCATCCGCGAGGACTATGCCGATCGGGGCGTGCGGGTCTTCGCGGTCAGCGTGTGGGACGACGGCGATCCGGCCGGGTATGTCGAGCGCAACGGTTATGATTTCGAACTCGCGCTGGAGGGCGACGACGTGGCGTACGGTTACGGCGTCACCGGCACCCCCGGCCTGTTCGTCGTCGACGGCGACGGCACGGTGGCCATGAACCGCTTCCTGATCGACCTGACCGAACGGGTGGAACTGCCGCCGGGACGCGACAGCGTGCCGCCGGCGCAGTCGGCCCGGGCCTGGGCCGCGCTGGTGCGGGAATCACTGGATACGCTCCTGGCCGACTGACTGTCACTGCGCACGCTCGCCCGCGCCAGCCGGCTTGAAAGCCGCGCGGAGGCCATGGACCATTGGGAGGCGAGTAAGCAACGGCTACCCCTCGTATGAGCGACTGCGGCTGCGGCAACACCATCGAGACGGCCACCCTGGAGCGGCGTCAGCGCCGCGTGCTGGCGGCGGTGCTCGCGATCAACCTGGCGACCTTCGCCATGATGCTCGCCGCCTCCCTGCTCAGCGGTTCCTCCGCGCTGCTCTCGGGCACCCTCGACAACCTGGGCGACGCGCTCACCTACGGTCTCAGTTTCGCGGTGGTGGGCGCCGGGGCCGGCGCCAAGGCGAAGGTGGCGCTGTTCAAGGGTCTGCTGATCACCGCCGCCGCCCTGGCCGTGGCCGGGCAGATCGCCTGGAGCCTGTTCCACCCGGGCGTGCCGGTGGTGGAGACGATGAGCGTGGCGGCGGTGCTCAACCTGGGCGCAAATGTGGTCTGCCTGGCGCTGCTCACGCCGCTGCGCGACGACGACGTCAACATGGCCTCGGTGTGGGAGTGCTCGCGCAACGACATCTTCGACGGCGTGGCGGTCATCGTCGCCGCGGGCGCGGTCTGGCTGTTCGAGTCCGGCTGGCCCGACCTGCTGATCGCCGCCGGGCTGGTGGTGGTGTTCCTGCGCTCGGCGCTGCGGGTGGTGCGCAACGCGCTCGAGGAGCTGGGCCACCTGCAGGCTCACCCCTCCGCCTGATCCCTGCCCTTGTATCCGGCCGCGCGGAGACCGATCATACGGGCCGGATTTTCGACACGGACTCGTCATGGCCATCAGCGTATTCGACCTCTTCAAGATCGGCATCGGGCCCTCCAGCTCCCACACCGTGGGGCCGATGAAGGCGGCCGGCCAGTTCGTCTCGCGGCTGCACGAGGCGGATGCGTTCGAGCGGGTCGCACGGGTACAGGTCGAACTCTACGGCTCGCTGGGCGCCACCGGCCGGGGTCATGGCTCGGACAAGGCGGTCATTCTGGGTCTGGAAGGCGAGCGCCCCGAGCACGTGGCCGTGGAGTCGATCGCCGAACGGGTGGACGCCGTCCGCGAGAACGGCATACTGCAGCTCGGCGGCGAGCGCGAGATCGGCTTCGCGCATCGGGACGATCTGCTCTTCGACCGGCGCCAGAAGCTGCCCCACCACCCCAACGGCATGCGCTTCACGGCCCTCGACGAGACCGGCGAGACGCTGCTGGAAGCCGCGTTCTACTCCGTAGGCGGCGGCTTCGTGGTGGACGAGGAGGACGCCGCGGAAGGGCCGATCAAGAAAGACGACACCGAACTCCCCTATCCCTTCACGACCGCAGTCGAGCTGCTCGGCCACACCCAACGCACCGGGCTCGCCATCAGCGACGTCATGCTCGAGAACGAGACCGCCTGGCGCACGCCGGCCGAGACCCGCGAGCGGCTGCTGGAGATCTGGCGGGTCATGGACGAGTGCATCGATCGGGGCTGCGACACCGAGGGAACGCTGCCGGGTCTGAAGGTGGAGCGGCGCGCAGCCGCGCTCTACGCCCAGCTCTCCGGCCAGGCGGAGCGCTCGCTGAGCGACCCGCTCACCGTCATGGACTGGGTGGACCTCTACGCCCTGGCCGTGAACGAGGAAAACGCGGCCGGCGGCCGGGTGGTGACCGCGCCCACCAACGGCGCGGCCGGCATCATCCCGGCGGTGCTGCGCTACTTCGTGCGCTTCCGCGGGGCCGACGACGACGCCGTCGTCCGCTTCCTGCTGACTGCCGGCGCCATCGGCGTGTTGTTCAAGGAGAACGCTTCCATCAGCGGCGCCGAGGTGGGCTGCCAGGGCGAGGTGGGTTCCGCCTGCTCCATGGCGGCGGGCGCGCTGGCCGAAGGCCTGGGCGGCACTCCGGAGCAGGCGGAGAATGCGGCCGAGATCGGCATGGAGCACAACCTCGGCCTCACCTGCGATCCCATCGCGGGCCTCGTGCAGATTCCCTGCATCGAGCGCAACGCCATGGCGGCCATCAAGGCCATCAACGCCTCACGGCTCGCTCTCAGGGGCAGCGGCCAGCACTTCGTCTCGCTGGACAAGGTGATCAAGACCATGCGCGACACCGGCCGCGACATGATGACCAAATACAAGGAGACCGCCCGGGGCGGCCTCGCGGTGAACGTGATCGAAGTGCCGGTCAACGTGATCGAATGTTGAGTCGGGGTCGGGCCTCAAGGCCCTCCTACGTCAATTTCGTCGTAGGAGGGGCTTCAGCCCCGATTCCCCGATCCCGATTTCGTTGTCGGGCCTGAAGGCTCTCCTACACGCTAGATTTCCGGTTCGTAGTCCTCGGGTACGGGCGCTCTCTCCGTCGGCGTCACGCCCTCCACGTCTTCGGTGGGCAGCTGCTCGGTCGACGGCGCGTCGGGGGCGCGCATCCGCAGCGCAGCGGCCTGGGCCTGGCGGCTGTAGTCCATGGACTCGGCCAGGATGCGCACGGCCTCCTGGTCGGCGTGGAAGCCCTTGGAGTTCTCGCTGCTGATGTAGTCGAGCCGCCACATGGCCTTGCGCTGCAGGGCATAGACGGGCGCGAGATCCTGGTCGCTGGCGCCGGCCGCCTTGGCCTCCATAATGGCATCGAGCATCTCGGTCATGGCCCGGCCGGCCCGCTCGGTCATGGCGACCGTGCGCGACTGGATGGTGTCCACACGCGCCCGCAACTCGTCCTCGGAGACGTTGTGGCAGGTCTGGCAGGCGCTGTTCACGAACTCCATCGGGCTCTGCACGTTGTGATTGCTCACCTTCATGGCGCCCTCGCGCTCGTAGGGCATGTGGCAGTCGGCGCAGCTGACGCCGCTGCGGGCATGGATGCCCTGGCTCCAGAGTTCGAACTCGGGATGCTGCACCTTGAAGATGTCGGCGCCGGTCTCGCCGTGCTTGTAGTCGTAGAATTCGGTGCCGTCGGGGAACGTCGTCTCCTCCCACACCTTCTCCAGGTTCTCCGCCTTGAGGCCCTCGCCCCAGGGGAAGGTCAGCGTGGTCTTGTTGGCGCAGTAGTACTCCACGTGGCACTGGCCGCAGGTGTAGGAGCGCATCTCCTGGCGGGTGGCATACTTGTTCGGGTCGTAGGGCTCGCTGCGGTCGCCCTCGCGCCACTGCTGGATGCTCGGCAGGTGCGGCACCGGCGCGTCACTGGCGGCCAGATCTGCGATGCCCTGCATGAAGCCCGGGCGGGTGACGCGGATACTCATGTCGTCCGGGCTGTGACAGTCGATGCAGGTCACCGGATGGGCCTCGCCGACCATCGCGTGACCTTCCGGCACCCCCTCACCGGCATACTCGCCGGTGAAACCGCCGGTGGGCGGCTGAGGGAACACCGGTTCGTTCTCGCCGGGCGTGCCGTCGGGGGTGGCGTAGAGCATCTCCAGCACCTGCTGGTACGGCATCCTGCTCAGCTCCTCGAAGCCGCGCTGCACGGCCTCCATGTTGAAGTCCTCGGCGAGCTTCGCCTCGGTCACCTCCTCGCCCATGGCCTCGAGGCCCACGGTGCGATACAGCACGGTGGTGGAGGCATGGCAGTGCAGGCAGGCGCCGGCCTGGGGTTTCTTGGTGATCCGCTCCGTGACGCCCTGGTCGTAGAGCATGTAGGCGTGGCCGCGGGCCTCGCGGTAGTCGATGCTGAATGCGTAGCCGGCATACAGACGCTTCAGCCAGGGATGCGCGTCCAGCTTGCTCTCCGGCATGGCGCTGCTGCCGCCGTAGAACTCGCCGCCCGAGGTCGATTTCCAGCCGTCGAACTGGCGCGGCCAGTTCTTGCCCCAGGGCTCGGGGTCGGTGGTCAGCTCGTCCACTTCCACCACGCGGACGAACGGCTGCCGGGCATCCTGCTTGTGCGTGAACATCGTGATCAGCACGTAGGTCACGCCCGCCGTCGCGAGCACCGCGACTGCGAAGACCAGTGCCAACAGCGCCGCGGCGCCCCTGTGACGGGCCGATACAGGCCGTTCGTGCATGCTTCGATTACCCATCCGAGACTCGTTCCTCATTGAAAATCTCCGGTCTGCATCAGCGCCGGCCCGAGTGGCCGACGTCGCTGTGACAATGAACGCAATTCCGTACTTCGCCGCCGTGTTCGGCCGGCAGCATGGAGTTCACCAGTTCCCCGTGGCATTCCAGGCAGGCCTGCTGCGTCACCCGCCGGTTGCGCGGCTTGATCCGGATGGGCTCCTGGAAATTGCCCGTGGTGAAGGCGAGCGCGTGGAAGAAGCCGTTGTCGGCCTTCGTGACCCACTTGCCGACGAAGTCGTGGCGCAGGTGGCAGTCGCCGCAGACCGCCACGTCCTGGTGGCTGGAGGTCACCCAGGAGTCGAAGTGACCCTGCATGATGTGGCAGTTGGCGCAGGCCTCCGGGTCGTTCGTAAGATAGGAGAAGCCGTTGCCGTAGCCGATGGTGAAGGCACCCAGCCCGCCCAGAACGCCGACCGCGATCGCGACGGCAAAGGAGAGTACGCGCACGCTGCGGCTCGTCCGGGATTTGGTTCGTTTTTCCATGCGCCTCGCCAGCGAAGTTCCGGGACAGTTGGCTCAACGGGTAGTCGAGTCAGCTGTCTCCGAAATTCATCGTCACCATGATCCAGAGTTTGGTCGTGTCGTCGAAAGCCGCGGAGTCGGCGCTGAACCGTGCCGCCTTCAGCAGCAGGTCGTAGCGGCCCGCCAGCCGCGTGGAAGCGGCAAAGTCCAGCTCGCTGCCGTAGTCCTCGCCGCCGCTCTCGGCGGAGAAGTCGTGATAGATGGCCTGCAGGTTCCAGCCGGCGAACCGGTAGCCGGCCTTCAGGTACAGGTCCTCCAGGCCGCCGGCCGGTGTCGCCAGGAACTTGTCCGCCCAGCCGTTGAAGGCGTGCAGCGTGGCGAGCGGGGTGCGGAAGCCCTGGCCGTTGTCACTGCCCAGCGACTCGAAGCCGATACCGGCGGAGAGCGCTTCCCGGGACCAGACCGCCTGCAGGCGGAAGTAGTCCGTGTCGTAGCTCGCAGGGTTGTTGGCCGCATCCGACTGCACGGCGTACTCGCCGAGCACTGCCATCGCGCCGAAGTCGAGATCCAGCGCGCCCGTGCCCCGCAGCCCGAAAGTGTTCGTGGAGAAGGCCGGCGCATCGTCGTTGTCGATGAGATAGGCGTAGCCCACCACGTCGAACCGGTCGCTCAGCCCCGTCTTCACGTTCAGCAGATGGGTATTCTGCTCGTGATCACCCGCGGGCACGTCCGGCCCGAAGATGCGGTTCACGTTGCCGACGTAGGCATAGAAGACCCGGGTGTGCTCGAAGCCGTCGTAGCGCACCGACAGGCTGTCGTAGGTCTGCTCGTTCTGACGCCAGCCCACGCCGCCCACGTAGCGCTGGTCGTCGAGCAGGATGCGCTGGCGTCCCAGCCGCGCCCGCCAGCTGTCGTGCGGGGCGTACTGGAAGAACAACTGGTTGAGGTCCGAGCCGTTCGGGTCGGCCACCACCGGGTACTGGTCACGGTCGCCGCTTGAGGTGCCGGCGCCGCTGTTGAAGTCGTCCAGCAGTACCTCCATCACCTGGTCGAATTCCGCGAAGGCGGAAAAACCCCGCCAGTCCGCGGTCTCGTAGTTCAGCCGCAGGAGCAGCGTGGAGGCGTTGGCGTTCTCGTCGAAGCCGTCCTGGTCCACGAACTCGTAGCGGTAGCGCAGTTTCACGCCGGCCTCGCCGGCCGCGACGGCGCCCGCCAGCGTCTCCTCCCCGACTGCGGCCTGCCCGGATGCCAGGGCGAGCAGCGCGGCCGCCAGGATCGCGGCGGCGGGTTTCCTTTTGTTCATCGCTCTGTCACCAAGCATCTATACAAAATCTCGACAGGTTCACGGCGATCGTTGCCCTTGTACCCGGATACGATAATCTCGTGCCCGGCCGCCGCATTGATCCAGATCAATACAGGGCCCGAAAATCGCCAGCCGGCGGGGGATGAGCCCGTATAATTCGCGGCTGACCGGATCGGGCCGGCCGGGCATTGCCGGCCCGGGCCTCGCGTAACCACGCCAGACGTAACCACAGCAAGCCGAAGACCTCGTCCCGGACCGCCCATGAAGGAGGATCTCAGCAGCCGGCAGGACGGCCCGGAGCTCATCGCCGACGACGGCGACGAGTTCAGCTTCTGCAGCACCTGCGTGTTCGCCGCCGCCTGCCTGGACAGCGGCTACGACAAGTCCCGCCTGCGCGAACTGCACGTGCTGGTCGAGCACACCGGGCCGTACCGGCCGGGTGAGCACATCTTCCGGGAAGGCGAGGAATTCAACGCGGTGGCCGGCATCCGCGCCGGCACGGTGAAAACCTACGTCACGGACCTGGCCGGCCGCGAGCAGGTCAGAGGCTTCTTCCTGCCCGGCGAGATCATCGGCCTCAACGCCATCTCCCGGTCACGCTACCCGGTGAACGCCGTGGCGCTGGACAGCGTCATGCTGTGCCGCTTCTCCTTCCCGAAGATCGCCACATTGGCGGCCCGCATGCCGGCACTGCAGCAGCAGCTCTTCCGGCTGCTGAGCGAGGACATCGGCAAGGCGGCCCTCTTTGCCGGCGATTTCACCGCCGAAGAGCGCCTGGCGGCCTTCCTCGTCCTGCTCTCGCGCCGGTTCGCGGCACGGGGGCTGTCGCCGACGCGCATGCGTCTCGCCATGGGCCGCGGCGACATCGCCAACTACCTGCGCCTGGCCACCGAGACCGTCAGCCGCCTGCTGCGGCGCTTCCAGGAGAAAGGCCTCCTGCGCGTGGAGAACCGTGACGTGGAACTGCGGGACGTGCCCGCTCTGGAGGCCATCGCGAAGGACGTCCTGCGCTGAGCGCGGGCGCACGGCCCGGCCCGGCATACGCGGAACTCCCTAGACACCGGGCGCCCGCCGCTCAGTATCATGAAGACGCGGGCGCGCGATGCGTTTCAAGGGCATTCGAGCGTCCGTGCTCGCAGAGTCCGATCAATCGCAAGGAGATCGATCCATGAGCAATGGTGTCATCGACGTAGGCGCACAGGATCCCGAACTCAGGAATTCCCCCATCGCGGACGAAACCGACGAGGACATGGAGGCACTGCGCGAAACCATTCCCGGCGACGACTTCTGCTATTTCAACGGCACGCCGTACGAAAACGGCACGCTCGTGAAGAGCGGCACGGTGCGCCTGCGCTGCGACTACGGCATCTGGGTGCCCGCCGGACCGGGAGACCCCGACAACCCCTGAGCGGCGAGCGCTCACGACGGCAAGACGTGGATGGCGGGCAGCCGCGTGCTAGCATGCGAGGCGTCCCGACAGCGGAGAATCCCATGCAACGCCCGTCATTCCTCATCGGCGCAGCGCTGCTGCTGACATCGTTACCCGCCGCCGCGGCCGACCTGTCCGCGGTGCCTTCGGGCGCCTACGCCGAGGACGACCAGCACGCCTACGTCATCTTCTCCTACACCCATCTCGGCTTCTCCAGCCCGCAGGTGCGCTTCGACGACTTCGAGGTCACCCTCGAACTCGACAGCGAGGACCCGGAAGCGAGCAGGATCGACGTCGGCATCGACGTCTCCAGCGTGGACAGCGGGGTGGAGGTGTTCGACGGTCACCTCATGGGAGGCGACTACTTCGACCTGGCCAATCACCCGCGGATCACCTTCGAGTCTACGGCCATCGAGAAGACGGGCGAAAACAGCTATGACGTGACCGGCGACCTGACCATCAGGGGCAGGACGCAGCCGGTGACGCTGGCGACCACGATCAACGGTGCCGGCGAGCACCCGCTGAAGGAGATCCCGGCCGTCGGCATCTCGGCCGCCGGGACGCTGCTGCGCTCGGAGTGGGGGCTGGATCAGTACGTGCCCGCTGTCAGCGACGAGGTCACGCTCACCATCGAGGTCGAGATGCTCCTGGCCGGCGGACAATAAGCCGCGGGGATGACCGACAGCAGCGATCCGCTCGCCTTCCGCGGCGGCCGCATCGGCGCC
>Ga0209943_1001547_pt1 | contig 13782 bp, 15 predicted proteins | sample SalPonR1_B_D2_MG_FD_185698 | JGI IMG/M metagenome (GOLD analysis project Ga0209943, IMG submission 185698) | Salt pond soil microbial communities from South San Francisco under conditions of wetland restoration - Salt Pond MetaG R1_B_D2_MG... ... | reverse complement strand
ATGCCGATGATCCACGTCACCTCGCGCGGGGCCTTGTAAGAGCCGTAGTAGAGGCCGCGGAAGATGTGCAGGTAGACCGCGACAAAGAACAGCGATGCGCCGTTCATGTGCAGGTAGCGGATGAAGTGCCCGCCATTCACGTTGCGCATGATGTGCTCGACCGAGGCGAAGGCCATGTCGACATGCGGCGTGTAATGCATCGCGAGGATGATGCCGGTGACGATCTGCAACACGAGGCAGAAGGTCAGGACGATCCCCCAGATCCACATCCAGTTGAGGTTCTTGGGGGTCGGGATCATGATGGTGTCATAGAGCAGCCCGACGATGGGCAGGCGATTGTGAAGCCACTTCTCGCCGCGTGTCGTGGGCTCGTAATGATCGTGTGGAATTCCGGACATGTGCGCGTTTCCTTATCCCAGTTGGATCGTCGTGTCGTCGACGAATTCGGCCACGGGAATCCAGAGGTTCTCGGGCGCGGGGCCTTTGCGGATACGTCCCGCGGTGTCGTAGTGAGAGCCGTGGCAAGGGCAGAACCAGCCGCCGAAATCGCCCGCGCCGTCACCGATCGGCACACAGCCGAGGTGCGTGCAGACGCCGATCATCACCAGCCATTCGCCCGCATCATCCAAAGTGCGGTTCTGGTCGGCGGCGTCCAGGGACATATTGTTGCGGTTCTGCGCGTTCGGGTCGGGCAGTTCCGACAGTTCCACCGCGCGCGCCGCTTCGATCTCCGCTTCCGTTCGGCGGCGGATGAACACCGGCTTGCCCAGGAACTTGACGCTGATCTGCGTGCCGGGCGAGACGCCGCCCACATCCACGCGGATCGAGGAGAGCGCCTGCACATCCGCCGACGGGTTCATCTGGTTGACCAGCGGCCAGATCGCCGCCCCTGCGGTTACGGCACCTGCGCCCGCTGTGGCGTAGTAGAGGAAATCCCTCCGGGTGCCTTCGTGATCTTCTGCGTGGGACACGAGGTTACTCCATTTATGTCAGTGGCGGTCACGGCCTCATGAGGTTTTGTCCGGGGACTCTCCCCGACCATACTCTGCGGCTATTTAGCGGGGCTTTGGCAAGGCGTCCAGCCTGCTCCGCCCCAAGATGTGATCAGAGCGCGGTTCTGTCGCGCTTGTGGCGGGGCGTTTCCGGGTATATGGACGCTTCAGACGTGTAATCCTTCGTAGTGCAAGGCCCCGGACATGCTCGACACTTTCAAAGCCGCCGCTGCCGCCGCCGCAGCTCTGACGCTGACGGCTGCCCCCGCCTCCGCCGAACTGGAGCTGAGCCTCTACCTCGGCGTGCAGAGCGCCCACAGCGACAGCGACTCGGTGCGCCTTCCTGGCACTGCCACGCCGGTTAGCCGCGATATCGATTGGCGGGTCAAGCCGTTCGACAACCCGCTCTACTATGGTGGCCGCGCCACATGGTGGACGCAAAGCGATTTCGGCTTCGGCATCGAGGGCACCCATGCCAAGGCCATCGCCTCTGCTTCGGACCGTGCCGCGCTGGGCGTCGACAAGCTTGAATTCACCGACGGGCACAACATCATCACCGCAAACGTGATGAAGCGTTTTCCGGGCGCATTCGCCAAGACGCCGCGGTTCACGCCCTATGTCGGGGCCGGGGTCGGCGTCGCCATCCCGCACGTGGATATCAAGGTGACCGGTGCCACGGGCCGGACCTTCGATTTCGAGGCCACCGGACCCGCCGTGCGCGGCATCGCCGGGCTGAAGTACGCGATCAACGAAAAATGGGCGATTTTCGGCGAATATCAGATCACGTGGTCTGACAACGATGCCACCATCGACCCGGATCTCTCGGTTCCGGGCCAGAGCGCGGGCAAGCTCGAGACCGAGCTCGTGACCCACGCCGTGAACGTCGGTATCAGCTACAGCTTCTGAACATTCGCGGACGGGCCCACGGCGGCGCAGATCAGGCAGGGGCCGTCTCAACCATGCTGTCGCGCTGCCCGAAGCCTGCAAACCAGTCGGCCAGCGCCGGGTGCCCCTGCCGCCAGCCTCGCACGTCATGGCGGAAATCGAGATAACCGAGCGCGCAGCCCGTGGCGATCTGGCCCATGTCCAGGCGGCCCGAGAGGTGGCTCATCCAGCGCGCCTCGAGTGCGTCGAGCGCGCGGGTGATTTTGGCCCATTGCGCCTCGACCCAGGGGGCGTATTGCATGTCTTCGGGCCGGAAGCGGCCCTCGTAGGTCATCGAGAGGGCGGCCTCCATGATGCCCTCGGCGGTGGCCTCGAGCGTCAGCACCTCCCACAGCCGCGTTTCGGGGTAGAGTCCGGCCCCTGCAAGCGCGTCCAGATAGCGGGTGATGACACGGCTGTCATAAAGCGTCGCGCCGTCCTCGCGCACCAACGCGGGGATCTTGCCCAGCGGGTTGGCGGCAGCGGCCTTTGCATCGGTCTCGAATGGCGTGGTCGTCAGGTTCACCATCGCGACGCTATCCGCAAGCCCGGTCTCGAGGAGGGCTACGCGCACCTTGCGCACGAAGGGCGAGAGCGGGGAGGCGATAAGCTGCATGGTCTGGCCCTGTTGCGAGCGTCTCGACGATGCTAGGCGCGACGGGCCGGGGTGTAAAGCGCGGCCTGAAACCGGAGTCGCCGCCGCAAAGGTCGCGTGTGCGTGTCGGGCCAACTGCCTCCGGCGCTTGCCCGCGTTTCTGAAGCGTGCCCGCCGTTCATTCGCATTCAGGCGACACGCTCCAACTCATTGATTTCGCGTGTTCAAGGAGCTCAAAACCGGGCTCCACTTTTGAGCATCATGCTCTAGATCGCCGAGCTGTGACCTTCGGCATTCACCTCGTAGGCGTCCAACTGCCGTGCGATCATGCGCGTGAGCGGGCGCGCCGCCGGCGGAATGAACAGACCGCTCTCGTCCAGCTCCAGATGACCTGAAAAGGCCCGCTCGGCCTCTGACAGAAGCCCTTGAACTGCAGCGGGCGTGACAGCGAATTCGCGTGTGATCTCCTCCGCGTCGATGCGGAAATCGCACATCAGCATCTCGATCATGCGGCTGCGCATACGGTCCTCGGGCGTGAAGACGTGGCCGCGAGTGGTGGAGAACCGCCCCTCGCGAATCGCGCCTGTATGAGCCCCGGTCGCGGGTGCGTTCTGGGCGTATCCCTGCGGGAAGCGCGAAATCGAGGATGCGCCGAGGCCGATCAGCACCTCCGACGTGTCGTCGGTATAGCCCTGAAAATTGCGGCGCAGGCACCCGGCCTTCTGCGCCACGCTCAGCCCGTCATCCTTCGTCGCGAAATGATCGATGCCGATCTCGTCATAGCCGTCCCAGAGAAACAGCCGCCGGGCGGTGTCGAACAGCGCGAGCCGTTCCTGCGGGGTGGGCAGGGCGTCGGAGGGAATCATCTGCTGGCGCTTGGCCATCCAGGGTACATGCGCATATCCGTACAGCGCCACGCGGTCGGGGTTGAGCGACAGGAGCTTCTGCACGCTCTCGGTCATGCGCGCGCGGGTCTGGTGCGGCAGGCCGTAGAGGATGTCGGCGTTGAGGCTGGCCACGCCACGGGCGCGGATTTCCTCGGCCGCGTCGCGCGTGATGTCATAGCTTTGCAGGCGACCGATCGTCTTCTGAATCTCGTCGTCGAAATCCTGCACCCCGATCGAGGCGCGATTCATCCCTGCCGCGGCGAGCGCGTCGAGGCGTGGTCCGTCGATCTCACCCGGGTCGATCTCGACCGAGAACTCGGTGGCCTCGGTGAAGGGCGCGATCTCGCGAATCGCCCCTGCGAGTTCGGTCATCATCGACGGTTGCAGCAGCGTCGGCGTTCCGCCGCCCCAGTGCAGCCGCGAGAGCCGCACACCCGCGGGCAGGAGGCGGCCCAGCATGGCGATCTCGGTCTTGAGTGTCTCGAGATAGGCGATCACCGGCGCGTCGGTCTGGGTTCCCTGCGTACGGCAGGCGCAGAACCAGCACAGCCTGCGGCAGAAGGGCACGTGGACGTAGAGCGAGACCTCAGAGCCCTCGGGAATGGCGGAGATCCAGTCGGTGAAATCGCCAGGCCCCACATTGCGACCGAAATGAGGCGCGGTGGGGTAGCTGGTGTAGCGGGGCACCTTGGCGTCAAAAAGACCCAGACGAGCGAGTTCGGTTTGCGTATCCATGCCCCGAGGTTTACAGTCAACGAACGTAAACTCCTTGACCCAGATCAAGCGATGGATGGCAAAGTGGCGATCAGTGAAAAAATCGCGCAATGCGCGCCCGTCGAATGCGGCGACTGCCCGATCCGGCACCGTGCCGTCTGTGCGCGTTGCGAAAGCGACGAGCTCGAGAAACTCGAGCAGATCAAGTATTATCGGAATTTCGAAGCCGGGCAGACGGTGATCTGGTCCGGCGACCAGATGGATTTCGTGGCCTCCGTCGTTTCGGGGATCGCCACGCTCACCCAGACGATGGAGGACGGGCGCACGCAGATGGTGGGCCTGTTGCTGCCCAGCGATTTCGTGGGCCGTCCGGGGCGCGAGTGCGCCACATATGACGTGGTGGCGACCACCGACATGGTGATGTGCTGTTTTCGCCGCAAACCGTTCGAGCAGATGATGGTGCGCACGCCGCATATCGCGCAACGTCTGCTGGAAATGACGCTCGACGAGCTGGATGCCGCGCGCGAGTGGATGCTCGTTCTGGGGCGCAAGACCGCGCGCGAGAAGATCGCCTCGCTCATCGCCATCATCGCGCGGCGCGATGCCGCCCTCTCGATGCAGGGGATGCGTGGCCCGCTCGTCTTTGACCTGCCGCTCACGCGCGAGGCGATGGCCGATTACCTCGGTCTGACGCTGGAGACCGTCAGCCGTCAGGTCTCGGCGCTGAAGAAGGACGGGGTGATCTCGCTCGAAGGCAAGCGCCGCGTGACGATCCCCGACATGGGCCGCCTTCTGGAAGAGGCGGGCGACGACAGCGACGGCGGGCTGCTGGCCTGAGGCCATGCCCCTGACGCGATCGTGAAGCATCGTCAGTCTGGGGCGTGTTCTGTCCATCCGCCTTTCGGCCTAGCATCCCATCCGGCTCAAGCCGGACGGAGATGCAGCATGAGAAAGACCGACAAGCGCCGAAACGGGGCCGCCCGCCGGAAAAAGAACACGTCCGGTTCGGTGCCGCGCGGCAGGCCGACGCGGCGCGCGGTCCTCGGGCGGCTCGGGGCCGGTGCCGCTGGAGTTCTCGCGCTTGGCGGCGCGGGGGTCTGGGGGGTACGCCATGTGCAGGCTATCAATGCCGAACACGACCTCAGCCGCTTGGGGCGAGGGGTGCCGGTGGTGGTGCAGGTCCACGATCCGCAATGCCCGGTCTGCAACGCGCTTCAGGATGAGACGCGCGATGCCCTGCGCGACTATGATGTGCAGGAGGTGCTTTACCTCATCGCCAATATCCGCACGCCCGCAGGATCGGATTTCGCCGCGCGGCACGGTGTTCCGCACGTGACACTCTTGCTGTTCGACGGCGCGGGTCGCCTGCGCGAGACACTGCGCGGCCCGCAACGCGCAGACGAGTTGCGCCCGGCCTTTGCCCGTCTGGCGCGGCACGGCTGAGGGGCCGCGCCGCGCGGCTCGTCAATGTGCCATGAACACGGGCACCGTGGCCTGTTCCAGCATGTAGCGCGTGGCACCGCCGAAGATCGCCTCGCGAAACCGCGAATGGCCGTAGGCCCCCATCACCACCATGTCGGCGTCCATGTCGGTCACGTGGCGCAAGAGCACGTCCGAGACGCGCGGCATCGAGCGCGACAACACGTCGATCTCGGTCTTGACGCCGTGGCGCGACAGATACTGCGCCACGAGCCCGCCCGGATCAGAGCGGTTCGGCCCGTGCATCGGCGGGTCGATCACCACGACATGCACCACGTCGGCCATCCGCAGGAGTGGCAGCGCCGCCCGTGCGGCGGCCAGCGCCTCGGTACTCTCGTTCCAACCCAGCATGATGCGTTTCGGCTTGGGCGACGGGGTGCCGCGATCGGGGGCGACGAGAACCGGCGTGCGCCCCTCGAAGAGCGCCGATTCGGTGACCGCCTCAAGCTCGGCCCCGCGCCCCTCGCCATAGGGCTGCGGCAATGTGACCAGATCGGAAAACCGCGCCCGCGCCGCGACATGGCGTCCGATATCGGCAAGCTGCGCCACGCCTTTTTCGGCGGCCCAGCGAATCGTCGCCTTGCCCAGCCGTGCACGCACCAGCCGGTCGATCTCCCCGGCCTCTTCCTGTGCGCGGCTGATCGTCTCCTGGAGCACGACCGCGCTTGCGCCGGCATAGTAATAGCCAGTCTGGCTTCGGTCCACGCCGAGGCATAGCGCGTCGAGATGCGCGTCGTTGGCCTCGGCCACGGCAATGGCATGGGCGAGGGTCTCGTCAACCAGCGCCGCGTCGGTCAGCACCGTGAATAGGCTGTTGTAGGTCATCGTGCATTTCCCTGAATCCGCTTCGATGTGCCCACATTAAGGGCATGACGGGGCGGGACGCATTGACGCGGATCAAGCGCCGGCACGCGCCGTTTTGACACAGATCAAGGATTGTTGACTCGGGTCCTCCCATTAAGTGCACAGTCAAAGCGCGCGCGCCGGTGATGGCGACTCGCGTGGTCGAAGACGAAGGGACGCAACATGACGAATTACATCAAGCTGATTGCGCTTGGCCTGATCACGCTTTTCGCGTTGATCGCGGCCAATTACGCGCGCGATCTGGCCTACCTGGTCAATGCGCTCACCGTGGCGCTGGTGTCCGGTGGCCTTTTCCTGTGGGTGCTCAAGCACACCGACGAGCCGGAGACGCGGGTCGACCTTTCCGGCGAGTACATGGACGGTGTCGTGCGCGCCGGGGTCATCGCGACCGCCCTGTGGGGCGTCGTCGGCTTTCTCGCGGGCACGTTCATCGCCTTTCAGCTTGCCTTTCCCGGACTCAATTTCGAGTGGGCGCAGGGCTATGCAAATTTCGGGCGGCTGCGTCCGCTGCATACATCGGCGGTGATCTTTGCCTTTGGCGGCAACGCCCTGATCGCCACCTCGTTCTACGTGGTTCAGCGCACCTCGGCCGCGCGGCTCTGGGGCGGCAATCTCGCGTGGTTCGTGTTCTGGGGTTATCAGCTCGTCATCGTCCTCGCGGCGACCGGCTATCTGCTGGGGGCCACGCAATCCAAGGAATACGCCGAGCCGGAATGGTATGTGGATTGGTGGCTCACCGTCGTCTGGCTGGCCTATCTCGCCGTGTTCCTCGGCACGATCGTCAAGCGCAAGGAGCCGCATATCTACGTCGCCAACTGGTTCTACCTGTCGTTCATCATCACGGTGGCGATGCTGCACGTGGTCAACAACCTGAGCATCCCGGTCTCGATCTGGGGCTCCAAGTCGGTGCAGGTGTTCTCGGGCGTGCAGGACGCGATGGTGCAGTGGTGGTATGGCCACAACGCCGTGGGCTTCTTCCTTACTGCCGGGTTCCTCGGCATGATGTACTACTTCGTCCCGAAACAGGCCGAACGCCCGGTGTTCAGCTACAAGCTGTCGATCATCCACTTCTGGGCGCTGATTTTCATCTATATCTGGGCCGGTCCGCACCACCTGCACTACACGGCGCTGCCCGACTGGGCCTCGACGCTGGGCATGGTGTTCTCGATCGTGCTGTGGATGCCGTCATGGGGCGGGATGATCAATGGTCTGATGACGCTCTCGGGCGCGTGGGACAAGCTGCGCACCGACCCGATCATCCGGATGATGGTGATCTCCATCGGCTTTTACGGCATGTCCACCTTCGAGGGGCCGATGATGTCGATCCGCGCGGTCAACTCGCTGTCGCATTACACCGACTGGACCATCGGGCACGTGCATTCGGGCGCGCTGGGCTGGAACGGCATGATCACCTTCGGCGCGCTCTACTTCCTGGTGCCGAAGCTTTGGAACCGCGAGCGGCTCTACAGTCTAAGCCTCGTGTCCTGGCACTTCTGGCTGGCGACCATCGGCATCATTCTCTACGCCGCCGCCATGTGGGTGACGGGGATCATGGAGGGCCTGATGTGGCGCGAAGTGGATGCCAACGGCTTCCTCGTGAACTCGTTCGCCGACACCGTGGCCGCGAAACTGCCGATGTACATCGTGCGTGGTCTGGGCGGGGTGCTTTACGTCGCCGGTGCCGTGATCATGTGCTACAACCTCTGGATGACTGTGAAGCGTTCGCCGGCCACCGCGGCCACGAACAGCGCAGTCCCGGCTGAATAAGGAGGGCCGGAGAGATGGCAATTCTGGACAAACACGCGATCCTCGAGAAGAACGTCACGCTTCTGGCGATCTTCGCCTTCCTCGTGGTCACCATCGGGGGGATCGTGCAGATCGCCCCGCTGTTCTGGCTCGAGAACACCATCGAGGATGTGGAGGGAATGCGCCCCTACTCGCCGCTCGAACTCGCGGGGCGCGACGTCTATGTCCGCGAGGGGTGCTACGTCTGCCACAGCCAGATGGTGCGACCGATGCGCGACGAGGTGGAACGCTACGGCCACTACAGCCTTGCGGCGGAGTCGAAATACGACCATCCGTTCCAGTGGGGCTCCAAGCGCACGGGACCCGATCTCGCGCGCGTCGGCGGGCGTTACTCGGATGACTGGCACGTAGCCCACCTGCGCGATCCGCAATCGGTGGTGCCCGAGTCGGTGATGCCGAAATACGGCTTCCTCGAGGAGCGTCTCCTGGACGGCGAGCATATCGAGGACCTGCTGCGCACGCACCGTCTGGTGGGCGTTCCCTATACCGAGGAGATGGTCGAGAACGCGCGCGCCGATTTCAACGCGCAGATCGACCCCGACGGCGATACCGAGGGGCTGCTCGCGCGGTACCCCAAGGCGCAGGTGCGCAATTTCGACGGGCGTCCGGGGGTGTCCGAGACCGACGCGCTCATCGCCTACATGCAGATGCTGGGCACGCTGGTCGATTTCTCGACCTTCACCCCCGTTGCGAACCGCTGAGGAGGTCAGGAGATGGAAACCTATTCCCTGCTGCGCCAATTCGCCGATAGCTGGATGTTGCTGGTGCTTTTCGCCTTCTTCATCGGCGTGGTGATCTGGGTGTTCCGCCCCGGTGCCACCAAGAAATACGAGAACCCGGCGAACATCCCCTTCCGGCATGAAGACAAACCGGCACGAGACGACGATGCCGACGCCAAGGAGGCGTAAGACATGGCCAAGAAACCGACCAACAAGCAGGAACCGGAAACCACCGGCCACGAGTGGGACGGAATCCGGGAATACAACAACCCCTTGCCGCGCTGGTGGCTGTGGATCTTCTACGCCACCATCGTCTGGGGTCTTTGGTACGTGATCGCCTATCCGGCATGGCCGCTCATCAACGAGGCGACGGCGGGCTACAAGGGCTGGTCCACGCGTGCCAACGTCGCCGCCGAGATCGAGGCGGCGCGCGAGGCCAATTCCGAGATCAACGCCCGCCTCGCTTCGGTCGAACTCGAGGAAATCCCGACGGACGAGGACCTCAGCACATATGCCGTCTCTGCCGGGGCCGCAGTTTACCGCACATGGTGCGCGCAGTGCCACGGCTCGGGTGCGGCGGGCGTCAAGGCGGGGGGCTATCCCAACCTGCTGGACAATGACTGGCTCTGGGGCGGCACGCTGGAGGAGATCCACCACACCATCGCCCACGGAATCCGCAACGACGAGGACCCGGACGCGCGCTGGTCGCAGATGCCCGCCTATGGCGACATCCTCGACAGCGAGGGGATCGACCAAGTGGTGAACTACGTCATGTCGCTCTCGGGCGCGCCGCAGGATGCCGCGGCCGCCGCCGCGGGCGAGGAGATTTACCTCAACAACTGCGCGGCCTGCCACGGCGAGGCCGGGGGCGGCGACATCTACCAGGGTGCCCCCAACCTCGCCGACGCGATCTGGCTTTATGGCGGTGATTACGACACCATCCGTGAGACCGTGACCTATTCGCGCTTTGGCGTCATGCCGGCGATGGGCGGGGCCGATCTGAGCGAGGCCGAGACGCGGGCCGTCGCCGTCTATGTCCACCAGCTTGGTGGGGGCGAGTAAGCGCAAAGAGTTACCCCGGGCCCGTGCGGGCCCGGGGTGAGGTGCCGGTCCTTCCGTCCTGTTCGCGCGTTTCCAGGGAGGGCCGGTACCGATAAATTCGATGGATGACGCGCATTGTCAAGCCAAGGGTCCCTGTCGCGTGGCCCTTTGCCGTGCAGTCCCGTCCGGCTCAGTCGCGGCGACGGGCGATGAGATGGGCCGCGAGTTCCGCTTCGCGGCGCGGGTCGAGGCGCTCTGCCCTGTGCCGATGGGAGCCGCCCCGGTGGCGGTGGCGGGTCTCTGCCGCGATGTCGGTGCGGGTGGCGGTCCTGAAAGTATTTGCCAGAATTCCGAGCATGTCGTGTCCTTTCCTTTGCTACTGTTCCGATAAGAAATATGGCGCAAACGGATGCCTCACGCGACTCTGGAAAATTTCCGACACGTAAGGTAGGCTTACACCATGGATTGGCAGACCCTTCCGCCCCTGACCGCGTTGCGGGCCTTCGCCGCGCTGGCCGAGACCGGCAGCACGACAGAAGCCGGGGTGCGGCTCAACGTGAGCCACGCCGCCATCAGCCAGCAGGTCCGGCAGCTCGAGGCGCATATGGGTGTGGTGCTGGTCGACCGATCCGGGCGCCAGACCCGGCTGACGGCGCAGGGGCGCGACCTCGCCGATGCGCTGACCCTCGGATTTGGTGCCATCGCCCGCGCGGTCGCGGCACTATCGGGCGCGGATGCGGCGCGCCCGTTGCAGATATCGACGACGCCCAGCTTTGCCGCGCATTGGCTGATGCCCTGCCTGAGCGAGTTCCGGCAGGCGCATCCGCAGATCGACCTGATGATCGACCCGACGCCGCGGATCGTCGAGATGGAACCGGGCGGCATCGACATCGCCATTCGCTACGGGACCGGGGACTGGCCGACGCTGGAGGCGGAGCTGCTGTTTCGCTCGCCCATCGTCGCGGTGGCGGCACCGCACCTGGTGGAGGGCAAGCGGGTAGACTGCCCCGCCGACCTCGCCGATCTGCCGTGGTTGCAGGAATTTGGTACCAACGAGGCGAGCGACTGGCTGCGACGGCGCGGCGTGGTCAAGGAACGCGCCGCCGGACTGGTGCAGGTGCCGGGCAACCTGCTGCTAGACGGGTTGCTGGGCGGGCAGGGCGTGGCGGTGACTGTGCGCGAGTGGGTGCGTCAGGATATCACATCCGGTCGGCTGCGGCTTTTGTTCGAGGATGAGGAGGCGTCGGGCTATCATATCGTTACGCGGCCCGGCGTGCTTCGCCCACCCGCCAAGGCCTTCGTCACCTGGCTGCGGCGGCAGGCGCGGCGGACGGTGCCGCGCAAGGAACTGCCTGCGAAAGAGAGGCAGGCGAAATAGATCGATTCAGGAGTCAGGATTGATGCAGGTCAAAGTTGCGGGCCGGACATCCTGTCAAAAGACGATCACCAGATGCAAGATATCGGAGTGTTTCCGTGGCCGATTCCCAGCCCAACGCCCCTCAATCGCTCTATGCCGCGCGCGAGCCGGTCTTTCCCCGCAAGGTTTACGGCAAGTTCCGCAACCTGAAATGGGTGATCATGGCCGCCACCCTCGGCATCTATTACCTTACGCCCTGGATTCGCTGGGACCGGGGTCCGAGCCTGCCGGACCAGGCGGTGCTGGTGGATCTCGCCAACCGGCGGTTCTTCTTCTTCTGGATCGAGATATGGCCGCATGAATTCTACTTCATCGCCGGGCTGCTGGTGATGGCGGGGCTGGGCCTCTTTCTGTTCACCTCGGCGCTGGGGCGGGTGTGGTGCGGCTATGCCTGCCCGCAGACCGTGTGGACCGACCTGTTCATTCTGGTGGAGCGCTGGATCGAGGGCGACCGCAACGCGCGGCTGCGCCTGCACCGGCAGAAATGGGACATCCGCAAGGCGCGCCTGCGGCTGACCAAGTGGCTTACCTGGCTGCTCATCGCCGTGGCCACCGGGGGTGCGTGGGTGTTCTACTTCACCGACGCGCCGACGCTTCTGGTCGATCTCTTCACGCTCGACGCGCACCCGATCGCCTATACAACCATCGCCATCCTGACCGGCACCACCTTCTTCTTCGGCGGGATCGCGCGCGAGCAGGTCTGCATATATGCCTGCCCGTGGCCGCGCATCCAGGCGGCGATGATGGACGAGGATACGCTCACAGTCGGCTACCGCGCCTGGCGGGGCGAGCCGCGCAAGCATTCCGAAGAGGTCAAGGCGGGCGAGCCGATGGGCGACTGCATCGACTGCATGGCCTGCGTCAACGTCTGCCCTGTGGGCATCGACATCCGCGAGGGCCAGCAACTCGAGTGCATCACCTGCGCGCTGTGTATTGATGCCTGTGACGATGTGATGGAGAAGATCGGCAAGCCGCGCGGCCTCATCGACTACATGGCGCTGACCGACGAGGTGCGCGAGCGCGAGGGTAAGCCGCCAAAGCCCATCTGGCAGCACGTGTTCCGCCCGCGGACCATCCTCTATACCGCGCTGTGGTCGCTGGTGGGGGTGGGGCTGGTCGTCGCGCTGTTCATCCGCTCGGATATCGACCTGACGGTGGCACCGGTGCGTAACCCGACCTATGTCACCCTGTCGGATGGCGAGATCCGCAACATCTACGAGGTGCGGCTGCGCAACATGAAGAACGAGCCGACGCGCTTCAATTTCAGCGTCAAGGGTGACCCGTCGCTGTTCGTCACGCTGGAAGGGACGCCCTATACCTCGGTCGAGGTGGCCCCCGACGAGATGAAGCTTCAGCGCGTCTATGTCACCGCGCCGCAGAGCTCGGACCCGGCACAGGCGGACCGCACGGAAATCCGTATCTGGGTTGAGGATACCGCCAGCGGCACGCGCGACTACAAGGACACGGTGTTCAACGGACGGGGGCAATGATGGCGGAAAGACAGATCACCGGGCGGCATGTGCTGATCGGCTTCGTGGCGGCCTTCGCCGTCATCATCGGGGTCAATCTCGTGCTGGCCTTTTCGGCGGTGCGGACATTCCCGGGGCTGGAGGTGAAGAATTCCTACGTTGCCAGCCAGGAATTTGACGAGCGCAAGGCGGCGCAGGAGGCGCTGGGCTGGACCGTGACCGCCGATCACGCCGATGGCCTGCTGACGCTGCGCATCGCGGGGGAGGATGGCCGCCCCGTTCAGGCTGCGCGGCTCGAGGCGACGGTGGGCCGCGCCACGCATGTGCAGGAGGACCAGACGCCGGCCTTCCGCTTCGACGGCGATGCCTATGTCGCGCCGGTGGCGTTGGGCGACGGCAACTGGAACATCCGCATGAAGGCGTGGCACGGCGACGGTACGCTGTTCCAGCAGCGGGTCGTGCTGCACAAGGAATAACGCGCCATGACCGCCACAACGCGCCCCGCGCCCTCGGCCTGTCCGGCCTGTTCCGCCGCCCCCGCGGCAGAGGCGCTCGCGGCGCGCGACCTGCCCGGCGCGCAGATTGCCCTGTCGCTTCCGACGATCCATTGCGCGGCGTGCATCTCGAAGATCGAGAGCGCGCTCGACGCGCATCCGCGGGTACGCTCGGCGCGGGTGAACCTCACCCTCAAGCGCGCCAGCATCGACGCCGCCCCAGATGTGACGGCAGAGGACATGCGAAGCCTTGTCGAGGGTCTGGGCTACGAGGCGCACGAGCTTGACGCGGGCACGCTCAGCGCCACGGCGACCGACAAGGCGGGCCGCGAGTTGCTGATGCGGCTGGCGGTTGCGGGGTTTGCCGCGATGAACGTCATG